>Ga0163217_1104068_pt1 | contig 11778 bp, 4 predicted proteins | sample SynspAceP_FD_185933 | JGI IMG/M metagenome (GOLD analysis project Ga0163217, IMG submission 185933) | Saline lake microbial communities from Ace Lake in Antarctica - Synechococcus sp. Ace-P (PacBio error correction) | ecosystem: Environmental > Aquatic > Non-marine Saline and Alkaline > Saline ... | reverse complement strand
GATAGTTCCACCCAAAAATTATATTAAATTCTTCACTCGGAAATGGCAAATACGAAACATAGTATTAAATCACCGATGCCCCTATAAACAATAACCAATGGTTTAAATTCATTTACCTATTTGATGTTCGGTTAAAAAATTAATATATCGTGGATTTAAATCTTCGTAAATATTCTCGTATTGGCATATACTGGCAATGATGTTATACTATGGTGTTTGACTTCAAATATTCATTAGTCCAAAATTTTAATGGTTCATCGATTTGTGAACACAAATTTGGAATAAGCTTTTCAGGCTTCAACTTCTAAAATATTGAACCCGTCCAATTTCAGGGAAAGCAAACAATGTTTAGATTTGCTACTACAACTTTAAATGCTACCGGAACTATTTAACTGACCAAACATCCTAAAGAACAATGATTACACTAACAATATAACAAATTTTTTGGTAAACGGTTTTGGTATGTGGTATCTCAAGTTAACAAACTCAATACTGTTCGAGTAAAAAATTAATTCCATTCGGCTTAAACAGACAACAAGTAGTTGTGAGTCCTATTTTGATTGATGAGTTACTACCCAGCTTCGAATTCTACGCAAATCATACATTGAAACCGCGCGGTTGTATTCCAGTAGGTGAGCTAGATTTAACAGTCAATACACTCCATAAGTTGACTGATTGCTTGATACGGAATTCATTGCTTCTAAGTTCAATTCCCAAAATGATATTAAGGAGTCTCCAGTAATTGAACTGTAGAACAATTAATTCTTAATTTTTTATGCGATACAATTACATTTTACATCAAGGAAATACTACCCTGCAGGTTAAACCCAGAAGTTTTAGTGTTGCCGGTGTTATTGCTGAGTGAGGTATTGGAAAATTTAATAGTGCTAATACTCAGGTGGTTGGTTGGTTGTTGCTGGAGGCTTCTTTATGATGCTGCCAAAAAGTACTAACCGCAGATCTTACCATAGTTATTGGTATATTGTGGAATTGTGCACTATTGATGAACAGATGGAGAGAATTAGTACTTTTTCAAACATAACAGCTTAGGGGGGTTGGTGGTGGAAAATACGGAGTATAAAGGGCAAAGTGGAGGATCTGTGTGGTGATGCTGGAAGAGATGGTGTAGGTGTTATGGAGTATTTGTATGTTGGGGCAAGGCATATGAACTACCAAGGGTGGTGGTGGGTGGCGATGGCGAAAATTGGTGATACAGATGAAATGGTCAAGGAAGTGATGGTTTACAATACACTATAAGCCGAGCATACAAACAATTTTATGCCGATGGTGCGGTTGGGTCAAGAAAAACTCCCGCTTGTTTAAATCGGATGGAGATGGTGGTGATGCTGGTAATGGCAACGTGATGTTATTAATTGTTACTAATCCATAAATAATGCTACAGTAACACGGCGTGGTGGTGTTCAATGCGCTGGAAAAACTGCAGGAAATGTGGCTCAGGAATTCGTTATTATTCTATATTTAACTCTAGCTCATGGACTTCAAAAACACGCTGTCGTCACAGTTGGATGGTAATGGAGAAGTATACTTTAACAATTGTTACTGTAACATTATCACATACATTTGATAATGATGATGCGATAACAGTTAACCAAGAACGTTTATTAACAGTTTCTAAATACAACAACAGGAACAGATATAACATTGTTAGCTTGTCGATTCGTATACTTGGATTGTGGTGTGACTTAACGAGTTTAACAATACAGCAAAACATTACTTTGAATAACGCTGCAGGGTGTTGTGATTAGTAGTGTACATTGGCATTAACAATTCAACAACTCAAAACATGGAAGATACGGAAAGTCGTTGTGATTCTTATTACTTGGATTGATGGGTGACTATATATGCTCTTCGAATTTCTGCCGAAGCACGTTTACCAAAAACAAAAATGCTCCGATGTGGTTCAGTAGTGACGTAAGTTTGACAAGCATATAGTATCCATTTATTATCAATTCTGATCAAATACATGTAAGTGTGCTAGAAAACGTGGCCATATTTACTGGGACGGGAACAGATATGTTGGACAAATGAATACCAGTAATATCGTCTTGCAGCCAAATTGAAAAACTGGAACATTAATCTTTATACAGAACACAGAAACTGTTAATGATAAGCAAACCGTTTACTGTTAATCCCATTAGAGTATACTATCATACATTTAGTATGAAATAAAATACTATTTCCAGTTTATAATAGCCACTGTTTAGTTAGATACCCAATCATTCTGTAGAACCAATCCAACGGATGTTTTAATTCTTCACCCAAATGGCAGCGGCTTTTATTACATAATTCGCGACAAACAAGTTATCTCATGTAATTTAAGCATAGCATCAAAATACTAGTAAATATTATCGTAAACGTTAACAAACATTGGAAGCTTGATATAGCCCAAAGAGAAAAACCTTTATGTTGACTTACATACTCGAATAAAGTCGCATTATTAACACAATAAATACTAAATTGGAATATAAAATCTTACCATTTCTGGCTATCTAAGAGAATGCCAGTATCTGATGGTTAGTAAATATAGTTGCAAACACAGTAATTTTAAAGTGGTTTGATTTGAAAACAATTAACTATACTCAATTGGCTAATATACCAGTAGAAATCTCTCCAAAGTGTGGCAATCATTCTTGATGTAGTAAAGTTTATGTATCAAATGCTCAGAGTAATCGATTTTGTAATTAGCACCTCAACTGACGTGTGATTAAAACTATTGGAATTGGAAGGGTCTATACTCTGGTTCTCCTCCTGGCTGTCTGATGTACAGATATATGTATCTAACGCACGTAACTTGTGAAACGTTATTAATACAAACAACAGACGTTTTGTTGCAAAATATTCTGATTTATCCACAGGGGGTCTATTTGTTAAGTCCTGACGGTAAAGCTGTTGTATTGTTCTTTTTGGAATACCGATGGACTTTTAGTTTTCAATACTGCCTACAAGATGCAAATAGATCCAATTTAGTTGGCCAATCAAAATCTTTTGGATAGGTTCAATTTTATTGGAAAGTCTTATTTGGAGATCGTGATTCTTCAATAGTTTTTCATTGATTGTTCGTTCCAAGGTTTTGCTTCAGAACATTTTCTATAAGGTTGCGATAGCTTCAACTTGGTTCGGAATAATTTACTACATCATCTGGGACCACAACCCATACATTAACAAAATTACTGGGGTTGTGATTCAGTGTGACATTGCATTAACATCAAACAATTCAAATACAGAATTACATCAAATCCTTGTGATAGTTACTTGATGATGGATAATTACATGCTTCAAATCTTGTTGCTACGTTAAATTGAATATGCTGCAGTTGTGATTCAGTGGTTGACATTTGGCATTAACGATCAACAATTCAATACAGGAAATGCATCAATTAGTTTGTGATTTAGTATACTTGATTGATGGGGACTTATATTGCTTCCAAACTTTGCTTCAGTTACCTAAAAATGCTGAGGTTGTGATTCCCAGGTAACATTGCATTAACACAACAACTCAAACCGAAAAGACACACAAGTAGTAGGATTTCGTATACTGTGATTGTGGAGTAAAATATAATAGCTTCCAATTATGCTGCTACGTTTTACTTTGGAATATTGCAGGTTGGTTTGTGGATTCGTTGTGACATTGCATTAACCATCAACAACTCCAATCAGGAACAGATACGCAAGTTGCTTGTGAATTCTCTACACTTGGATTTGATGGAGTAACTATTACAGTGGCTTCCAAATCTGTTGCAACGTTACCAAAACAATGCTGCTTGTGTTCGTAGTAGTAACACTGTATTAACGATCAAATCAAACACAGGAAACAGACATCAGTCGCTTGTTGATTCTTATATTGGTTGATGGATAACTTTACATGCTTCGAATTCTGTTGAAATCGTTACCAAAACGATGTGCCGGTTGTGATTAAATGTGGTAACATCGCCTAACGATCCAACAATTCCAATACAAGAATCAGTTACGCAGAGTCGCTTGTGATTGTACAACTGATTTGATTGGTGTGACTTTATACTGCTTCAACTCTGTTGCAACGTATTTACAATTGTAATAACGCTTTGCGGTTTTTGATTTCAGTGGTGACATTGGCATTAAACAATCAACATAAAATCAAATACAGGAATCAAGAAACAAGTCGCTTTGTGAATTCCTACACTTGGATGATGGTAACTTTACTGCTTCCGAATCTTTTTGCAACAGTTTACTAAAAGGAATGTAGTCGGTTGTGATTCAATAGTAACACTAGCATTAACGATTCAACCAAATTCAAATACAGGAAACAATACGGCCAAATGCTGTGTGATGTCATGTATACGGATTATGGAGTAATTCATGCTTCGAATTCTGCCCCCTGCAACGTTTATAAACCAAACGCAGCCGGTTGTGTTCAATGTAACAACTTCGCTTAACAATCACCAAATTCAATACCAGGAACGATAGTCAAGTAGTGTGATTGGTTAACATTGGATGATGGAGTAATATATTACTGCTTCCAATTCTGTTTGCAGTATACCCAAAACGAATGTTGCGGTTGTGATTCAGATAGTGACTTTGGCATTAACCATATCAAACAACTCAAAAAAAACAGAACAGGACACCATAAGTAGTTGTGATTCATTAACACTTGGATTGATGGAGTAACTTACATGCTTCTATTCTGTTGCAACGTTTTACCAAAACGAATGTTGCCGGTTGTATTCAGTGGTAAACACTCGATTAACGTATTAACCAATTCAAATTACCAGGGAATGATACACAAATCGTTGTGATAGCTTTTACTTGGATTGATGAGAGTAATTACCTGCTTCCAACTCTGTTCTACGTTTTAAATTGATAATGTTTACTGCAGGTTGTGATTTCAGATGGGCATTGCATAAACAATCAACAATTACAAATTACAGAATTGACAACTCAATATCGTTGTGAAGCTTAATTGATTTGATGGGTAACTTTACATGCTTCAAAACTCTGTTGCTTAGTTTAAATTAATTATGCTGCAGGTTGATTCAGTGGTGACATTGGATTAACGTATAACAATTCCAATAAGGACTGACAATTCAATAGTTGTGAATTCGTATACTTGGAGATGGAGTGACTTATCTGTTCAACTTTGCTGCAACGTTTTACTAAAACAAATTGCTTAGGTTGTGATCCCCAGTGTAAATTGATAACCATCAAAAACTCCTAATTTACAGGAACAGACACACAAAAGTAGCTTTGTGATTCGTATATTGGATTGATGGATGTAACTTATACCGCTTCCAATTTGCTTTGCCTACGTTACTTGAATAAGCAGTTGTTGTGATTCCAGTGTTGAATTTGCATTAACAACACACCAATTATTCAAATACAGGAATTGAACGCCAAGTGCTTGTGATAGCTTTACTTTGGATGAGGAGTAACTTACATGCTCCACCTGTTGACGTTTACATTGAATAATGCAGTTGTTTAGTGATTCAGTAGTAACTTGGCATTTAACGAATCAAAATTTAATACATGAACAGTATCAAGTCCTTTGATTCTGTACACTTGGATTGTATGGAGTAACTATAACTGTTCCAATTCTTTAAGTTTTCTAAAACCAAAATTTTGTCAGTTGTGTTTCCAGTAAGTTGAATTGCTATTACCATCAACAATTCCATTACAGGAATTGATACTCCAGTCGCTTGTAGATTGTACATTGATTGATTGAGTAACTTTAACTGCTGTTCCAATTTATCTGTGCAAGTTTACATTGAATAATGCAGTTGGTTGTATTCTGTGTGGACACTCGATTAACAAACAATTCAATACAGGAATTGAGATACTCAAAATCGCTTGTATAAGCTATACTGGATATTATGGAGTGATTACACTGTCGATTCTGCTTGCTAAAATTTTACTAAACCGAATGCAGCAGGTTGTGATATCATAGTAACATTTGGCATTAACGCATTAAACAACTCAAAACACTAGGAACAGAATACGCCAAGTCCGCTTGTTTAGCTTTACTTGATTGATGGGAGTAACTATACGCTTTCCAATTTGCCTGCAACGTTTTTATAAAACATTAACGCAGCCCCCCGTTTGATTCAATTAGTAACATCGCAATTAAACAATCAACAATTCCAATACGAAAAGATACTATAGTAGCTTGTTAGATTCGTTAACTTGGAATGATGGATGTAACTTATTCTGCTTACAATTCCTGTTGCAAGTTACCAAACGAAGTTTGCGTTTGTGATTCAGTATTACATTGCATTAAATCAACAACTCCAAAACAGGATAAGACACACAAGAGCTTGTGATTCATACATTGATTGATGGAGTAAATTACATGCTTCTAATTTGTTGCAACGTTTACCCCCAAACGAATGTTGCGGTTGTTGATTCAGTGTAAATCGCATTAACGATTAACAATTCAAATACAGAACTGATAACAAATCGTATTGTGATAGCTTACTTGGATTGAATGGAGTAATTCACTTGTTCAATCTGTTGTACGTTTACATTGAATAATTGTGCAGTGTGATTCCCAGATGGTGAATTGGCATATAACCATCTAAAACAATCAAATAACCAGGAATTGCATCCCAATCCTTTGTGATGCTTTACTGGATTGATGGGAGTAACTACACTGCTTCAACTCTGTGCTACGTTTACATTGAATAATACTGCAGGTGTGATTCATAGGTGGACATAGATATTAACGATAACCAATTCAATACAGGAACTGACACTCAAGTAGCTTGTGTTCTTATATTGGATTTGATTGGAGTATATTACTGGTCCAAATTGTTGCACGTTTACTAAACAAATATGATGCAGGTTTGATTTCACCCAGTGGTACATTGGCTTAACACCCAACAATCCAATACATGGAAAACAAATAGTTGTGGATTCGTATATTGGGATGGAGTAACTTATACCGCTTCCCATTCTGCTTGTACTTTACTTTGAATAAGCAGTTGGTATGTAATCAGGGGTACTTGGCATTAAATATTCATAATTTCAAATACTAGGAATGAACGCAAGTTGCTTGTATGGCTTTACTTGATTGAATGAGTAACTTACACTGCTTCAACTCTGTTTGCAACGTTTACATTGAATAATGCAGTTGGTTGTGATTCCCAAGTATTAACATTGTGCATTAGCGTATCAACCAACTCTATCGGAAACAGATACTCAATCGCTTGTATTGTACTAATTTGGATTTGATGGAGTAACTTATATGTCCAATTAGTTGCAACGTTACTAAAACAAATGTTGCAGGTTTTTCAGTAGTGACATTGCATAACATCAAACCAATTCCAATACAGAATTGATATAAAAGTCGCTTGTGATTCGTTACACTTGGATTGATGGAGTAAAATTAACTTAGCTTTCCAATTTGCCTGCAACGTTTAATGAATAAATGCAGTTTGGTTGTTGATTTCTGTTGTGACAATGCAATTAACAATCAACACCCATTCCATACAGGATGATGTATCAAATCGGTTGTTTGATAGCTATATTTGGATGATTGAGGACTTACAATTTGTTCGAATTTTGTCTGTACATTTACCTTAAACGAATGAGAGGTTTGTTCAGTAGTAACATTGATTAACGATTAAAAAACTCAAACACAGATACAGATACGCAGTCGTGTATAGCTTTAGGATTGATGGAGTAACTTATATGGCTTTCCAATTCTGTGCCAACGTTTACTTAAAAACAACGCAGCCCCGGTTGTGATCAATTAGTAAACCACTCGCATTAACATCAACATTCAGAAACAGGAAACAGACACTCAAACGCTTGTGATTCGTTATTGGATTGATGAGAAATTACACTTGATTCTAATTCTGTTGCTACGATTTATCCAAAACAAATGTTGGCGGGTTGTGATTAATTAGTAAACATTGCATTAACATATTCAAACAACTCCAATAAGAACTGATACGCAGTCGTTTGTGATTCGTTATCTTGGTTGATGGATGACTTACCAATTTTTCCAATTCTGCCTGCAAACGTTTACCCAAAACAAATGCGCAGGTGTGATCATGGGATTGGCGATTAACAATCAATAATTCAAATACAGAATGATAGCAGTTTGCTTTGATTCCTATACTTGGATTGATGGATAAAATCACTTGCTCAATCTGCTGCGCATTTACAAAAGAAATGCTGCAGGTTTGATTCAATAGTGACACTAGCCATTTAACGATTAACAATTCAAATACGAGGAACAATACGCAAATCGTTGTGATAGATATCTGGTTGATGAAGTGGACATACATGTTCGAATTTCTGTTTCAACTTTACATTGAATAACGCTGCCGGTTGTGATTCAATAGTGACCATGCATTAACGATCAGACAATTCAATCAGGAAAGTGATACGTAAAATAGCTTGTGATTCCTACATGTGATTGATGATTAACTTACAATGCTTCTAATTCTGCTGCTACGTTTATCCAAAACAAATGTTGCGGGTTTTGACTTCAGTATGACATTAGGCTTAACCATCAACCCCCCAATTCCAATACAGGAATTGATACTCAAGTCGATTGTGATTCGTACACTTGGATTGATGGAGATAACTTACAATGGATTCAATTCTGCCTGAACTTTAATTGATAATGCAGTTGGTTGTGATTCTGTTGTGACACTCGCATTACATCAACATATTCCTAATACAGGAATGGATATCAAACGCTTGTGATAGCTTACTTGGATTGATGGAGTGACTTAATCTTGCTCGAATTGCTGCACATTTACTAAAACGATGGCGAAGTTGTATTCAGTAGTAACATGCGATTAACGATTAACAAACTCAAACCCAGGAACAATACAATGCTTTATAGCTTTACTAGGATTGATGAGTAATTATACTGCTTCCCAATGCTGCAACGTTTACTAAAACAAAATGCTGCCGTTGTGATTCAGTAGTGCAATGCCATTAACGACAACATTCAAATACACAGAACAGCATTCAAATCGCTTGTGATTCGTTATACTTGGATTGATGGAGTAACTTACTGTTTTTATTCTGTGTACGTTTCCCCCAAACAAATGTTGGGAGTTGTTATTCAATAGTAACATTGGCATTAACCAAATCAACAACTCCAAATAGCAGAACTGATACGCAAGTGTTGTGATAGCGTACTTTGGATTGATGCGATGAATGTATACGCTTCCAATTCTGCTGTTACGTTTACTTTGAATAATGCAGTGGTGTGATTTCAGTATGGGAATTGCATTAACGATTTACAAACTCAAAAACAGGAAAACAGATACGCAGTCGATTTGTGATAGGTTTACTTGGATTGATGGAGTAAACTTATACTTGTTCCAATTCTGCTGCAAACGTTACTAAACAAAAGCAGCCGGTTGGTGATTCAATAGAACATCGAATTACAATCAACAAATCAATACAGAACAGATATCAAGTAGCTGTGATGTACATGGATTGAGGTAACTATATAATGATTCCAAATTCTGTTTTGCAAGTATACCAAACGGAATGTTGCGGTTTGATTCATAGTGACTTGGGCATTAAAATCAACAAACCTCAAACACAGACGACAACAAGTAGCTTGTGTTCATTACACTGGTTGATGGAGAGTAAAAATTACCCACTGCTTTAATTCTGTTGCACGTTTACCCAAAACTAATGTTGCGGTTGTGCATTAGTGGTAACATCGCATTAACGTATTAACAAGTTCAAATACAGGAACTATACAACAAACGCTTTTAGCTTTATTGGATTGATGAGTAATTACACTGCTTCAAACTTCTGTTGCTACGTTTTAATGATTATATGCTGCAGGTTGTGATTCAGTGGTGACAAATGGCATTAACCAAAACAATTCAAATACAGAATTGACATCAAACGTTGTTGATAGATTATTGATTGATGGAGTAACTTACATGTTTCCAACTATGTTGAGTTTACATTGGAAAATTATGAGGTTGTGATTCAGTGGTGACATTGGCTTAACGATCCCACCCCAATTCAAATACAGGAATGCATCAAGTAGTTGTTGATTCGTTATATTGGATTGATGGAGTACTTTATAATTGCTTCAATTTTGCCCCTGCACGTTACTAAAAACAAATGTGCAGGTTGTGATTCCAGTAGGTAAATTGGATTAACCATCAACAACCCCAATAAGACAGGACACAAAGTGTTGTGATTCGTAATATTGGATTGATGAGTAACTATATACCGGCTTCAATTCTCTTGTAGTTTACTTTGAATTAATGCAGTTGGTTGTGTTCAGTGTGACGATTGGCCCTTAACATCCAATAATTCAAAATACAGGATTGTATACGCAAGTTGCTTGTGATAGCTTACTTGGATTGATGGAGATAACTTACATGCTTCCAATCTGTTGCGGCAACGTTTCATTGTAAATAATGCAGTTGTTGTGATTCCCATTGAGTAATATTGGCATTAACGTATCCCAACAACTCTAATACAGGAAATATACTTTCAAGCGTTGTGATTGTACAATTGATTGTGAGTAAACCTTATACTGCTTCCAATTCTGTTTGCAACGTTTACTAAAAACCAAAATGTTGCCCAGTTTTGATCAGTAGTGACATTGGCTTAACCATCAAATTCCAATACAGAATTATACTAAGTCGATTGTGTATTTACACTTGGATTGTGAGTATACTTATGCTTCCCAATTCTGCTGAAACGTTACATTGAATAATGCATGTGGTTGTGATTCTGTTGTGACACGCATTACAATCAAACCAATTCCTAAATACAGGAATTGTTACTCAAATCCGCTTGTGAAGCTAATACTTTGGATTTGATTGGAGGATTACATGCTTCAGAATTTTCTGTACATTTACTAAAACGAATGCAGGAGGTTGATTCCAGTAGTAAACATTTGCATTACGATTAAAAACTCAACACAGAAAAGATACGCAGTCGCTTGTGATAGCATTATGGATTGATGGAGTTAATCTATATGTTCCAATTTGCTGCAACGTTACTAAAACAAAACGAGCCGTTGTTGATTCAATGAGCTAACACTGCCCAATTAAAACAACAATTCAAACACAGGAACAGAAACTCCAAATCGCTTGGTGATCGATTATATTGGATTTGATGAGTAAATTTACATGCTTATAATTTTGGCTACGTTTCCCAAACTAAATTGTTGGGTTTGATTTCAATAGTAACGATTAGAATTAAACAATCAAACAACTTCAATAAGTAATGATACGAAGTCGCTTGTTGATTGTTACACTTGGATTGAATGGAGTGACTGTACCACTGTATCAATTCTGCTTGCAACGTTACCCCACAAAACAAATGCAAGAAGTTGATTCTGTGGACATTGCATTAACCAATTCAATAATTAAATACGAAATTGTATACGCAAAAGTTGCTTTGTGAATTTATTACTTGGATTTGATGGAGTTTTAACAACAACTGCTTTCCAACTCTTTTGCTTGCGACATTTACCCAAAACGAAAAGCTTTGCAGTATTGGTTGATTTCAAATAGTGACACACAGCCATTAACCGATAACAATTCAAAATACAGAAAAACAGATACCGCAAATCGTTGTGATAAGGCTTATAACTTGGGATTGATGAGTGAATTTTTAACATGCTTCGGGAAATTTCTGTTTCAAACCTTTTTACATTTGAATTAAAAAAACCGCTGCCGTTTGATTTTTAAAATTAGTTGAAACATTGCATTTAGAAACCGAAAAATAAAACAAAAATTTGCAAAAAAACAGGGACTGGGGGAAAATATCCTCCTTTTTCGAT
>Ga0163217_1098225_pt1 | contig 11778 bp, 10 predicted proteins | sample SynspAceP_FD_185933 | JGI IMG/M metagenome (GOLD analysis project Ga0163217, IMG submission 185933) | Saline lake microbial communities from Ace Lake in Antarctica - Synechococcus sp. Ace-P (PacBio error correction) | ecosystem: Environmental > Aquatic > Non-marine Saline and Alkaline > Saline ... | reverse complement strand
GGTCCCTGCGACGGGTAGATCAGTCGGGCCTTGCCGTAGCGTCCAAAGCTGTCCAGATTACGCGATCACATCGGGTGCTGATCTTGTTCTTTGCGCAGACCGGCAAAGCTCATCTTTCGTGCCGGAAACCGCCTTGCGCGGTTGGCAAGGAACGCCGCCAGCCGATCGGTTTTGTCCAGGCGCCCGCCATGACCCCGTCAGCGCATCGAATGCGAAAAGCCATCGACCACGCAGACCAGTTGCATCACGATGCCGTAGATTGGGGCCGACCCGATTGGCACCGCCTTGGTCAATCGTGTGGACCAGGCTTTGCATTTTCCTTAAAGGACTTTTCCGCCGCCACGGATCGCCCTGCTGCCAAAATTCCGCGGCACGGGCAGGTCCAAACTATGCGACACTTGGCGTCCTCGGACGAGGGGGCCACAGGCGTAAGGTTCTGTCTCGGCACCTGATCCGGCCTGGTTACCGCTACCACGTACTGGGAAAACCGTTTCGATTTCATCCTTGGTTCAAGCGTTTCGGAAAAAGGCGGGCACTTGATTGCCAATCCCGCTGGTCACGGCGGCAAGTACCTGATCGGACGTCCGGTTTAAAAGTCATCAAGGTGGGGGGGGCCAATCCTCGCCCTCGGCCACCGGCGTCTTTCAGCGTGTGGCAAATGGGCACAGGAGGTTGGGCCGTATCGTTGAAGGATTACGCGGCCCGCATCAGAATGTCCCTCGGCAGGTCGCCGGCGCTGCCAATCAGCCGCAACAAAAAGCGCACCTCCAAGGCGCAGGCGTCAATCGTGTATGTGGTCATATATATATTGTCTCCGGTTGTGAGTTCGAACCGGCGACAAAAGGCCGCTGGTTCAAGTTAAGGTCAGCCCTACGGTTCCACGTCGACGGCATGGGCGCGCCAGCCTTGTTGCCGTACCCGCGCTCGTTCGGGGGAAGATCTCGCGGTTGGCTGTCGGGCCCGCTTGCGTTGCGTCGCACGGCTCGCCAGCGAATTGCGTGCCCATCGGGGACAGATCTGTGTTATCAACGCGAAGGGGCCGCCAAGCATAGGGGCCCAAGTCAGGACCAAGAAAACTGCGCTTCGGCCCAATTTCTTGCCCGCCGTCGGTCCGAGATCTCGATCTTTTCGAGACGGCTGACACCCCCCATGGCGACGGCCATGGATCTGACCTTGCCCGTTTGCCCAGCATTCAGCAGCGGCCCCGTGATCCACGATTTCACGGAATTTTTGTAAATCGACCGGTTTGGCGACGGGTCAACCCTTTTCCCCGGACGGGACGCATCCGATAGCCGGTCTGCTGGATCTTGTTGGCGATTCATCGACCGTCAGCGCGAGCGTCTTGAGGTATTTGACGTGTATGACGCCGTGTAGCGGGGATAATCAGCCGCAAGGCCACCGTGAAAGCCAGTGGCCACAGGCTCCACCGTTCATCTCCACGCCAGGATTGCCCTGATCCATCGCGGCCTTTGGCACAGCAGCGTTCGACCTGGGATCGCTCTGGTGCAAGACCTCAGGGAATTTCCTCGCCGGCCGTGCCGGTTCAGGAACACTGCTTCAGCATTCGCGCCCCCCATCGCGGTCGATCACGGCGCGTACCGGCCACACCTGTCCATACGACGTTAGCCCGCAGCACCCAGCGGACCACTGAGAACGCTGGTCCTCGTGATTCGAAAAACGCGCGTTCCGTTGCCCGCAGCACTGGAGCCACACAAACCACCGTTACGACGGCCGAGCGTTTTTCCAAGGCGCTTAACTGTCATTGTGCCCGGGTTCGCGACGCCTTCAAATCACACCTCCCAAGCAATCGTCGGTCCGCGACGGTCTTGTCGGAGGGGCGGGCAGCGTTGGTGCGCGATGTAAAGTTCGGTCGTTGGGGGTTGATCAGCTCCGGATCCTTGGCGCGCGCTTTGTCTCAAGTGTCTGCTTTGAATGGACAATCATTCCTCTGCGTCTTATCCACGCAACGTATTCTGGCAAAGGCTCTTTGGCCTGACTGCCGCGCATCACCGTGCACCCGACAAGCCACTTGCCGCCATTGTGCCAGCTGATCGATCAAAAATGTCGGCGCTTTACGTTTGCTACGATGTTCATGATTCTTTCCTCCCGTGGTTCGGAGCCTTTGCTCTCCACGGAAGAGCAAGGGCTCATATGTCTGAATGGACCGTACGGGAGGGGGGTTTATATTCCAGCACGGCTAAAAAATTTTTGCCTGAGGCAGCGGTTCGTCGGAACCTGAATGTGTTCCCTATTCTTGGACAGGGATCAGGCGCTCTTCATTTTGCTCCGCTGATCGGGTTGCCATTGACTTTGATGTGCCGAGGGAGTAGACCACTGCGGTGGGTCGGCAGGGTATTGCCGAGGCAACTGTCCCAGGAGGGAGTCATCGTGCGGAGTTTTGTTCGTTTCGCTGCGTCGGCAAACCGAAATGGGGAGAGAAATTCGGGGGCTTCGGGTTGCAAAATTGTTAACTTGCAGCTTGAGCAATTTGCCTTCAGACGCTAAGAGATTATCCGCCGTCGAAGAGTCTATGTCACAAATTGCCGGGCCCGCTTCAAGATTGTATTTTTCATCGGCCACGCCGGAAGCAAAAGCCTGCCCTACGGTTGTAAGTGACTGCCGTGTGCACAAATCTGCGCGAATATCCCAGGTTATGGGGGGGAGCAATCGATGCACAGAAAAAACCAAGTTCGAGGTCCAGAAGTTGATGAAGCGACGGGATCAATTTGATTTTGCGATACCTTTCCCCGTTTACAAGTCGAACAATACCGTGGCATGGTTTGCGCAAATTCAGCGGCAATAGTGCGGTTGAACTTGAATAGTTTCCATCATCAGATCAATCCGCCGCCGGAGCGGGCTGCCTTGAGAGAGGATCATGGAACATCTCGTTGCGCAGACGCGGCAGGGTATCTCATCGATGTCTTCTAGTAACGTGCCCCTTGGGCAGGATACATTTTGCTCGCAACGGGCAAGGTGACAAGGGCTTCCCCTCCCGAGGCCTCTGCCGTTGAGGTAATCCCGAAAGCCAGATCGCAGCGGTTGCTCACTGCATTCATCCGAAGGCATTTCAGCCCTGCCTACATCAGCGATTTGCAACCGTGCATGAGCGGTGTTGTTTCCGAAAGTGGTAAGCGGCGGGTGTCAGCAGAAAAGGTGTCACAAAGACGGGGCTGGGCCGCCGATAACGAAGATGCCAACCTGAACCGCTGGCCGATTGCGCTGGCTTCTTGTTCCAGATTTCGCAGCCCCGCAGATGCTTGCACTACGTTTTTGGATGAAATCGAAATGCTTCGGTGGTCGGAGCGAGGCGGTTACGCTTGCGATTGGAACAGCTCGAAAGCCTGCCTTTTTTCTCCAATGGGACCGATAGCAATCGGCTGACCATGGGCTGGCTTTAAATCCAAAATGTTTCGGCGGTGAGTTTTTCATACCCCCCAATCGCATTATAGGCGTCCAAACGGCCTGTAGGCTTCGCGTTCTGAACATGCTGCTCCTCTCAGTATGCAATTTATGCAACTAACGACCATCTTCTGTCAAATTCGGCATACTGTGGCATGGTTGGCCTGCATCCAACAGCTCCGGGATGCCCGGACAAAATCTGAGGTACTCATTGGAAAAATAATCGGAACGATTGCATTTATTTGATGGCAGTGGGGCGGACCGGCTCTGGCCCAATCTTATCCTGGAAGTCTGTTGCGCTTGTTGGTCCCTTCTGGCCCGGGTGGTGCCTCAGACCTTGCTGGCCGGGCTCTGGCGGAAACGGCACAGCATCTTTCTGGGACAGCCGGAAACAGTTAATGAACAACGCCCGGGCAGGCGGCATTGAACGTGCGCACGTTTCGTTTCTGATGCCGACGCGGATGGCTATACGCTGCTTCTCGCGCGTGTTGGCATGCATTGTCCTGCTGTGACGCCAGAGTCATTGCAGTGCCGTGGGAATGCCTATACATTGTGTGAGCGCGCTCGAGCGACGCCGATGATTTGGCAGTGCGCGGCAACCGGCGCCTATATGAAACCGTCGACGACCTGATCGCGGGCGATTCAAAGACAGCAATGGCGCAATGACCTATGCGGCTTCCGGTGCTTACTGCGATTGATGGTGTTCCCACCACCAAGCGCCTTTTGGCCGACAACGATCTTTGATCCACTTACTGCAGCGACGCTGGTGCTTACAAAGGCAGGTGGCGCGCTTCGAGACTGCCTGTTGGGCGGGTCATGTAGGACTTTTGTCGGCGATGGCAGCCGACATCTTTGATGCCCACATATCGAAAGCGGCGATATGGAAAGCCCTGCTGGTCTTTGCACCTAAGCGCGTTGGACACCCTCTGCCGGACGTCGCGACAGCCCACGAACTGGTGCGATGAAAAGCTGGCCAGATTCACTGGGTGGAGCGCGCTTTATGCGCCCAAAGACATGCCCGAAGACACGTGATTGCCAAATTGGCGGATGATTCAGGCCAAGTGCGACTGATGAAAAAATGCTCGAACTCGCCGGCCCCGTCGCGGTTCGATCTCGGACCATCGGTTCGCGTTGAAAATTGCCCGACTAACGCAAAAAGCCAGTACGGAGCTGTTTAACGGTCTCGCCAAAAGACTTTGGCTATCTGCCCCAATAAGCTTTTGCAGGGGGGTGTTGAAACTGTCGCCGCCTGCATCCCCTGTCGCCGCCCTCGCGGGACAAGCCTGATCTTCAATATAAATCGCTTTTTTCTTTTATGAGGCTTGCATGACGATGCCCGTTTTTGCGGGGGCTGCTAGTAGTAGTATTTTTGCGCTCGTGCCTTCTTATCTTGTCCCTGTATTTGTGCCTCGCCCGGCGTTCATCCCTGGATTTGCACCACCACCTGACATTGTGGCCGAAAACCGTATCGCTTGATGGTATTGTGCTCGGGTTTGCTTGCGCTGACCTTGCAGTCGCGGCGGGGGCTTCCGAAGGAGGAGCCGGTTCGAAGACGGATTGGCAGTTCGATCAAACGTATTGCTTGCTCGGTTTGCTGTCTGGATTTGTCGCTTTCGGGCTGATTTCTTTTTGCGTTCCCTAGTCGGATTTCTGATCGCAATTATTTTTGCTGACCCTTTCCATGGTCCTCATGACTGGTGAACGGAAAATATCGGATCTGGATTGCGTCCCCCCATATCTGTCGGGGGGCCGATTATTGCTTCTTTTGTTCTTCAATCCGCTCTCGCGAACGCAGTTCCCCAAGGGTTGAACTGATTATGATTATTGTTCTTTGATCGGAGACACTTGATGATAAGAGATTCTTGCAGCCTTTGCGGCCGGTTTGCTACATTAACAAAATTTTGATCATGGCCGCCGGTATCTGGGGGGGCGAATTGTTCGGCGCCATTTCCCGGCATGACAGGCACAATGGCTGTGACCTTGGCAGCTGCCCATTCACCTTTTAACATGGCACCGTTCCGTCAATCCTTCTGCTGGTGGCTTTGTATAAAAGGGCAACCTACGGTGGGTCGGTATCGCGATTTTGATTAAGAACTCGGAGCACGGCTATCGGCTGCTTGCACGGGCCTTTGATGGCTACCATTGGGCTCGACAAGGCAAAAGGGGGCAAAGCGGTCAACATGGCGGCTCATTCCTCGTGCATGGCGATTTCGTCGAATATTCCTCCGCTGATTTTCTTTTGCGGCCCCCTCGGCGTTACTGGCGCTGCATATCCGGCCCGCCCGGCCGAGGTTCTTTATGCTGATGCCTCTTTTGCGCTGACGCTGTCGCCAGGGGTGTCAGGCGGTTCGCTGCTGTGGTATGGTCGCGCGGACTTGGTCTGCTGCTGCAAAGGTTGGCGAAAGACGCTCTAGGCTCTTTCCGCTTGCTTTTGTGCCTGACATGCAAGCCGGCCTGTCGATTGCACCGTTCTGATTGGCCTTTTTTGCCCTCCTTGAATTGATCAAATTGGTGGTCATGCGCGCAGCCAAAACTGACGAGGCAGCGCCCTGGGGGGCCAAGCATGTGGACACGCGAGGAGTATTATGGGGGTCGCTGCGTAGCTTCTCAAGGCTCTGTGATTGCTCAATCCTGGTGGCAATCCCCGGTATTGGAGAACCCTCGCTCGGGCGGCATTTCTTTTTCTTATGGTGAAGCGCACGGAGTTCCAAGAACGGCGCTAACTTCGGGAAAGGCGAACTTGAGGGTATCGCTTGCGTTCAGAATCTGCGCAATAACGGTGCCTGCGGGGCAACGATGATTCCCGCTTTCTCGCATTGGGCGTTTGCCCGCGATGTGATCCCGGCGTGATGCTTGGTGCCTTCATGATTCCCAGGGCTAAACTCCAGGCCCGCTGCTGTTTCAAAGCAACCATGCATGAAATTTAACATGCTTGTCATCGGTATTGTTTGTTACTCTTCGGTGCTTTTTGTTTTTCCAGGCAAGATCACCATTGCGGATGTATCACAAAAGTTGGCGCTGATCCCGCAAACCTTGCTGACGCCGTTGGTGCTGCTTCTGTGTATTCTTCGGGATCTATTCTATCGCCTCCAGCACCCTTCGATGGTGGCCGTGCTTCTTGTGATGGGTCTGGTTGGGTTTGGTTGTTTTGCTTAAACCATTTCCCGCAGCTTCCCTGTCCTTATTGCATTCATCCTCCGGCCCGAATGATCGAAGAAAACCTGCGCCCGCGCGCTGGCCATATCACGGGGCGATCCCGCGATAGCTGCTCTCATCGCCCATCACATGGGCTTCGCCGCGCTAAGTCATCTTTGTGCTTGGGCTAACCGTACGCCGAAGAGTTCTTCAAAAATCTAAAGAAAGACGGAGTTCAGCAATGATAGACCTGAGCAAAACAACCTTTGCATTTGATGACGCTGACCGGGACGCGGCAAAGCGATCTGGCAATCTGATTCTCATTCGATTACGGTCTTCGTGTAAGTCTAACCGCGCGCTCATTAGATTATATGACTGCATTCTTTGGGGATCATGGCGGCGGATCATCGATCCTGCTGGACAAAACTGGAACCAAAGCAAATCTGATTGCGGCTTTTGGGGCCCGAGGATTAAAGCGGGGTTTATCGTCTGGTCAGGTCATACAGATGTTGTCCCCGCAGATGAAACGGAATGGAAGTGACCCCTTTGGTCGCCGAAAATCAAAGGCGACAAGCTCGTGGTCAGCGGGCTCTTGCGAGTGAAGGGATTTGCTGCCTGTGTTATGCAGTTGCACCGCAACTGGCACAGGGCGAGCTTGCCGCGTCCGATCTACCTTTGCTTTTTCCTATGACGAGGAAGTGGGCTGTCTGGGTGCACCTGCGATTGCGAAAGTATCTTGGGCAACTGGCCTATGCCGACCAGAGTTAGCGATCATTCGGCGAACCTTCGATGCATGAAGCTGATTCACAGGGCCAGAAGGCAAGGATCGCCATGCGAAGCGCATGTGACGGGCATGGCCGGGCATCGTCATTCGCCCAGAGCATGTCAACGCCATTGAGTTGTGCGTTCCAAAGGCGGTTTGAACGGATTTCGAGCGCGCAGGCTTTATGAAAAAAGGAGGTCCCTCGATCAGATTTCACCGCTTACCGCACGCGCATCTGGTGACGATGATGCAAGGCGGTGTTTGCAACAATGTTACGCCTGACAATTGCACGCTTACATTTCGAATGCGCTCAATCAGCGGTATGGATCCCGGCGGGATATGGAAACGGCTTTTGGATGGGATCACGCGTGTGAGATAGTCCCCCCAATGCAAGAGGAAAATCCCGGTACAGGCATCCCGTTTTCGAAAAGGATTTTTCCTATCCCGCCATGGGCGATGCTCGGGAACCCAGGCTATTCAACGTTATGGCGGACCTGTCTGCCGGCATGGGGGTAGGGTCTTCATATGGTCAGAAGGCGGTGTGGTTTGAACAAATCGGCGGGATTCCTGCAGTGATTGTCGGGCCGGGTTCTTATCGATCAAGCACAAAACCCATACGAGTTCGTAGAGATTCGGCCAACTTGCAACCTGCGTTCAGTTTTTAAGCGATCTTATTAAAGGGCTGCACCTCTGTTTGGATCAGTTTTGTGGATCAGCTTACCCCAGAGTTTTCGGACCCTGCCGTAAGCTGCAATTTGTTGTTTGCGCAAGGGCAACGCGCCCATAATCAACCAACCAGAATAAGCCGAACTTTTCATTCCTTTGAGCTACCATCGGTTCGTAGACCCCAAAATCAATTACACATAATAATAGTTTAGGCTTTAGCGATGTTCCTCCGGTTGCGCGCTACCTTGAACCATGCGACTCCTTAGAAAACAATGGGTTATTCTAATAGGAGAACATCGCATGGGAACCGTTTTATACGCAAACTAAGCATTGCAAGAACGTCGACGAATGAAGGCGGTGGCATGCGAAGGTGGCCTGTCGCCGAGATGGCGCGGGTATGAAACGCCATAGTCACGATCTTTTCGCGAGATCAAACGTAATTTCTGGCTGATGATGCCTTTCCCAAGAGTATTGCTGGATACTTTCGGCATTGGCCGGCTCATCAGGATCAACACACGGCGGCGATTACACACACGCAAGCTGATCCGGCACCCGAGCTGTGGTCAGCGCGTAGGTGAACCATCTTAAGAGATGGATGGACGGCCCTGAACAATTCGGGCAAAGGATGAATCTTTGATGGAGCCAAGCAGCGCGTTTGCAGGAAACATCTTACCGATATATCTACTCCAAAGAAGGCATGTCACAGGATTGGGTTGGTATGCCCATGCCATCGCAAGAACCGGACACCCCGCCGTGCTCGAAAGCGTCAGAATCCAAGTTCGATCGTTGATCGTCAGGCATCCTATTCAGGCCAGATGATGTCGCCACCGTCGCCAAGTTTGGGCATTGGGAAGCGCGATTTAATGCTGTTTGAACAGAGGACCGTGGCCAAGCAAATGTTCACGTCGGCTGGTTGGCGCGTCAGTCGTTTCACGTGATCCTTTAAAACCCCCAAACCCAACGCACCAAAACCGGTGATGGAAAGATACTGAGTGGCTATCAAAGACCTGCCCCATATTCGCCCGCAGATCCATCACTTTTGATCGAGGTTAGCGAGTTCGTTCAGCTGGCCGCAATTGCAGGCAAAAATTGGGTACACAAAACTTTGAGTTCTGCGATCCTATCGGATCACCCCTGGCAAAAAGGAACGGTTGAAAATACCATCGAAGGCTCGACGGTGGCTACCAGGAAAGCGGAGATATACGGTCAAGGCTCACCGGATCACGACAGGGTCAAAGAAATAAGCGACACCCTCAACACACAAACCGCGCCAAATGCTTGGGATGAAACACCTGGCGGAGGTCTCAGAGAAAATATGTTGGCGGGAAATGGGTCGATTCACCCTTACCCTCAAAAAGTAATAGGAGTCGCAGTTCAGGTATCGCTTCACAGAAGCTCGCTGGCTCCCACTGACCGCTTTTACGGTTTACCATCGAGGATCAGGCGTATTCGACAAAAGAAATTCGCGCCGCTTCTAGCGTAGAAACGTGGCCAATACGGCGGCCTGCTCCAAGGCGCGGACCTGACCAACCGCCATCGCCCGCGCCTCGTGCCTGTTCGTGCACGACCGCTTGGGACGAAACCCTTCGAGCTCGCGCGATTGAGGGCCATGGGCTGGCGGCTTGCCAATCTTCCGCGGTCGGAGAATGGCAGCGATCGCGAGGTGGCGGGTGATGTGGGCGCGGGTATGCTGGGCGAACGCAGGTGAGTTGGCAAAATGCGTTGAAGGAAAGCTATCGGCATTCCCCGTACTGCCGCGCGGAAGCGGGTGGAGCGGGTTATTCACGCTAGCCAGATGGTTGGCAAGAGTATGTGGGGTTGTATGCTCGGGCGGATTGAGGCTGTAGGGGAAGGCTTTGACGTGCCGGTTTTTGAGGCGTTTCAATTGCCACCCGCCCCCATCCTTACACCTGCGCTAGATACTTGCCGCAATCGCCAAGCTGGGTGATGTCTAGCGGCTATCTGCAATTGCTTCGGCCCACAAATGAACCCTTTCACCTGCCGCACCGTCTGACAGATCGACAGTCGCCTTATTCCCAGCGGGGCAGGAATGTCCTTCAGAAGCTGCGACAGTTTCAAGGGTAGGGGACCAAAGCTCTACCGCAATGGGGCACCCGATCGGTGGTGCCTTCACTTAATTCCCGGCGAGGCCAGGGGGAGTCACCGAGCGAGAGCGTAGAGCCGATAAGTATCGGTGCGTTGTCGCCGCGCCGAGATAATCGGCGCCTCGCTCGGTTCAGCTGATAATTCAGTGGCAAAACCCGTCCATAGGGCACCGCACACTGCGAGAGTCAGGCCGTCGGTTTGCCGCAGGTTTGGGGGGTGGTGAGCACTGGTGAACGGCCAATCGGTTGCTCCAATTTTGCGCTGTTCCTGCCCGCTCAAGAGCGGCCCGAAGCCGCGATTTCCGGCATCTTTTCCTGCAGCGGCCAGCAGTTGTTAACGCTGCCGGGGCGCCATCGTTGGCGCGCCGGTACGGGCACGGCGGATTGCCGCACATATCCAGAAGGTTGACGAAATTTGTATAGGTGCCGAAGTCGAGTTTCGCCCGATTCGGGTCGGCCTCCCAGCTCGGCGACAGTGTGGAAGTCGGAATGGTCGGAACGCAGAGCATATCCAAGCCTTCAGCGCGGTTTCAGCCAATTCGAGACAGCTCTTTCAGCCGGTACATCCCGCGAAACGCATTCGCGCGGCAGAGAGCGCCTTCGGCCTTGCAAATGACCTGCGGGGTTAACGGGTAAGATGGCTCTGGCTCTTTGTGGCAAAAGATCCGCAATGACCGTTATAACGCTCCGCCACCAGGCACCTTCATGAGCATATCGGCCACGTCGTTAGAGGCGGCGTTTAAAACGATTTCGCAGTATCTCGGCACCTTGGTCGCGCAAACCAGACCACCAAGCGGCATTGAACGGACGCCTCTTGGGACAGCTGTCACCCCGAAAAGGCGGGGATGCTTTCGCGGCTAGGGAGTGATGCCGATCACGGGGGCGGGGTTTTGGCGCAGCAAGGGCGAGAAGCCGCAATCGGTCGTGCATAGGGCATTTTCGGCGGCATCATAGGCGCAGGCGATCGGAGAAGCCGTATAGGGTCCCGCGACGGTGAGCGCGAAAAATCGAGATCGTCTCGACCCGGACCGACACGCGGCACAGGACGGCCAGTTGCGGGACAAGGCACCAAGGGTTGGTTTCAGACCTACGGATATTATTCAACGCTGCGGCACCCGGCCACGGAGGCCGCCGTAATCGGGTGCAAGCGGAAGAAGGCGACGAGCCATGGCCTACCGCCACCGCCGGAACCCGGCCTGGAGGAAAACCCGCCGGGCAACGATTTTGAGGATCTTAATCGAGTTTGCGCCGGCGCGCCGTTAGGGGGTGCGTTAACGCCCACAAAAGAGCCCTGTGGCAAAAAATGATTCAAGGTTGGTATCTTGCCGATGGAAAAAAATTGCCCCGGCCTCGGCGTAGTTTTGGCCACGGAACCAAAGGGCATTTTGCGTTGGGGAATAAGCATAGGGGGGGCAGGGCGGCAGTTCGTCTTCATAGCCGCCGACATATTTCGATGTTGTCCCTTACCGGCAAAGGGTTTACCGGCGCCCCAAAAGCGGTTTTGTCGGGGTCGATTGGCCCGAGGCCCGCGGGCCGCTTTGGCTTTTTGCTTTGGGGCCTCAAGGCTTTCGCTTAGCATCGATAGAAAGATGCAATGGGTTCCCATCCCCAAACCCATTTCCCGAAAAAACAGGTTGTTTTTAAAAGGGATCTTAAAAATTTTTTTTCTTTCCCCTCTTCCCTTTTTTTTTTTCCCCTTTGTGTTTGTGT
>Ga0163217_1012610_pt1 | contig 11778 bp, 17 predicted proteins | sample SynspAceP_FD_185933 | JGI IMG/M metagenome (GOLD analysis project Ga0163217, IMG submission 185933) | Saline lake microbial communities from Ace Lake in Antarctica - Synechococcus sp. Ace-P (PacBio error correction) | ecosystem: Environmental > Aquatic > Non-marine Saline and Alkaline > Saline ... | reverse complement strand
TCTACCAACCCCGGCATGTCGTGCTGGACCCGTTCTTGGTACCGGCACACGGCGCTGTGCCAAGATTGCTGGGGCCGTTGATTTCATCGATCGGAACGCGGAAGAAGCCTTCCGCAAGGTGCTGAAAAGCGGATCAAATCCGTGCGCAAAAATTCGACAAGAGGGCGTGCAGACCACCACGTCGAAGCGTGCCAGAACCGGGTGCCGTTGGCCAGTTTGGCTTGAGCGTGGCATTGCTTCGTCGGGTGAAGAGCTTTATTCCCTCAACGGCCGTTCTCTGCCAAGGTACGCGTTGCCGATGGCACGCTGATCGGCAACGAGGTCAAAGGGATCGATCCACCAGGTTGGTTGGCGGCGTTGAGAAAAGCGCCAAGCTGCAATGGTGGACATTAGGGTGCTACAAGAAAGACGGCAAAAGTGTGCCGATCGAATATCTTGCGTCAGCAAACCGGGCGGAGAGGCCAACAGGCCTCTCACCCCCCCATTTTTACACCCTTTTACGAAACGCGGTGTCCTTTGCCGCCTTATTAGGAAGGCGTGGCTTATAGGGACACTCCCTGGCCCGCCTTTCATTGGCGGGGTCTTTTTCGTTTTCAGAACGAGGGGCGTTAGCGCGGATTAGGGGTCTTTGCCCGTTATAGTCGGCCCATTCCGTAATTCTTCGGGGTAGTAGGTCCGGACGCATGCACGCACCCGCGGGTTCATCCGCGCCGCAGCAAGGCATCATCGCGGCCATGAGTCATAAATAGGGTAGCATTAGGGCAGCTGCGGTGCCTTGCGCGTCCCATTAGGTTTGTTTAGTACGGGAACCGAGGTCCGGTTTGTAGTGGGTGGTCCGAATGGTCCGTTGTAGATTGAGTCAGCAGCCAGTTCGACGCCATATGCCGCGGCATTCATTTGGAATGGCGGGCTGGACATGTTCGTATTTGCCCTCGCCCAGTGTTTTACGGCGTCAGCCCGTAGTGTTCGATATAGTTCACCAGTTCGAGCTTTGCCAGATCGCACGCCGGCTTGCAACAGGAACAGGGCCAGGTCCGACCAGCCTCACAGTACCACAGCCAGGATCAGGCAGCCCGGCTTGCTGCGCCCAATTTGGGGAAGACGGGTTGCCAACGGCTCGGTCAGGGGTTTGCTCTTGCGTGCCAGCATCGCTTTTTCAGCCTGAAAGCTGGCACAAGCGATTGAACGCAGCAACGCGCGGATAAAAGCGTGGGAACACCTTCGTTATAGCGCGCGGTTGTACCGGATTCGCGCGGGTGGCGACAAGCGGTGGTGCACCAGCAAATGTTCGACCGGAAGTGCGATAAAGCACCATCGCCGGGCATCGCCCAGAACCGTTCGCGCTTGTTGGCGTTGGGCATCAGCTCGTGGGCATAGTTGACTCCCGTGGTGCCGGTCATGCGCCCACCGAAGAAAACCGCGGCCTTTCTCCCAGCCCCCAGACAGATGCCGCGCTTTGCGGCACGTACCACAGAGCCAAACAACGTGAGGAACTGCACAAGGCATCCCCCCCCCCTCGGCGGTCGTAATCATGCGACCAGACAATCGTCTTCGGACCGCGTCCGGATCGGTCGTTATCAAGGTTCAGCCCCGCGATCGCGATCGATGATCGAAAAACAGGTACCATGTGACCACGGCATCACGATCACAGTCCACCCACCAACAATAGGCCGATATCCAGGACAGCGGGTTCAACCCAAATGCGAGCAAAAAGGGCAATGCACGGGGAACTGCGACGTTGATGGGTGCTTACGTTTGTTGTGGGGCGAAGGTCATGCTGCACGGCTTTTGTGAGGGCTGTCTGGCCCCGATGGACGGGCCACAGGTTTTGGCTGCGATAAACTATGACGTGCAGCGCTACGTAGCAAGTCGTAGCTTTGCGCATGCACCGTGGGGGGGGGGGCCCCGGGAATTTTTTCTTTTTCCGAGGGCGGAAGTCGTCCCGCGCCAAACAAAATGCCCGCGCTCCGGGATCCGCTCGGCCGGTAGGGGGCGTGCATGAGCGGTCAGCATCAGGTGGAAATGAGTAAAGTATGCGCCACCTCGCCGCGAGCGGCTTGGCAGTCGCGGAAGCAGGCGGCGTACCGGACGGCCGCGCGGTGTTCGGTGTTTGATCAGTCGGTGCCGGGCCAGCGAGCATACCGCCCAGCAATCCTTTCGTCGGGCGCGTCTCAAGCAGCCATGCCAGTCCGCCCGCTGCCCCCAGGATAAACGGTACCATGCCCGGATTCGGTTTCGGCTTTTCGGGGTCTTCTTTGGCAAGCTCCGGCTTGCGGGTGCGTTGCGGCGGGCAAGGCAGTGGATCGGCGCCACGGGCAAATGCCGACAGGTGGGGGATTTTCGGCGTGCAGATTGTGGCCCCCAGATCATGCACGCTTGGGCGTAATTCTTCCGGGGCGGATGGCCTGGGGCTGCAGCACCTCTGCACGTGCCATTAGATCGGCTTTGCGGCGAGGCAGTGGCGTGTGAATGATCATTAAAACGCGGGCCATCACCCGTTCTACATGCCGTCCGCACCGTGAACGGCAGGTCCAACGCGATAAGAGGGATACGGCCGCAGGCGGTGTTAGGGGGCCGATACCCTGGTAGCTGTAGCAGGGCGGCGTTGATCGGCGGGAATTGGCGTCGTGCTCGGCCACCACGGCGCGGGGCATTTTCAGCAGGTTGCGGGCGCGGGCGTAAATACCCAAGCAGCCCATTCCCCCATCACATCGGCTCCCGCCCGCCGCCGCCCAGACACCACAGTAGGCCAGCGTGCGGTGAACGTTGAAAATAGTCGCGCACGCGTCGCAACCCGTGGTTTGTTTGCAACATCAACCTGCCGCTCAGCCAGATACGATAAGGGATCGGGGCGCACGCCGGCCGCACGGTCCGCCGAGGTGCCCCACGGCATCGCACGGGGCATGTTCTCGTACCTTCCAAAAGGATCAGCGGCAGGTCGCCGGATGGGTCGGTGTCACGCAATGTTTATAACCTTTTCGGTTGGGGTATGGCTGGTCGATTACCGAGGCTGGATCGCTATGTTGTGGCTAGTCAATTCGGGAAAGATAGTCATGCCGCCACGCGTACCAGTACAAAAGGGTTCAAAGGACCGATAGCTTGCTTTCGGCCAAATCCGTCAGGCGAGCGAAACCCGTGGTTTTGCCAATCCCGCTTGTTGACCCAATGGGGCGAGATCGTGGGCCAAGACACCGCCGGCCATTTCGCGGCCCGTTGAGGTAGCTATGGGTGGGGCGGCATGGGGGCGACGTTGACCTTGCTTTTTTTTGAACGACAGGGCGAATGCGCGATTGCTGGAATGCAAAAAGAACACTGGCGCGCAGGTAAAACGCGTCTACGGCTTTTAACGCGATTGCGCGTTGCGGGTGAACACAGACCGCCGCGACGGGCTTTGCCGAAGGGCAGGGTGCCTTGCACCGCAACCAAGACCATCCCGAACGCCGAACGATCCGTCTGGCATCAGCGCGCTGTCGAAACCGTCGGCCCTGTCGCGACGACGCCTGCGCGATTGCACTTGCAGTCTGGGCGAGAACATATTGAACCAGACCAAACGCTGAAAAGGAAATTCACATGAACCGACATTCCCCATTCCTTGCCGCTGTTTGCCGTGCCGCGCAGGTGGCTGGTACCTATTCAGCGGTACGAATGCGTGGATAGCACGCAGATCACCCACTCTGGTCAGCGCAGCCAACGCACAAACAGCTAGCGCGGCAAAGCAGGGACACCGCTTCATCCGAAACGATGCCGAACCGCTGCTATTTGAGGACATGACACTGGGTACCCCGATTCAGCTGTTCAGATGCATCGAATAACGCCTCCTTACACTGCCCGCATGCGCGCTTTGACCAAGGCGTTCCAGCAGCTCAGGTGGATTTACATGCGACCAACGACAAATGCGGCTTTACCTATCGCGGTTTATTTTGGAACGCTACGGTCTTTGGGCTCGATGGTGTCGCGTGCGGGGGCGAGGGGACAAGTTCTTTGGCATCACCGACATGATCTATTGCCGGCCAGTCCGAATGGCGTCCGCCGGCCGGAGAGCCACAAGCCATCGTCGAAGAGCTGCGCAAGATTCGGCCGCCTTGCGGCTGGACAACGAAGACTGGATGCCTGCCTTGGCACGGTGAAAAAGCACAATCGCTGGTCGCATGGTGGGAAAGAACCATCAAGGCGGGACAGACATCACAGACGCCTAGCTTCATGATTCACGGCAAGAATATTCCAACATGCCCTATGCCGAGTGAAAGGTCATCGACGCAGCATTGGAAGAATAATGGCGCCCCGCTGGCAGGGCTCAAGGTTATTGAGCTGGGCTTCTATTCTGCAGGCCCTGGGCCGGCCAGACCTTTCGGCTCTGGGCTGCCGAGGTCATGCAAGTAGAGAAGCCCGGCGGCGACGACACCGCCAGTGGGGGCCTCCGTTTCATGAACGCGACGGGGATAAATCTGCCTCGTATTTCCATTGGCCAATCGGGGCAAAGCGTCGGTTGTTGGTCGATCTGACACCGGATGAAGGGGTCAGGCCAAGGATGAAGAGCTTTTGGCCGATGCCGATATTTCCTGATCGGAATTTTCAAAACCGGGGCTTGCGAAATACGGGATGGTGTATGCCAGCCTGTCCAAGCAGTTCCCAAGCTGATCTATTGTTCGATTTACCTTGTTTGGTCAGACGGGCCTATTGCGCATCGCGCGGGACTATGATTTCATCATCCAGGATGTTCGGCTGATGTCGATTACCGGTGAACCGACGCCAGCCCAGGGAACACGGGTGGCGATCACGGATATCGTTACCGGTATCTATGCCACCCGGCCATTCTTGCGCGGTGGCACCAGCGTGGCCGACGGTGTGGGGCCAGCATATACGACATGGCCTTGGTGGATTGTCTCGGTGCGGTTCACGGGCAATCAGCGATGAATTATTCTGACACGGGCATGCGCCCACGCGGAGGGCAATGCGCACCGAACCTGACCCCATACGAGGCTGTCGAATCCTCTGAACGGATCTGATCATTTCACGGCAATGCGGGCAGTTTCACACGGCTGTGCCGGATGTTGGGGTGGATGACATGGCAACCTCGCTGACTATGCCAAGAATGCCGACCGCGTCGCCACCGCCCCGGATGACCGCCGTTGACAGGGGCCACCAGCCAGCGCACCCGTGACGATCTGCTCGCGCCTGCGAGCAGAGGGCGTGCGGCAGGGCCGATCACGGATATGGCCGATATGTTCGAAGACCCCAAGTCATCGCGCGTGGCATGCAGGTCGAAAACTGGGGACGGAGGTGGCCGGGCATCGAGTGTCGCCGTTTCAAATTCTTCGGGAGCCGAGCTGGCTTTGATCGTGCAGCGCCCAAAGCTTGGTCAGGACGACTAGGTCACACGTAAATCGCAGCCGGAGGCTCGTTGCAGGGTGCCGGGCGTTTGCTATTTGGGTGGCGGCAGTTTTTGGGCCAACGCCGCAAATAAGCGCTTTGTCAGGAGTCGAATTTCAAGACGCACGGGCAGGGTGATACCTTCTCTGGAAAAGACGCGGGCAGGACGCACCGCCGTCTTTTTTCCGTTGTGACAGCTGTGCCCGCAGGCAGCGTCGGCCTCAAGCCGTCCCATCAGGCGGGGATTCAGCGGCTGGTGATCCTCCAGCGCTTCGGCTGGACAATCTCGGCCCCGAGATCGCGCAGGTGGCAAAGAATTTCTCGGGGTGGCGATCCCTGCAAATGCTAGCGGCCCGCGTGTCGGACCAAATCCATCCCCGTTGTAGCGGGGCGAGTTCGGCACGGACATGCGGCAAATTTTTTCGGGCAGCGGCTGTGGTATCGAATTGCGCCTGATCTTTGCGCACTGCCGATGGGAACAGTATGAATATCGCACGCGCCAGACCGGTTTTTGCGACGGTTTCACGCAAAGGGCCCGCCGGTAGGCACAGACCGTTGCCAAATCCTTTGCCGGCATCCACCACAACGATCGAGCAGGTCATGAATGCAGCGCGGGGGTTGTGAAAAACCGTTCGTCCATCACAATCACCGAGGCACTGGCATCCGCAGCAGCTGGTGCGCCCCGCGGCGCGATCCTGCGCGACCAGACATTCGCAAAAGCGGCCAGCAACAGCGGTTCATCCCTGCGCGGCACTTGATGGCGCGAGGGGAAGTCCACCTGCACCGGGTCCTTTTAGCGTACCACCATAAAAGCCGCGCGGAAACCACATGAGGGCGTGATGATATTGTCACGCAGATGTTCGACGACGCTGACTGTTGGTGTCTTTGCGTGCCGCCGCATTGGATATTTGCCGACGCAGACCACCGCATATCCAGACGCAAGGGTGCCCCCAGTCAGCGCGTTGCAGTTGGCCTTGGCGTAAAGCGCGCCCAAGGGGTTGCCAACCAGAGTGCGCGCCATCGGGTGTCGGGCGGTGCCAAAAGGCGGGGGCGGCGTTTCATGGGCTGGCCTCTCGCTGTCAAGCGTTTTCTTGCACAAGGTCGATCACCGTCGGTACGCGGCAGCACGGCTGATGAATCCCACCACCGCTTGCGCCATTTCGTAGCGGCTGATCCGCGCGATCAGACGGGTCACGCAGTGAAGTGCCGTCGCGTCATTTACGATTTTTAAAACAGCGCGGCACCCGGCAGCGAGGACGGTATAAAGCGGCAGATAGCGCCGGACCTTGGCCGTAAGCACAGCCGATCCTAAATGCGGCGCCTCGAGGCATCACAGCGCCGCTTGCCGTTTGATCAGGAATTCCCAGAAAGGACACTGGAGCCAGCGGAGAACAGCCGATCTCTGCCGCGATCATCGGCGATCATCACTTGTGGGTCGAGGTTCGATAGCCGCATCACCCCATCGCAGCAGCGAAGTTCTGATCGGTCGCATGCGCTGCGCGAAAGGCATCGGCCTGGTTTGGGGTCGGCGGCGCGAGGATCAGCAGCAAGCGGTGCGGACAGACGCAGACCCTGACGGTTTGCGAGTGAGCACCGTGTTCAGCTCGCCCTCGAGCACCTAGATTGGCAAACCAGATCGGCGCCCTACGGCAGGCTGCCCGACAGATCCCCAGATCAGATCCATACAGGGCAGCACGCGTCCGCCGGCTTGCAGTGCGGGGGTCCGCTCTATGTCTTTGCGGGCCAGTCCAGCCGGACAGCCGCTGCAGCCCCGCGTCCGATGCGTCAGATGGCCGAGAAATGGCTCAGCAGATCGGCGGGTCAGATCGCGCAGCAACGGGTCGCGCGCCCGTTTCAAAGCCGTCGCTGTCGAGCGTCATAGGAAACATCGGACAGGCATGTTGTGGTCATTCTCTGCGAACATATTCGGGTGCAGATCGCCCCCACGCCAGACACAGGCATCGGGGTGCCGTAATCGTAAAAGGTTTGGCGAGCGTCGGTGGTCTTTCGGGCAGGGTATCGATCAGCACGTCTGCCTCGCTACACGGCGCGCAGGTCACCGGCGTTGGGCTGGGGACGGTGATCAGAACACTCACCCCGGACGGCTTACGGGCAAAGCCGTATGGCGAGTCTTGTATTCGCGAAACAAGCAGGGAGATGCCGGTTCGGGGCGTGGCACCAGACAAGTTGGCTGCGGGGCCGCTTGGCCGGGGGGAAGGGCGGCACGCCGCCCGCGACCGGTAATGGGCGCGATAGGCTGACAGCCCAAGCGACCGCGCCATAAGGGTAACCCCAACTCTTCGGTAGAGGACGCTGCAGCTTCTTCGTCGCGCAGACGGTGCAGGATGCGCGATAAAGTACCGCATAGCGCGTTATCGACCGTGCGCTGTGCTTTCGTTTTTGTCCAAAGCGTTCATAGGCGCTGGCATAGTTTCGGGGAAGATCCAACGACGTGGATGTCATTCGACATTCTTGGAACGCGTGCCGGTGGCGAAATCAATTCACCCCGAAAACGAGGTGCAGGCGTTGGGTCATATCGCGATCCTTTGTTTTCCAAACAGATGGCCTTTGGAGCGCAATCTACGGGGTGGCTTGGGTCTGGGCAAGGCCGCTTAGCAGGCCGCATGGACGGCACCGCCCGCGCACACCTTCAGACGCGGGTCGGGGTGTTGAACCGGCAACGGTTGCCCGTGGCAGGTTCATGCATTGCCCGCCTGCTTCGGTGACAATCAGCGCGCCCGCGGCGATGTCCCTTCCCAGCTTGGCGCAGCGTGGGACCATGCCATCAAACCGGCCTGACCCACCAGCCCCAGCCGATAGGCAGCGAGGGACGGTGCGCGCGTTTCTAAAGCCGGGGTGCCCTTGGCCCAATGTGCATTTCCATCACCGGTTTGTTGCCAGCCACGGTCGCCTCGGACAAGGTGGCGATGTCGGAGAACGGCAATCGAGTTGGCCGATTTCAGCGTCGCCCCACGCCCCGCAAGCCGCCGCATAGAGCCGGTCCAGCCATGGGCAAAAAACACCACCGCTGCCGTGATCTTCCCGTTTCGCGAGATGGCAGTGAATGGGACCATGTGTCGGACCCTTCGATTAAACTTGCGCGTGCATCAATGGATCAATGATAAAGAGATCCGCGCTGCCCCAGCCGCTGCGGCGCCATCGTCGCTTTCTTCGGACAGACAGCATAATCCGGACGGGCCGTTGTCAGCGTCTGGGCAACATCGCATGATGCAAGGTCCGCCCTCGGTCCACGGGGCCGGCCTCTCGGGTTCGTCCCAACGCTGCGCGGTTTGCCCGGTGAAAGAGGTCGCAATCTCGCCGATCGTGCGCGGGCCTCTATTCAGGAGGGAGAGGTTCATCAGCGCCGGCAAGGGTTCTCCCGAGACAAGCAAGGACGCACCACCGGCTGAGATGCGCGCGTGCCGTCATTGCCGAACGATGATTGCAACATGTCACGCAAGTTGCCCGCAATGGTGCATTCGTGATCGCATTGGGGATCTCGCCATTCTCGATCCACAAGCAGAGCCCCACGAGAATAGTCGCCGGTATTGGATGTATCGGTAGAGGCCGATCATCGAGGTCAACAAGCAGCGGTGCCCATATCGCGGATCAGTCAGCGCGGGTGGCGTCGCTTGGGTAAGCGCGATGTTTCCAGTGGCCGGGACCGGGTTCGATCCGGTGGCCGCGTGCCGCATTGCCAGTGGGGGGTCAGTCCAGCCTTACGGGCTGTCGCCAGATCAAGGTCCAACCCTGCAACATCCCGTCTTCACGATGGATGGCGGCACGATGTGCGAGGCCTTCCCCGTCAAAGGGGCGCGAGCCTGCGACGCGGGGGCGAAAGGGTTCTTTCGATCAGGGACAGGCCTTTGGGCAGAAACCTGTTCGCCACGCGTCGCAGGCTCGGCGCCCTTGACGGGGCAAGGCCTCGCCACATGTGCCGCACATTCGTTTGAACGGACGGGGAGATGTTGCAGGGGTTGGACCTTGATTCTGGCGACAGCCCGTAAGTGGGGACTGACCCCACACTGGCAATGCGCACGCGGGCCACCGGATCCGCGAACCCCGCGTCGGCCCACCTGGAACATCGCGCGTTAGCCCAAGGGCGACGCCACCCGCGCTGACCTGATCCGCGATATGGCACCGGCTTGCTTGTGACCCGATGGATCGGCTCTACGATAAATCCAAATACGGCGGGACTTATTCTCGTGGGGGTTCTGGCTTGGTGGATCGAGAATTGGCGAGATCACCCATGCGATCAACGAAATGCACCATTGCGAGGCAAAAGTGCGTGGACATGTTGAAATCCATCGTTCGGCAAATGACGCACGCGCGCATCTCAGCCGCGTGGTTGCCGTTCCGTTGCTTCGTCTCGGGGAAATGACCCTTGCCGGCGCTTGATGACCTCTCCCTCCGATAGAGGCCCGCACCGATTCCGGCGAGATTGCGACCTCTTTCACCGGCAAAAACGCGCCAGCGTTGGGACAAGCCGCGACGAGGCCGCCCGCTGACCGAGGCGGACCTTGGCAGTCAATGCGATGTTGCACCAGACGCTGACAACGGCCCGTCCGGATTATGGGCTGGCTTGTCGAGAAAGCGACGATGGCCCGCGCGGCTGGGGCAGCGCGAATTCTCTTTTCATTGATCCAATTGATGGCAACGCGCAGCTTTATCGAAGGTCCGACACCCATGCGTCCCATTCACTTGCCATCATCGCGGAAACGGGAAGATTTCACGGCAGCGGTGGTGTTTTTGCCCATGCTGGACGGCTCTATGCGGCGGCTGCGGGGCTGGAGCGACGGCTGAACGGCCAACCGGATTGCCGGTCTCCGACATCGCCCACCTGTCGAGGCGGACCGTGCTGGCAAACCCAAACCGTTGTGATGGAAATGCAGCATTGGGCAAGGGCAGGACCCGCGCTGAAACGCGCGCACCGTCCCTCGCTGGCCTATCGGCTGGGAGGTGGTGGGTCAGGGCCGGTTTGATGCATTGGTCACGCTGCGCAAAAGCTGGGAATGGGACATCGCCGCGGGGCGCGCTGATTGTCACCGAAGCAGGCGGCAATGCACTGACCGCACGGGAGGCACCGTTGGCGGTTTCAACAAAACCCCGACCCGCGGTCTGAACGGTGCGTCGCGGGGGGCGGTGCCCGTCCATGCGGCGCTTGGCTAAGCGGCCTTGCCCAGACCCAAAGCCAACCGTAGACTTAGATGCGCCCAAGACCATCTGTTTTGAAAAACAAAAGGAGCGCGATTATGACCCAACGCCTGCACCTCGTTTCGGGGGTGAATTGATTTCGGCCACCGGCACCGCGTCAAAGAATGTCCGATACAATTCCAGGGCGTTGGGGATCTTCCCGAACTATGCCAGCCTATGACGCTTGGAAAAACGCAAGCACAGGCGCACGGTCCGATAACCGCAATATGCGGTACTTACGCGCATCTGCACCGTCTTGGCGCGCGAAGAAGCGCAGCGTTCTCTACCGAAGAGTCTGGGGTACCCCTTAGCGCGGTCGCTTTGGGGCTTGTCAGCCTATCGCGCCTTTACCGCGCGGGGGGCGTGCCGCCATTCCCCCCGTGGCCAAGCGCCCCGCAGCGAACTTGTCTGCGTGCCACGCCCCCGAACCCGGAGGCTTGTTCGCGGGATTTACAAGACCTCGCCATACGGCTTTGCCTAGCCGTCCGGGGCTGAGTGTTTCTGATTCACCGTCCCCCAAGCCTCAACGCCGGTGGACTGCCTGCGTGTAGCGAGCAGAGTGCTGATCGATTTACCCTGCCGAAGACCACCCGACCGCTCGCCAGACCTTTTAATCGATTACTGGCAGTCCGATGCTGTGTCTGGGCTGTGGGGCGACTGCACCCGAATATGATCGCAGAGATGACCACACATGCCTGTCCGAATTGTTCCTGATCGACGGCGACAGGCGACGCTTTGAACGGCGGGCGCGACCGTTGGCCGCGCGATCCTGACCCGCGATCTGCTGATGCATTTCTCCGAGCCATCTGACCGCCGATTCGACGCGGGGCTGCAGCGGGCTGGTCCGGCCTGGGACTGGCCCGCAAAAGAGCATAGAGCGGGCCCCGCACTGCAAGCCGGGGGGGACCGCGATCGTGTGCCCTGTATGGAATCTGATTTCTGGCGGGTAATCTGTCGGCAGCGCCGTTAGGGCGCCCGAATCTGGTCTTGCCAATTCAGGTGCTCGAGGCGACTGAACACGGTGCTCACTGCGCACCGTCAGGGCTGCGTCTGTCGCACCGCTTTGTGCTGATCCTCGCGCCCGCCGACCCCCAAACAGGCCGATGCTTCGCGCAGCGCATGGACGATCAGAACTTTCGCGTGCTGCGATGGGTGATGCGGGCATATCCCGGACGCCTCGACCCAGTGATGATCGCCGATGCATCCGGCAGAGAT
>Ga0163217_1111959_pt1 | contig 11779 bp, 9 predicted proteins | sample SynspAceP_FD_185933 | JGI IMG/M metagenome (GOLD analysis project Ga0163217, IMG submission 185933) | Saline lake microbial communities from Ace Lake in Antarctica - Synechococcus sp. Ace-P (PacBio error correction) | ecosystem: Environmental > Aquatic > Non-marine Saline and Alkaline > Saline ... | reverse complement strand
GCTCTAAGCGCTTTAATCTCTGCCACTCCTTTGGACTTCTCCGTGATAAAGCCTGTTTCATGTCGCACATGCTATTCCAGCAAGTCGAAAGATTCACCCTTTTAAAATTTTCTTGTACCGCATAACCAAATCCACATGGATTGAAGATGAAAGTGGAAGCATTCATATGGGCTTGTTGATCCGGATCATCAAATCAATTGTGCAGATTTTCGAGAATTGAGTGATTTGAACCATCAGATTTCTTTATCCAGAATGGTCCTTCCGCCTGGTTCGCCGGCTATTTTTTACCCATTCCACAAAACTCTGAATTCGGTCTCTGTTCAGGCTTTTGTTTCAAATATGCGATATTGATTACTCAGGCAGTATTGGTATTAAAGTTTTCTGGTAATTTGGCCGCCAAGTTCATTCGTAAATACCGACTTGGCTAACGTTCAGAGTTTCTTTAGACCGATGAGGACTCATGGCGCGTTTTAAAGCTTCAAAAATACGTTGGATTGAATTGTCAACAAAACCCTCCAATTTGCCCATTTTATAATTCTTGGTTTCTCCTTGAGGATCAGGTACGACATTGTCAATATTCTTATAAAAATCAGATCTGCAAAAATTTCATTTAAATTTTTCAAGTTTAAAGCACCGTGACCTGCAGGTCGAACAATAATAGCTTGCCATTCTTCGCCTCCCCGCCCATAAACACGCTCGTTTTGCTTGAGTCTACCCTGCTGTATAGTATCTGTTCTTATTTCTTCCTGCGGGCGTACTTTTAGAATAAGTATAGCTTTCAAATGCTACCCCACAGCTTCCTTTAGATAGTGGTCGAATTGACGTTGTCATCCTGATTCTTCTGGACTCTCTGGCACTTTGTGATTTCTCATCTATACAGGACGATAGACGCAGTAAGGAGTTGAATTCTTCACACTTTGTTTCCCTAGTCACCTAAAATGCATTTGAACTCCCTCTATTCAACATGCGTCATGGCGGGGGTTCTGCGTCTGTGGTTCTCTGGGATAGGGACGTGAAAGAGTACGCAAGAGTTTCTTTTTGTTAACAAATGTAGCCATACCCCGGCCTATAAATACATCATATCTAGGAAAGTAGCTCGCGGGCTTAAAAAATTCCTTTGTAATTCTTTAGGGTGCTTCCCAGCGCGTTGATTCTATACTGCTCGGGTTATTGACCTTTTCTAGCACTTCATTGAGACATGCATCCTTGGAAAGCGAGCCCGAATGCCGTTGCTTGCTATGAAAACATTCTGGACAAGGTATGCTACTTGTACTCAATCTCATCACCTTTCCGAGGAAAATCAAAACAAACTCCCTTTAAACATCTCGGGATGCAGCCCCCACTTGCAGGCACAAATTTTACGACTTGCAAGACCGATGCTTGCCTGGCTTAGGGTACAGTTGACCACCGTAAGCTATGATTCCATCGCCCGCTTGTGCAATCCAATTACTTTGACTTCCAATATCAACCTGGGGTTAAAGCTGGACGCGAGCTGACTATGTAAAGGGAATCCAATTTCTTGAAAAATTATCGATCTGGGTGGCAGCGGGACCTCAGGGTGTTCATTACCCTGCAGACTTATTGTGATCGGTTAGACTCTGTATCCATGCCTTTTGGGTTTGAATTGTTTAGCTGTAAGATAATAGTCCGCGGAAACCTCAGCTTTACTTCAACAGAATTAGAACTTTTTTTTAACTGGAATGTTTTTTCAACAGCTAGGACCACGAGGGATTTTCGGCCAGTAGGACATGCGAGAAGGTTCGATGAGATTAATAAGATCCTTAAAAAAATGCTTTACTCTCAAAACGGTTGCTAGATATTTTTTAGCCACATCAAACTAAAATCAGTCGCATTAGCTGCATCAGTACAGGACAAAGCATTCTTATCCGGGCCGAGTCATAGGTAGAAGTGCCGCTGGGAAAGGCGTCGAAGAATTATCAGCACTTGGCACAGCCCCCATGGTTACGATAATCGAGAAGATTCGGGTTTTGGCAGGATTTGGACGCCAATCGGAAAAAGGGACGGTTCGCCCAAAACGGTTGTAGGTTTTTTTCACAGATTCGAAAAAACTAAGTCACGACCCAAGCTTTCTTCATCCACTGTCTGAGGGCTCTATTTCATTTCGTCATGTTCCCACATTACTCAATTGTTCGGGTGGGATTTTTCCGATTGAAGACATTAATATTTCTTGTGCCCCGGCTTTCTTTTCATGTTTGCCCATAAATCGTGATGGGGCGCACATGGATCGGGGTTTCCAATTGGCCTACAAATCGAAGGAATAGCCAGCCGGTTGACTTGGGCGGCGTCCCGCATCAGGATTAATAGTTTGGCCACCAGATGTGAGTTGGGACAGTTCCAGGGGAAAAGACTGGCAGCAGTTAAATCGTTCGGGGATTTGAGTTGGGCAAGAGCTCTTCCAATTGGGAAAAAGCCATCCGATTGGAAAGCCGAGCATCGTCAAAAATCTTAGATATTGAATAATGCTGTTTTTGTTATCCCGTTTGATAATTGCTTCGATAATCAGGTCGGGATCAGCCCTCCAAGATGAATTCTTCCAAACCCATCATTCTTTAGTCTTAACCGAAGCGAAAGTCTCCTCACATGGGGATTGCCGTTGTAATAAAATTGGGATTTTATCTCCCTTTTGAGCGCAGTTCCTGTATTTCGTGATTTTAGGATAGGTTGCTTCTGGAAGATAAGAATTGCTTCCTGTTTCTGAAATCCTTGCGCTATTTCCCCAGATAGACAATGCTTCCCAGTAGGGAATTTTTCCGATTTTCTGTCAAACTCATTTCTCAAGGAATGATTCTTCAGGCAGGTTCGAAGGAAGTCAATTCACCGTTTTTCGAATCTCCACGCTTCGCCTCCACGACAATCCGATAGTGATCTTAAAACAACTATCCCAAGCCCGACACTTAAACCCGGGTTGTAGAATTTCTAAAATCGCCAGTATTTGGCTTGTTCTTTGAGCAAGTGATTTATATCCACGCATAGGAACGTTGGTCCATCGACTCCAGCTATTGGGAACTCCCCCAGTTGTCCAAAGTCCCAATTTCTTCCTTAGGTCGCTGGAATACTAGTTCCGGGATTGTTCCAAAAATACTACTAACAACAAACCCCCGATGTCTTAAATCCATTCTGCTTTTTTAATGGTTTTTTTTAATCATTTGGAAATGTGAGGAACTCCTTCGAGACTCCCCCGATGGCATTAAAAAAAACCTTGATTTGTCTTCCTCCAGGCGTTGCGCCCAACAAAACAGGAGGATTTCATTTTTGGTCAAAATAGGATTAGTTTGGCAGTTTTCCGATCACATGCCCAACTCTGGGTTTTCTTTGGAAAAGATTCCCGTTTGAGCACCCTCCTTAAGCTACTTGACTCCAGGCCTCTTATTTTCCGATCTGGGGGACACTTTTTCTTGCCGAAAATGTAAGGCCACTGATCTAGGCCATTCAAATTAACATTGAAACCTGGTAAGAAGCCAAAAAATGAATCCCCCGATATAGTTTGGATTGGTGTGCAAGTCTGATGATTACCTGCACCTCGATGCATGATGACTTTTGCATTACCGAAGCACATTCAGATCTTTTCCAAGCGCCTTGATACATGAAGCAACCACAAGGATGATTCCATTCCATATTTTTTCCAGGACAGGAAGCGAAACTGAATAACGTCATGAGTATGGAACTATGTCACGCATGGCTAAATGTAGTCCTTGTAACTCAGATTAAGATCGCTCCTGAGCATTACATGTGAGTGTTGGAATCCTTTTCTAAGTTCCTAAGGACTTTCTGTCCACTTGTGATGAGATAAGCCAATTTCCCAACTTAAGATATGCTGCAAGAGGCAAATCAGTGGGCTTTCATCCCAATAGAGTTCCAATCTAGAGAGGGCGCACGACTGTCTTAAACTTGCTTCATTCTCCAATATTTTTTCCGAAGAACTCTGGAAAGAAAATTTATCCAAGCCGGGATTCGTACCCCGTGGAAGCAAAGCGTCTCCCGCTTGGGCAAAGAATTTTATTCCTAAATTTTGGTAAGGATTTGCGTGTCCTTCGGACGAATTATACGAAAATGTGTCATTGGGACTCTCCTCAAAGGCGGTCGTGAAAACAGCGAGTTATTCTCAGTGCTTGGGGAGCAAATTAGGTAATTTACCTTGATAGGCTCCCGATCTCAAAGACTTCCAGCCCGGCGTTTTTTTTTTTCCCGTGATCCCGAAAACACTGCCGTCAGCTCCAAATAGCTTTGAAGCATCCTGGTGACACAGAAAATTGGAGATTTGCTTAAACTGAAGCGAGAGCCATGTCGCCAAAGGTTTTTGAAGCCCAACGCTGCATTTGCCATTCCCATTCCATTGGGCTATAGCGCGCCCATGAAATTTAACTGTTGATCAGTAGGCATTTCTAGTTACGGTCCGACCAGATTACAAGACTGGCAACCAAGAGCGATCAACATCTGCTCAGTTTAATGGAAGCCGACAATGGTCGAATTCCGAGCTGCACTGGATTTCGTCCCAAAAAATTTCTCCCTGATCCCGGATAGGAGGATGAGCGCCCTACCATTTACACCGTTAGGTTTTGCAATCGTCTTATACTGGAAAGCCCGATGCTTGCCTCAATCTCCCCAAAAAATTTTGCCCTCCGCAAGCGATTGCTGGCGCAGTCAATCAAGGGAAAAATTCCCTTGCTCATTAGGAATTCCTTCTCGAGGTTCACATTTATTTTAGGGAGTTTGCCTTGATCTCATTTGAGATAGAAAAAAATACGGATATTTCATCAGCTTAAGAATCACACCCTTACACACCTACCCTCTATAGGAAAACTGAGGTTCGCTCTCATCAATTATATATCTGTTTACTTTCAACAGTATCCCGTCAGCCGCTAACACTGCAAGCTGAAATAGTATAACCCCCTGTCTGCATTCTTACCATGTCATCACCACCCACCACACACCCAATAGTCTTCATTAAACGAACTTAATTCAATTACCACACTACTGATCAATCACTACCATTCCAGCTGAGCTTTTCCGTCGATTTTACCCTTGCTCAGCCGCAAATGATGCATGATTGCCAGAGATTTTTTCATTCGACTTTTCGGCGTTTTAACTTTCGTGACTTAGGAGATTTAGGCTTCCCTTTGCCGTTCCCTGGAGTGAGGTTTGGAAGAAAATTTTAATTTGCTCCTCATCCTGATCTCAGCATCACATAAAACTCCTCGGGGAACCATGTCCAAATTTCGCTGTGGATCGCGTTCGATTTTTTTAATATGGACTTGCATTTTCCTTCCTCGTATTTTCCATTTCTAGACCGGATTTGTTGATTGGCACTCCTAGACCAATGTTACCAACAGTTTTCTGCTTTGAACAAGGCCATGTGATAGGGACCTGCTTTGGGGTCCAGCCAGACCCAAAAAATCCGTTCGAATTTGGTTTCATCCATTAATTCAGGGGAAGTAATTTCAGCCGGCTACAGGAATATGATACTGCCAATGGTTTGAAATCAAATCTTGCTCAAAATCCCTTTTACAAAATCTCCAGACTAGCACCGCCCTTACAAATGCTCCCATTCCAACCGCAGCCATTACACCACCACACCCCACAACCAACCACACCCCAACCAACCACAAACCACAAAAACCAACCCACAACACCCACAACAGCCACCACACCACCCCACGAACAAGCCACCCACACACAACACCAACCCACACTCACCACCTCGTACCCAAACCGCACACCAGCACCCCAACACCAAACCCCCCCACCCCAGACAAACCACAACCACCACAAAAACACACACACCACACACAAAACAAGCACCAACACAACACCAAACCACAGCCCACACCCCTCACACGCAACCCACACCCCCCCCACAAACATCACCCACGACAACAACAACACCACACCACCACTAAACCAAACAGCAAACCACACACCCAACCCCACACAACAAAACCCCCGAACTCAAAGACCGCACCAGACAAACCAGCACCCAGACCCACAACATCAACCACACCACAACCACAACACACAAACAAAACACCTCAAACAACAACCACCACCACAAACAACAGACCCCCATAACCAACACACACACAACAAACCACACAAACGCCCACCAACCACCCACCCAACACAAACCAAACGCGCGCCCCCCTAAACGCCACAAACCACACAAGCCCAAAAAACGCAGACGCCAACACAAACCACTAACCACCACAAACACACGAAACACCCCAAAAAAAAAACCAACCACGAAAACTCGAACATCTGCACCAACCAGTAATTTTTTATAATCCGAAATGGCTTGCTCCTCCCTTCAGTCAGGGACTGACGGCGGCAATAGGAATCTGAAACGCTAATTTCTTGAGCTGGCAATTCCGATTTCTCCTGTGGATTGGGCTAATCATGTGGATGAATAGCTTCCGGGTTCGATTCCGCATTTTTATTATATGGAATTAGCTTTGCCTGCTTCTACCCAAATAGATTAAATATCCTCCTGCCACCATCATTGAAGAGAATTGACTAAGCATTCCGGTGAAGCCCCATAAATGGACTCATTTGCAGGAGAAGTTTCTCCAAATCAGCGAATGGATCAGCCTCGGATTAATATTTTTAAATTTGGCTTCGAAAGGCAAGTTACTTCCGCCTCCAGGGAAACCCCTCATATGCCAGAGCCATCTCCTTACCTAATTGCCTCAAAAAAAGAAATTAATCCAAGCCGTTGTAAAGTCCTTCCGCCCGAAAGCATAATACAAGGCTTGCGTCGGTGTAACCTCATCAGAGGCAGCCTGCCAAATCCCGACATCAGATCTCAAAGCCCAATAGCAAGACACGACTGAGCTGTACGGTCTTCATTCGGGCCAAAATGAGCTAGTGATCCTTCAGCGCCGTTGTAAATGAAAATTTACAAAAATTTTTTCCCCGGGGTGAAAAACATGTTCTCGATACGCCCATAAAGTGGCAGCTTTGAACGATTGTGTAAATACATCTTGTCGATGAGGATGGTTTTTTAGCGAGATTTTTCTCCTCATTGACGATGGTGACACGACTATTTCCTCTTTGCCCAGTTCTAATGAAAGCTGAATCTGCATATCCACTCTTTATCCATCCAATGGGAACATCGATTTGATATTTGTTAGGCGATTGTTAAAACCGACCTTTCCTCGATCAAGACCACGGTTCGTTTGGACCTCAAAGAAAAAATTATCAAAAGCATTCAGCTCACTTGACTAATTCCGAACATTTACGCTTTTTGGACGTCCAAGAAGCTTGCCCATTTTCTTTGGTAGTTACCAATTTGCGATCAAGGCTGGGATTCAGCGCCCATACCGATTCTTGGGCGTTTTTGTTGGATTCATTTCCCACATGTCATCCGTATATGATGGAGGAGAAAGAGTCACTTCAACAGATGATATCCAAGCTTGCAGCGAGCTCATGATGGCTCAGCGCAGTCGCTCTGAAATACTCCAAATGATAATTACTCCAATCATACATTGGTATTTCCCGTTTTTGACCAGAGTTATTCCAAGGGAAAAATTGGCTTTCCTGGCAGCAGGAGCAAGCGTATGAATTTGATCCCAAAAAACTCGTGGGGATTTCAAAATAGCTTCCTGCAAAAAATTTCTCGGTGTAATTCATTCCTTCCCGATGGAGTTGGGTTCTCGAGGCGTAGGTTTTATTAATCAAATCTGTATTGACTCACCGCTCCATAGTGTCTCAGGCGGACGGTTTAGTAGAAGCTAAGAGTTTACCCTTATATTCGAAAATAGTGCGGATTTTTCTAGAAGCTTTCCCTATGGGTATGATTTTGGCTAAAACTTGCCGTTTGAAAAAAAAAAATGAATAGTGCAAGAACATTAATGAGGAAGATTTTTTTTCATAAAGATTGACTTGAACGTTCTTCAAATTACCCCAAAAAATAATCGTCAGCGGAAATACTGGCAAGAATTTGGATTCTGATTCGATTGGCAGCGTATGCTTCTACAAACCTGAAAAGCAAAGGGGAAAGATTTTCACTTACACCAATTTAAGGAGATTTTATTTTCTGGCAGTTTGGCTGACTTTTAAAATTTATAATTGAAAGTTGTCCCCTTTCCTATTTCACTTTTTACTCGAATAGGACCCGCCGTGGGCTTCAAGATATTTTCTGGAGTTTAGTAAGGCCAAATCCAGTAACCCAAGTTTTTACTTGATATAGAAAATGGCTCAAACAGTCCGCCAAAATTTTCATTTTTGGATTCCCCGTTCCCATTATTCTTCAATTTCAATTCGCCAAAACTCTCCCTTTTATGGCAGTTGGAAGTTTTATCTGATCCAATTTTCAATGGCTTATAGCTTCAACACTATTTTACTGATAAGGTTAATCAAGAGCAATTTTCTACTTGTTCGGAATCCACCTCAAAACTTGCGGGTGCTCAGATCTCCAACGCTCCCTCATAATCTTTTAATAATTTTGATTCCTTCATTTCAATTCGAGCTTTTACTTTTGCACCACACAACCCAAAACAACAAGCCCACAACCTCTCAAACCATCAACCACAAACCACACCCCGCTTATCACCAGACCCAAACAACACATCACCACCGAACGAGAGAGACACAAACACCACCACGCACCCTCACTTCGAATAGAACAGAAACACAACACAAGAAACTACAAGATCGCCACTCTCCCTCAATCCAGATCGGACACCACACACCACGCGAAAACATATCACAAAACCAACACACAACGCAAAATACCGACCATCCTCCACCATAACTCCAAACGACAAACACCAAAACATAACACACACACAATCGCTGGCATGACCTTCAATTCAAGTCTCCGCTTTCCTTGAGAACTTCCTTCGTGCCGGAAGTTGGAATGGGCTCATTTTGCAAGTTGAACAGCTCCCACAGACCGACACCCACACACGAAACTAAAAGAAAACCCACTATGGTTAGTCAAAAGGGGGTTTTTCTGACTTCATGAGCCAATTAGCCTAGCTATTCTACCTGTCGCCAGAAAAACCTTTTAAGGTTTAAGATCTCACTCTCTCTACCTCTCCACTCAGGCAACTTTAAATAGCAGACAAGATCCTTTCATTACAATACATGAAATATGTCTCTCACTCCTGCCTTTCGATGTTGGACCAATCCCTTTAATTGATCTTCCCAAGCTTTTAATTACAGACATATACGCTCGTTCGCACATCAAAAATAACAATGAATTTCGAAAATCCCTACTTTTTAATAACTTATATACGGAGATGTTTGCGAAGACTATTCCTCCTTCGATGAAGCTGGCGAAAATTGGGACAGTCTTTTACTCCTGGAGAGGACACCACCTTCACCATACATCATCAAACATCACATCACACCACACAAAATTTGGAGATCAATCAGCAGCACACTCACACGGCACATAGACACTCTCCACCCCTCACACCAATCAAAATCAAGAACACATACCAAATCACCACCCATCAACCACCATCCACACGTAAACAACACACATCGGATCCTAGCCTCCGAGCGCTCGTCGATCTCCAACACCAACACAACATACACGACCCACTCGCACACACCATCACCTCCACTACTCTGTACAGACAGAGAGTAACAATGCATTCCCTCTAGAACCACTACAACCCACACAAACTTGCCAAAACCCATCACACCCCACATAACTACTCCCACAAATCACTAACTCCCACACCACCAACCCACGCAACATCACCCCATACTGACAACGACGTCCGCCCACGCCTCCTACAAACTTCCAACAGCAACACAACACAACCAACAAATCCACGATCCAATCAACCTAATTAACACCACACACAGAAACACCCCTCACAGCCAACAACAACCCAACCCACACCGGCACCAATCGAACCACCAACACCACACTGCCTCTACGCAGTCATATCCTGCTCCAACGATTTTCAGCAAGCACACTGACCTGCTCTCCACATCCAACAAAGACTTACTAGCTGCGTGGGGACTGTTTGGATTTAATCCCTCTTTACAACATTATCTCTAATACCAGAAACTTGATACTTTGCCTAACGCGGCATTAACCAACACAAACAGACTCCAGCAGAACATCAAAACAAAACAAAAACAGCAAGACATATAAAGATTTTCACCGAGCGCTTCCTCATTATGTAGAGCGCCACCGCTCTAGCACTCTATTACTCGGGCTCTTCGATTTCTACTCAAATAGGTATCTCAACAAGATCAAAAATCATCTGGATTCATCATCTACATACCAAAAATCCGAATTTGGCTCTTTCTTTCTCATTTATTAAGTTGAGGGGACCCATTTTATTAGATAAAATTTACTTATTTGTTACCCATCGCGGCTGGTAATATAATGCTTACTCATTATTACTCTCTTACTCTGAAGTCGCTACTATGAGGCGCTCTAGAGCTTAGCATTTCTGATTTATCTTCAAGTTCTTGTCGTTAGCGTTCCTCATACGATGAATTATACCGCTTTGGCAAAAATAGAATTTCAGGAAAGAGGACCAAGTGTTAAGGTATTGAATTAATTTCGCTCCATCTTCACCTAAGTCCTATTTCTTCTTAATAGGGTTTCTGTTAGTATTTGTTTGGCGGGATATTTTTATTACTAACTACCAGTTAATTACATTTTCAAAAACTAACGTCATCAATAAATTTTTTCCAGTAAGAGCCATTTTTGAATGCTCAAAGATATTTCACTTTTCTCGTCGGAAAGAAAAGGCTTTTCAAGGTTCTTAAGATCATAAGTAGGATATTGGCGCGAAGCGTTTCTAAATTTCCGAAGCAATATGCACCAACCTGTCCTGCATGTCGCCATGAATAACTAATTATGAATTTGAGCTTTCACCCATACCCACTTACACCATCAAAGCGTTTTTTTATTTAGTTGGAAAAGTAGGCTCCCAATGTTGATTTTGTATTAAATGCAGGTGGACAGTCTTCAATTAAAGCGTCAAAACGTTCGCCCTAATTCTCAATTTTTTCACAATTATTGCCCCATTTTAGGGAATTTTTCTATTCATTTTTCAAAATAATTATCTTATTTCTGTATACTAACCGTTGACGATTCAATAAATTCAACTTGAGACTTCATTAAAGCAGGTTTTGTACCATTTAGTTACTTTGTCGGCACAAGTAATTGGTTATTTACTATTAAATAATCATCCATATAAACTACTAAATTGATGAGTTCATTACTTATTCATTGCCATTACCTATGTTACTAGGATGGCTTTCGGAGTTTTTTGCTTACAGCGCATCTGGTTCTGATCATCGTTCTCCTTTTTTGGTATTAGCTGTTAATTGCCGGTACTCTTTTAGATTGATTTCTGGTAGGGGCATCTGAAGGTGAAACTTATTTTAAGTAATTGATGGTTCATCGATTAATACAATCTTAATGTGAAGAATTTAATGAGATGACAGGGGAAAGTATGTTTAAATGTGAATTAGAATTGATTTATAAAGTTTTATTTCTATGGACAGTAGTGGACAAAATTATCCCTAAAAAAAAAAAAACTAACTAATTCGAAAAAATTAACTATAATTAAATTAAAAAGCCACCACCAAATTTTAACTTTATAAAAAAAAATTGAAAAAGCCAATATATAAATCGAACGTGTGTGGGTGACTGGGATTGATAAAACAGGCGTATCATTGGGAGCGTATCTCTATTCGGAATCCCAAAAGGAATTTGCTCCCCAGCCAAAAAAAAAATGAAAAAAGCCTATCCTTGGACCTTAAAAAAACTTGCATCCCAGAATTA
>Ga0163217_1105720_pt1 | contig 11780 bp, 9 predicted proteins | sample SynspAceP_FD_185933 | JGI IMG/M metagenome (GOLD analysis project Ga0163217, IMG submission 185933) | Saline lake microbial communities from Ace Lake in Antarctica - Synechococcus sp. Ace-P (PacBio error correction) | ecosystem: Environmental > Aquatic > Non-marine Saline and Alkaline > Saline ... | reverse complement strand
AGCAATTTGCGGGCGGTGACTTCTTTGATCGCCAAGCTCTGTGTTCGCTTTGTCGAGGATTTCCGGAATTCAGCCCTTGAATTTCGAATAGCGCTGATACAGCGCAAAACGGTCAGCGGCGAAAAGCGATGCTTCGTCGCCGCCGGCGGCGAATTTTCCAGCAGCGCGGGGCGTGCGTCGGGCGCATCTTGGAAAAGGGCCAGTTGCCGGCTTTTCCAGACACGGGGCAAAGCTGGTCACGCAGGCCCCGGGTCAGTTCCTCTTCGGCCATTGCGGCGCATTTCGGGATCTTAAGGCAGAATTTCGGTGTCGTCGATCTCTTTGCAACAAGCCTGATAGGCACGCGCGTGCCGACCACGGGGGTCAAGTCGCTGTATTCCTTGCCAAGCAAAAACAATATCTGCCCCGGCAATGTCGCCGACATCTTCGCCTCCAGGAACTGGGAGAGCGGTCAATGATTTGGGCCATGCGGTCTGCGCGGTATCATAGCGGATCAGGTGCAGGCTGCGCCGCGCCCGTCAAGAGGGTGACGGGTCAAGAGGCCGGCACGACCAGCGGCCAAGCTGGGTCAGCCAGCCTTCGACGCGTCGCGGTTCACGCCAAGGGTCGGATTGCCAAAGCGGGACTGGCGCGGTATCACCAAAAGCGGGCGCCTTCGCTGTCGATTCACGGTTGCGGTGGTGTAATCCGGGATAGCCCATTAGGGCCGCGGGGTTTCATAGGTCACAAAGACCTTCGGCGGACAGAGCCTGCGATGATCTGTGGTCCGCTCTGTTTTCAAGGCGACGGGCGTTGACCGCGTTGCAAGATGTCGGATCGCGGCGTGGTGATCTGCGCGGGCGCCTTAAAGCTGTTCGAGTTGCGGTATCGGCCCGCCTCTGTCGCGATTGGCGCAACGGCGAATCGTGCAAGGTCGTCGGCGACAGCGGACATAGGCGGCGCCCAGCGATGGCCAGGACGCAGGCCCCAAGCAACAGTATTCTTAAACATATTAGTATCCTTGGTCAAGGCACATATGGGGGGCGCGCCCCGCCAGACAACCGGGACGCGGACGCAAGACTGCAGGCAGGGCCTAAAAAGCGGTAGCGCTTTTTCGATCAGGCGGGCAAAGAATGTCGCCCCATAAGCCGTTGTTTCGTCGTTATTTAATTGTTACTTTGGGTGATGCCAGACCGGCCACTGTCGCCATTGCCGATGAACAGATAGGCGCCGGGGCGCGCTCTAAACATGTAGAAAAAATTCTTCTGGCCCCATGTCGCGGGATACGGTGGCGGTCACAGCTTGTGATGTCCGCCGCGACGCTGGCGGCAAAGCGTGCATCCGCGGTTCGTTTTATCGTCGGCCGGATCGCCGTGCCATAGTCCAGCGTCGCGGGTGACGCCAAAGCTGGCAGCCTGCCCGTCCCGATGGCTGCAGCCGCGTTATGACCATTTGCTGCACCGGCAGGATCAAAGGTTGCGCACGGTGCCGTGATCTGGCCGTGTCCGGGATCACGTTAAAGACTGAGCCTGCGTGGATTTGCGTGACCGAGATCACCAGAATCGTCCAGCGCATAATGATTGCGGCTGGACCGATGGTCTGGATCGCCTGCACCATGTGACGGCGGCGGTTGATGGGATCGACGGGTCTTGCGGGAATGCAACCGTGGCCACCTTTTGCATTGATCTTTATCGTAAATTCATCAACGGCCGGCCATGATCGGACCGGGCGTGGGTGTAAAAATTCGCAACGGGTGTTGCCGGGGGCGTTATGCAGGGCGTAGACCTCGGCGATGTCGAAGTATCAAGATGCCCTCTTTCACGCATGACTTTCGCGCCAGAGCCGTTCTCTTCGGCGGGCTGAAAGAATCAGGGCGACGCGGCCCGCAAAATTGCGCGTCTCGGTCAGGGTATTTCGCTGCCCCCAGCAGCATGGTTGTGACGTCGTGGCCGCAGGCGTGGCTCGCGCCGGGGTTTGGTGGCGTAATCAGGCGGTTCCCGGGCATCGGCAAGCGCTTCCATATCGGCGCGCAAGCCAATGGTGCGGGCCGGTTTCTTGCGTGATGAATCGCGGACCAATACCCGTTGGTGGCGTTCCCAGTTGAGATCTCGTTCCACGCCGATTTACGTTAGGCGGTCCTGCGGAAAAGGCAGGACGTTCGATGCCAGGGCAATTGCACTTCGGGGATCGTGTGCAGATGGCGGCGCCATTCGCCAGCATGGCTTGCTGTCGGCGATGGAATTCCAGGACAGGGCATGGACTGGGCACTCTGGCTTCAGGGGAATTGCATGTTGTTACCTAGAACAAAAAGGCCCCTTGCAATGCGTGATATGCCTGATCCATGACCCGAATGGCGGAATTGCCGCGCGCTGGTGGCGATCATGCGTGCGCTGCGCGACCCTATCGCGAGGGGTGCCCGTGGGATATCGAACAGGATTTCAGCACGATTTTGCGCCTACACGATTGAGAGGCTTACGAGGTCGCGGACGCGAATAGAACGCAAGGCCTGGGCGGAATTGCGCGGAGGTTGGGCGAATCTGGCTGCTACAATCGCGTCTATCAACCAGATGGCGGGAAGAGGCCCGCGCTTGTCACCTTTGACGACGTGGTGCGCGATATCAGCGACAAGATGTCGCCGCGGCATCCGCATGTCTTTGGGACGAATTCGCGCTGATAACAATCTGGCCGATCAGCAAACGGCCAGATTGGAAAAGATCAAAGCGGCAGAGCGCGCAGCCAAGGCGAGGGGCGCACGCCTGGACGGGCGTCGAGCTTGGCGCTGCCAGGGCCTTGATGCGGGCGGTGAAACTGCCAAAAACGGGCCGCGCGGGTGGGCTTGATTGGCCTGACGTCGGGCTTGTCGTGGACAGATCGCCGAAGAAGCTGCAGAGCTGATCGAGGCCGCGACGAATTGGACACCAGAACAAGGTGGCCGAGGGAATACGGCGATTTCTGTTTGTCCTGGCCACCTTGGACGCCACCTTTGCGTGGACAGAGGAAGCCTTGCGCGCGCAAATGCCAAGTTCACAAGGCGCTTTTGGCGCCGGTCGAGGATGCGCTGGCGGCCATCGGGCGCACGCCGGCGCAGTCCGATCTGGCCGAGATGGACGCGCTGTGGGACGCGCAAAGTCGCTGAACGGCGGACTGAATAATGCTGACTTAATTCAGACAGTAGTGGACCCAAAGCAAAAAGAGTCGAGTTTACGCGTGCTTAAACTGAAAATTGGAGATGTCACGATGACCCTTCGCACCATCCTTCTGGCCACACCACTGTCGCCACAGCGCCTGCGCCACTGCCCGCCTTGGCTGACGTCAACAATCGTTACACGCGCCAGCCAGAGCTATCCAGCTTTGGTGATGGATGCCTTTACCGTCTGAACCCGGCAGATTGCGGTGACTCGCGTTCGTGAACGATGCGCTTATATGAACAGTGAAGCGAACCGAGAGGCGCGCGCACCCTGCCGATCTGGTGATGACTTGTCGATATCGCCAAATATGCAGCGCGTGATGGACTCTGGCGCACCGTACAACCGGTCGAAAGCGAGAATCTGAACAGCCGCCTCCCCGCACAACCTGCGCGCCGCCGACAACACCAGTGGTTCGCCCTGAACCACCCGCGCCCGCATCGTTAGTGCCAGGCAAGGACCGCGTCAGCGCAGAAGGCTCGAAATCACGGGACCTACGAAGACCTTGCCGACCCCAAGGTGGCAAGGGCCGTCATATGCACCGCTCTGGCCTGCACACGGACTATAAACTTGCGCTGCTGTCCGCTTGATAATCGCCCACCACGGCGAGGGCTGTTAAGCCAATTCTGGGCAGGCAGGGTCTGAAGGACAATCTGGCGAAAAAAGCCCGAAGGCAATGACCGCTCTCAGGTGAAATCGAATCTGGGCTGAAAGCTGAATGCGATTAATCTCGCTCGGCAATTACCTAAATATACATGGGGCAAATGTGCTGGCCGATCCAGAGCAGATCCCTTTGGGCGGAAAGCGTCCAGCATTCCGCTTTCCCGACGTTTGCGGACGGCGGCACGCATTGCTGAACATCTCTGGCATCGCGATGACGAAAAGCGCGCGAACAAGGCCGAAGCAGCTCAAAGCAGTTGATGGAGTTTCTGGTGTCCGCCTGAGGCGCAGGAAATCTATGCTGATGTGAAAAACAACGAATACCCCGTGGCTGACGGCAGCGCGCTGTCCGATCTGGTGGCTAAGCTGGGGCACCTACGAACGTCGATGACATCGACCTGACCGAATTGGCACTGGCCAGGGCCGGCCGCACTGCGGCATACATGGAAGAAGTAGAAACTTCCGACGGGGGTAAATGGATCCAGCCTGGGGGATCGGCCGGGCTACGCCAGACCGATCGTGGGGGCGCTGCCCCCACCCCCGAGGATGGTTTAACCCAGGAAGGAAAGCGGGACCGCGTAAGTCGGCTTGGTGCGACTGCGATGAATTTTGATCGGCGAGCTCGCGATGCTTTGCTGCGATGAAATTCGGGTTGCGGCATGCCTGGCACCATTTCAAGCGTGCTGTTGTAGCGGGAGCGCGCGATAAAGGCACCGCTGCACCAAAACGCTTGCGACGCCGATGATATCCCACAAGATGGCAGGCCACCATGCACATTGTGTTGCGGCTCACCCCGTAGGTCCTGCGGCGACCAAAATGTCAGTAGTCTTGGGGTTTGCGGCTTGTAGACGTTGAGTTATCAGCAATCGCTGAAATTGCACGGATCAAAGGAAGTGGTTGACCCCTGCTTTTCCAGCGGTGTTGGCGACGGCGAAGGCGCAGAGTTCGTCAGCGTCACCGCGTAAACCCGCGCTTCTGCAGTTTTGTCAAGCGAAGGGGCACGTCGGGATAGGCGGGCATCGCGGCTGATCAGCCGACTTAAGCTCTGCGGATATCGTCGTCCGTGATGGCCACGTCATGGTTCGCGCGACCATCTGTAGCGTGCGCCAGCAAGCGCGCCAAAGGCGCATAGCGGCCAGACAGGGTCAGGGCCTAGCGATATAGGATCAGTTCAGGAAACCATTCGCGCAGCCACGTCGGCCCCGGCCAAACACCGCGTTTTGAAAATTTCGCGCGCAAGCGTTGGTGATGTCCAAGTCAGCGTTTCATTGACGTCAAAGACGATCCACTTGCGTGCAGGTGGAGCCAGACATCTTGGCGCTCCATGCTTTTTGCCCTGCCGGTTCGCTTGGATTTCAAAGCGGCAAAAAGATTACGGGTGCCGGCTTGCAATCATTGTAGGCCAGGCGCGCGCAGGCAAACCCTTGCGCGCGCGCCATTTTAGCTTGCGGCTTTTTCTTCCAGCGCCAAGCCATTCGGCCTGCGACCTCTTTCCAGCTTGGATGGCGGTCGGTCAGCGCGTCGTTCGCTTTTTCGAACTGACCGGTTCGTTGTGTGAACAGTATCAGGTTCGGCCATTAGCGTTTCCAAGCTTGGCAATTCTCGGCCGAGTCGAGGGCAAATCAACCGCCGGCAAGTTCTTCCAGACGGTGCTTTTCGGTGAAGGACAGCCAGTCTTGCGGCGCGACAGGGCCTGCGGCTGCTGCCCGACTTCGACAACTGACTTGGGCCGACAGAGACGCCGCCTTGATCCGTCGCCGCGCTGGTTTCTGATTTTAGTCGGTCCACCGCGCGCATAGACGGTCGCCTGCCGTTCGGCTTTCCATCGCCACAAAGTCGTGGTCGCGGTGCTGGTCAAAAAGGAGTCGCGGTCGTGGTCTGACAGCCAAGCACGGTGCCGTTGCGTATTCGTCCAAGGCAGGTCCTGCAACAGCGTTCCCAGGCGTTGTCGATGTCAAATCGTTGGTCGGCTCGGTTTCAAGGATCAGCAAGTTGCTGGGCTTCGCCATCAACCCGCCGCCAGCAAGCAGACGCGGCCTTTTCGCCGCCCGACAGGGCACCCACCGGTGGCACGGGCCTTTGCGCTTCGTCAAACAGAACTTTTGAGGTAGCCAAACGACATGCTTGGGAATGGCGCGCCACCATGATCTGGTCGGCCTTGCCGCTGACGCCCCATCTCTGAGGCCGTCGTCGTTCACAAGGTTGTTCACCAAAGCGTCATTTCGGGATCAAAGCTGCGCCACGCGTCTGGATCGAACAGCGCGATCCAGATTAGGTTGCCAGTTTGCTGTGCCCTCGTCCTGCTCAACCTGGCCCAGACAATCATTTGATCAGCGTGGTTTTGCCCACGCCGTTCGGTCCGACAAAAGGCAATCGGTTCGCCGACGCTGGACCAGTCAGACGAGCCCCTTGCACAATCGGGCTTTTCGCCGAAAAGATTAAAAGAACAGACCAAACGCCTCGACCACCTTTCTTACCTGACGTCGAGCCCGCCCTTCGAACGCCATCGCAGCCGCGCCTTGGCGCTGGATCTGGCACCGCACGTTCGGCGTCAGCAGGTCCTGCAGCGGCCCGCACGCGGCCTTGGGTTGCGGCTTGCGCCGGGCAGGAGATGCCCTCGGACCGCCCAACGCGCCTCGGCTTTGATCTTGCGGTTTCAGCTTATGCGCTTGCTGGTCTTCTTCTTCCCAGATCCGGTCGCGCCACGCCTCAAAGTCCGTCGAAACCTTCCTCGGCGCGGCGGAACCTCGCCCGGTCGACCCCAAAGCGTCGCGCGTGCGGTCAGATTGCGCGAGAAACGGCCGGTCGTGAGGAAAATCAGAACATAGCCGCACTTGGTGGACTTCAGCCGGCCTCTTAGCCAAGTCAATTGACATTCCGATTATCAAGGTGGTTCAGTGGGTCGTAGCGGCAGCATCAGCTCTGGCAGCTTTCAGCCATCAAGTTTCGCCAGCGCTGCGCCGGCGCTTTTTCGCCCCCGATGCGGTCGCACCAGAACCTTGGAGGGTTAAACTTTCAAGCCCCTCGGCCGACCATCTCAACCACAGGTAGGCCTCGTCGATATCAAAGGCCAGACGCGGCGTAGTCGCCAAGCGTATCGAACCCTTCCCATCGTGGGGTGCCTGTTCCATTGATAACGACGCTGACCACCCAGGGGCCGCAGTGCCGGCGCCCCGAATCCGCCTCGAGGGCAGGGCCGGCCATGTCTTCATCAAGGTCGATTGCCAGAGCCGTTGCGGCCCCACAAGGGCCAACCGGTCACCTATGGCTGATTACACACCATGACCAGGTTTTTCAAAAATAGGATCGCCCGCCAAACGTAAGCGAGATCTCGGGAGCTGTTAAAAGGGGTGCGCCGTGCCATGCAGGGCCTGCTACGCAAGGCCCGCGCAAAGCGCTAGCCCCTGCATCATCGTACCTGCTTACCAACAGCACCCTGCAGCGGACCGCCGGACATTCATCTTGCCAAAAATACTCCCGCCGGAGGCACCTGCCCGGCCCCAAGCTGCTTCAGCTCAATACTTATCCCGCCAGCGCAACCTATCTGCCGCATCATCCCCGAGCAATCATGCGACGTTCGTGCTGGTCATTCGGCATCCGGCTCCACAGATTTACCGCAGGTTCAGCTTCATGCTGGTCTTGCCTTGTGCCTGGGAAAAGTAACCCCCGCCTTCTCCAGGCGTGTCTTCATAGTGCTCGGCAGTTCATTTGCACTTTCAATTTCGTCTTCGGCCAATTCGGGCTGGCCAAAGGCTTCGCCGCAAATCCTGATCCTTGGCAAACGCTGCCTTCATAGGCCGTCAACAACACGCATTGGCCAAGGTTCAGGGACGCAAACTGGCGGGTTCCACACGGGACCGAGATAATGGCATTTGCCTGCTGCGACGTTCTCGTCGTTTTCAAGCCGGCCCGCTTCTGGCCCGAACATACCGCGACCTTTTTCGCCGCGGGCGATTACGGGCGGCGGCGTCAGCCATTTGCCTCTTCTGGCGTCGAAGACAGGCTTGTCAATCGCGCGAGCGCGGCGGTGGCTGGCGTAGGTATAGTGCAATCGGCCAGCGCATCCGCTTGTTGAGATTCGTCAGCTGCGCCTCGTCCAGCAGACGGGCCGGCCCGGATGCCATGCGACGGACCGTTGGTTGGCCAGCACATCGCGCGGCGCTAGGTGATGCGCATCGGGTCCAGCCGAATTCCACATCGCGCGGGGCGGCGGCGCCGATATTCTCGCCCATTTGCGGGCGGATCAGACAAAGGCGGGTTGGGGGCGTGGTGCTGGCTGTGAAGCGCTCCGGAGAAAAGTGATCCGGGGTCTGATAAGCCGCCCGCCGCCAAGACAAGCCAAGCCGCCCACGGCGATTTCAAATCGCGCAGGCAACCTTCGACGAGCCAGGCCGCGACAAAGAGCGTTAGAAACGCGGCAAACCTTTCATACCCGGCATGACCTGCTATGACCGACGCTGACGACGCTGCCACAAACTGTACCTGAATCACCCGACAAGAGGCTTGATCTGGGACCCTTTCCCTGCCCGCCTTGCCGAGCCTGCCTTGAATGCGCAGCAGATCGCCTGTGTGCGTCTTGTCGCTGGCCACCCGGGAACGAGGATAAGATCGGCCGACGCCGCCGATGCGATCGAAAGGGCCATTACATCAGAGCGTGATGCTCGCCTTGGTGATCAGAGCGCCACGTTGCAGATGGTCGCCCGCCACGGTCTTGAACGGTGTGCACCTTCTGGACGGCGCGCGGTCCACTCCGCGCTGTGCGCAAGGAACGGGCGAAGACGCTATCGTTGGCACCTCTGCGCCAATCGCGCCCTCGATCGGCCATGGGACGGCGGGTGAATTGGAACGCCGATTACGTCGCTCTTGGCCCCGGTTGGTTGAAACGCCCTTGATGGACGGCGAGCCGGCGCCACACTAGAGCTGTTCGAACTGGTGTGTCCAAGATGATCGAAGTCCCCGTCGTCGCAGAAGGCGCGCTGATATCGAACTGATCCGTGCCGTCAGCCCGCATGTCGATTTTTCTTCGGCATCGGGGACGAGATTTGAGGCACCGACGATCCGCCTCCTGACTCTGCGCCAGATGATCGGCGCGATGTCCTAAAACGGGCCTATAGCGCGGATCTTTACCTGATCGTCAGATCCTGCGCCCAGCGCCTTGCGATCCATTCCCAGCCGCCAAATCACGCGGCGGAATGATAGGTCACACGGACCTGCCCTTGGCTGGCTTTAGCGTCAAGCGTCGCCAAAACAGATGCGGTGCGAAATCATATCACCCACCAGCACATAGGCGCGGCGGTCAAGCCACCCGTCCAGGCGCCTGATACGACAGTACGTGACAGGCTGGACATGCATACCCTTTTGCAATCAGCGGCCGCTTTAAACAGGACCGGCTTGAACGGCAGCACCTGCGCGCCGGCTGGACGTGCCTCTGGGAAAAAGGACCATGCGTTTGACCAAGCTCTAACCGCGCCGGTCAGCAGGGCCCACGTTCCCGCGCCGCCGGCCTTGCGGGTCGCGGTGGACAAAAGACTGTGCCCGTGGCGCGGGCAGCCAACACGATTGCTCGGGCCAATTTCGCGGACCTCTGCCTTGGACACAAAGAACCACGCAAGCCGCCCGCGTCAGCACAAGATAATTCCAGCCAGCTAATGTGGTTCGCCACCAGCGGCGCCGCCTTGCGGCATCGGCGTGCCCACCTGCGTGATGCGCGGCAGGCCCATGAACCACAGCGCGCCCCGGCAACACCCGCTGTGATATTGCGCGTCCACGGGCGAATTAACAAACTTGAAGAGAGTGGGGCCGTGAAAAACGCGCCTCAAGCGGGCGCTTAAGGCCAGCAGCAACCCGAGCCCACCGTATATATAACCAGACGTGGCCCATCGGCACGGCGCGCCGGCAGGATGCGCAGCACGGCGCGGGGTCAGTGGGTGGACATGACGCGCGGCGGGTCCGCCATCTTGCCAGGTCATCGCATGACGCTCCGGCACGGCCGCGGGCGCGATTGGGCTGTCGTCATCAGCGCAGGGCTCAAGGATCTTATGACAGGACGTCACGGTGTATAAAAGGCGGCGTCCACGCAAGGCCCCTCGCCCACAACCCGCCCAAGGCGCAGGTAGGCTTTGATCAGCGGCGGAATGCCCGCAAGCGCAGGCTTTATTGCGATCTGTGGGTCTGAGGCGCGGGCATCACGCCGCACCCGGCCCATGCGCCACGCGCGCTGCAGGATGCGCCGGGGGCAAGGTTTGATTCTGGGCAGATAGCAGCGCGCGCTGATAGTGCTCCTGCGTCCGTGCCGTGAACGACGCCACGCCAAACCATAATCGATCCCCGCGATACCGCCGCGATTTTTGCGCCAAAGCGCCTACGACGAACACATGCATCAATGGCCGGCCGCGCGATTACGCAAGGCAGCAAGCAATTGAGCGCACCAAGTTCTAGCACAGGACGCCGGTGGCCAGCAGCGCGCGTCAGATCAAAACTCTGGCGCCGGCGCGAAAAACCGCCGGCGCGGCATTGCCTGCGCCTTCGCTGACATCAGGCGATACGCCCCCACGACGGGCGCGCCGGGCTGTGTTTGCGGTATCTTCAAGCAGCAGATGATCCGCGAAAGGGGTCAAAAAAGCGGTCGGCTTCTTAGTGTCTGGGCGGCAGTGGTCGATCGACCGCCGCAGCGCCCCCAGGGTTGCGCACAAAAACGCTATAGCGCAGGCGCTGCGCCGCAGCTCTAATATCCTGCGCCGAAGGCGGCAAGGCGGGTGCGAAAACTGGCTGGGTTGGGTCTTCGTCCGGTCCGCCAAGCGCCGACGTGCCCTCGGCCATTACAGCGGAGGATAATAGGGGGAGCGTTAAGGATTTGGAAACCAATTCAGTCCAGTTTGCAACTCACGGCGAATTGACAGATGCAGCGGCCCTTGTTAGCGTAAGTCAGCGATTATTGCTGGTTTAAAATTTGACTAGAATGACCTATAGATTCCATCCATCACCACTTTGCCGTGCTTCCCGAAAGTTAACGGTGAGCGGCCCGTTGATGTTATGGATTGCATCCTGCCCCGTCTTCCCCAATCTGGACGCATTGGGGTTTCTGCACCAGCATCCCCTGGTGTCCAGCATAGGCATTCATATCACTTTCTTGACATCGCAACATTGACCTTGGACCAGGCGCGAGGGCCTTACTCATGGACCAACGATTTTTGGGCCACTTGAATAGGCTCTCGCCATTTGCCACGACCTTTCAGCCAAATTTGCCGCGTCATCAAAACAACGAGGTTCGAAACTGATGGCGCTGACCGGGGGGTGTGGCTGGCAGCGCACGGAAATGGCGCATCGGGGATTTCGGCGCAGAACGCACAGCCACCGACTTATTCGGTTCTTCGTGTCGCTTTGGCCGCGGCCCGCCTGAGCCAAGGGTTCGCGGCGGCGCGAAGTCATCAGCGTGCTGTTCGCGACATCGCGTTGGTGGCCGGATCAGTTATCAGTGGGTAGGCGGCAGATGATGCCAGGTCCGCGCCGATGTGCGCAATTGTTTCCTGATATATGATGTGCCTTTGAAACGGCGAATGATCACATGGCGGCAGATATCACGGAAAATAGCGCGGAAATGGGGGCGACTGGATCCTGACCGTCGCAGGCCGAACGCTTCTTGCGCTATAGATTGACCGACCCTTTGGGTGGGCTGGAACGGCGCGCAACAGCCACGGTCAAAAACATCCGACACTGCGCAGGTGCAATTGCCGCTGCTGCGACAGGTCAATGCTTGAAACGAGATGCCGGATGCAAATCGATATCAGACTTGAAAACGTTCGATCAAGTCTCAAAGCTATATACGAATCGGTAAGGGCGCACACAGTGCCAATTGCCGCGTGACCAGATACTATAAAGCTGGTCAGCTGCTCGGCCCCGGACAGGGCCGCCGCTGCGTGCAGCTTTGCCCGTCGAGATCCCGGATCTCTGCGCCCT
>Ga0163217_1027493_pt1 | contig 11780 bp, 8 predicted proteins | sample SynspAceP_FD_185933 | JGI IMG/M metagenome (GOLD analysis project Ga0163217, IMG submission 185933) | Saline lake microbial communities from Ace Lake in Antarctica - Synechococcus sp. Ace-P (PacBio error correction) | ecosystem: Environmental > Aquatic > Non-marine Saline and Alkaline > Saline ... | reverse complement strand
TAATCCAATTAAAAAGAGATGCACGCTCATGGCTCTATTGGAGGATATCCCAAAACACATAAGGCTGGAGGGGGATAATATTCTCTATGACGGTATGAGGCTAGCTTCTATGGAAGCAGTGCTTGAACTCTTTAAGCTGGATAAGGTGTGTTTATAAGGTATTGATTGAAGAGTTGGCTTATTGAGACTGGTGGGGGGGTTGGGGCGGGTTGGAATGATGTTTGGTGCTTTGTTTTGTTTCGCGCTTAGCAATTGGTTATCGGAGCCTCTCTCAGAATTTATACTATCTGTAAAAGCTTAGACTGGTAAATTTGTATGCCATATGGATTAGTTTGGCTAGGGTGATGCTAAATATCGGCGCTGTGGTCTTGGCAGCTCTTCCCATGGGCCTGTCCACTATAATTTTCCCATCTTATAGGTTTAATACTTACCTCGCCAGGAAAAAATACCCCACGGTATTGGCCTGTCCCCAAAGCGCCAGATCAACAAGCCTAGAGGGGGAACCTAGCATCTGTATCGGAATATTCTAAATCAATCCTGACAAATCACTCGGCAAAGGCTCGCCCACTTACCCGAGGGAAAATCATCTATAATTATAGGATAGTTACTATTTTCCAAGGCTAGAAGAAATTTCAGTTGATGCACTGCGGGGGAGACAGTATCAATTTAATGTCCCAAAAAACCTGGCACATTTTTTAAACGAGGTTGATTTTCCCATTTGGAAGCAAAGAATAGCATGTATATTCTATAATGTTACCATGATATTGAAGAATCGATTCAGAAGAATGGTTGTCGTGGATGAAGGAGGTCCATATCCCCGAGATGATGGCCACTGGAAAGTTTTCCAAGGCTTAATTGACCAAAGTTTTGGTTTAGAGGAGGAGATGGCGGCGATTACCTATTCCATTCAATATACGGACCGATTCTAAAGGGATGTTACAAAAAATATTAACGACCGAAGGACGCAGAAAGACCCGTAAAAAAGTGATGGAAACTCTTTGCTGGGAAGTTTGTTCCTTTAGGACAGAGTTGGCTATCATAAGCGAAACAACTAATTTGTATTTACTTTATTACGAAGCGCCATGAGTAAAAAAAGGAAAAAAAACCATTTCATTTCCAAAAAAGAGAAGTTTAATAGACCGTGGAAGGAGGAAAGCCCCGTAAAGGCAAAAAACATTTAGGGGCAATCATTTTTTGAAAGATGAAGGACTGTTTGCGCAGCAAATTGGGTATACCATTACGTTGAACGGATATCGCAATGTTAGTAGAGGAAAATAGGCCGGGACGGGATGGCTTACCAATTATTGTTGGGAAAGGATATCGATTTGGTGGCCATGGATCTGGATGCCAGATTTCCATAATTTAACCTAAACCACAGTTTTCCTCTTGAACACAATAAGGTTAATTGCAGCGCACGGGTTGAGTTTAAGGTTTTGGAGGCAGATTTTTTAAAGTCATGACCTATGGACCCTTTTTGGGTTGATGGCAGTTTGCCATACCGGTAATTTTCCGTACAATTATTTCGACCGCAGATTGTTTTTAATGATGTTGAATTTAAGATCAGGTTCCGAATTTTATCAGGATGTTTCAAAAAAGAGGTAGCGGAAGAATTTGTGAAAGGAGGGGAGTAAGGCCTATGTATACTTTCCGTATTGGTGCAGGCCTTTTACGATGCTGAAATTTATTTACAAGTGTGTCTCAGAAAAGTTTTTTGATCCGCCGCCAAAAAGTACAGTCGGAGTATTAAGCTCATAAGGAGTCCAACTTCCATTTGGAAGTGGCGATGAAAGATTATTCATTAGCAGGTTCGGTACAAAGCAGTCTTTAATCAACGTAGGAACGGACGGATTCGTAACAGGGTTTAAAACCTTCCAATTCTTTCTGATGTCTCAAAGAAAGGATGCTATATTTGGCCTGCGTCCGGAAATATTGGAACGGTTGCGGGACTTCATTTCGTTGACACAGAAAGATAGCCAAATGACACCATTTAAACTCACCGAGGAATATTTAGTTGCATATAGAGCATGTAACTAGACGCAGTCAGATGCCAAATTGGGCTGCCCTGTTAGCTGAGGTGCATTATGCCGATGTGGCGGAGATTATCAATGATTGGACTTAGCAGGACCCACGGGCTACCCTATCATCATAAAACTTCTCGATAGCGAAAAACATCGGAAAACCCTTACGAGTGGGGATGGTTGATGTGACGGGAAGCCATCCTTGCCAAACTTTCGGCCAAGAAATAGCAGGAGACTGGATGAGTTGATACGGGATTGATGCCGCAGATATTATAGGAGAGCTTTCCCAAAGGGAATGGGTCCAAGTGGTTATTTCGGGAATTGGAGCGAAACAGGGAGCATGCCAAGCATATTGTTGAACCTGTTGCGCTATTGACGAAAATTCCGCAGGGGGACTTATGGCCTTAAGGAATGGGCAAAGTCAATAGAATTGAAATGAAGAAGGCCCGATACCTCTTACTTGTGTAAAGAAAATGAGGGCCACAGTTCGAAAAGGTACTCATGCCGTGCTTATTCCACCTTTTCATTGTGCCTCGATGATGAAGGCAAAATCTAAAAGGTGTCGACTTTCTCGTGAAATAGATTTGCTAACCACCTCTACAAAAGACCCATTCATTAGTGAAGTTTATATACCCAAGTAGATGCGCGTCAACGTAAATGAAAAACCGGAGGAAGTGCCCCAAAAAATTATGTCGAAATACGATTGGAGGGCTATTCCGGTAATCGAATGAAATAGGTAGGCTGTAGCCGTTCCATTACTATAGATTTATGGTTCTAGATGTTATAAGGGAAAGAAGCAGAAAAGGAATTATCAGTTGGCAGCTTGGCGTAATTTCCCAAGATGTAGAGGCGTGATGACAGTATTTTTGGAACTAACCCGCGCCAGATTACCATGGCTTGTTATTTGGGCCTTTATGGAGGGTGTTGTTTGCCGCAGCCTATTATGGGGGTTTGAGAACACTGATGAGCGATTATGGCGTTACTGTTTTTCTTGGTTACCCCCACTATACCGCATTATGGCCGTAATGGGTTGGGGTGCATTATCCAGTTGCAATTATGGTGCGGGTTTCGCCAATGACATCTTATAAGGGATATTGCGGTAGGCTGTATAAAAGAAATGTTGCTGGCACTGTTAAACGGGCATGTATGCGCTTATACTATTATTTTTATCCTGGAATTGGAAAAGGAAGTTTTTCTTATCCTCCTTGGCCAATTTTCTATTTCCTTGATCACGGTTAACCGTGCTTGGCTGGGATCATTGGGACTTCATTACCTGTTTATATTTTTCACAAAAGGGGCTTTAGACCCACGCCATTGCTACAGGGCCTTTTTATTACCACTAGCAATGCATTATTTTGGAAATTTAATATATTTCATCGCCAACGGTTATATTGGGAATCTAGGGCACTCCACCTTCTTGCCCTTTGGCGGCTTTTCCGCGCTAACAATGGTAGCCAGTTCCTTGCAATCCCTTAGTGCAAAATCTCATTTAATTTTATTTGCAGATAAAGGCTGATTGGGTCTTTGAGAATATAAAAAAGGCGATTAAGTTTGGGGGGTAGAAGCTATTTAATTCCAAAGTCTTAATGGGTTGAAATTCGATATGCCATTTCATTGCCTTTAAACGACCTAAATGGAGCGAATTCTCACAGTTACGTAAAGATGTCATAAGGATGAGCGCTACCTAACATCACATGATCTCATTTAGTTTTGTTTTAAATTATTTATTAATTCCAAGAATGAAGAATAGAAATTTAGCAAAAAAGGGTAACGGAAATTTAAGAAAAGAAAATGGCTCTTGTGCCCAAGAGGGTACTAACTGAAAAAATTCGGGACTTAGTTAAGAAACAATTCCAACGTATGAGAACGGAGAAACCGAAAGACCAACAGCTTGAAGACCTCTTAAACGAATAAATAGCAAAAGAGCATTAAATGTGTACACCAAAACGAACTAGTAGATTGGGCAATTGTGAGGATAAAGGTTTTTTGAAAGCGCCTACAAACTTTCTGCACTTACTTTCTTTTCTCCCCTTATTGGAATTTCTTGTTCCGTTACATAATTGTGGATTTTCTTTAAAAAAGACAATATTGAAGGACATTAATAGAATTTGCGTTAAGGATCGTAATCAATTCGAAATACCTGGACAATTATTTTTTCCCTTCGGGTTTGTATTTAATGCGATCTATATGACTACTCCTTGAAGTCTACTGGAGTTGTATTCACTATGAGCAATATAATTTCGGGTTTATAAGATTTAATATTGTCTTATTCTAAATTTTCTATGCTATATTTAATTTTGTCTCCATAATATTTCAATACGTTTTTAATTTGATAAGAACAACGAGGTTAGATATTTTCCGAAGATAAAATTTCGGAACATTTAATTTATATTTCCCAGTCGGCACATTGGGAAAAGGTTCAAGTGGTTTCTGGGTAATAGTAGAAATTCAGGCCCGAAAATTTTTCCTTATTGTAATAAAGAAAGTGGAAAGTCTTTCAAATTCTTGGACTATTTACCGTCGATTAATAACCGCTCAATTTATTATATCCAGACTAATGGCTTATTTACAATTTCATATTTTAAAATTTTATTGAAATATAATAGTGTCTTTGGTTCTTGTTTCCCAGTAGTAAATGGTCTTGTATCTTTTTACGGCCATAATAAAAAATTTTATGAAAGTCCTCTCATCTAGATTGTAAATTCACCCATTGGATCATTGAACAAATTTTAATGCTTTGCGGGTTTCAAAATGACGAAGATTACACCGGATCCACTAAAGAGCAGATCGAAAAAGAACAATAAGGGTGCATATGATGCCGTCTCATCTCAGGAGTCTAGGTTCACTTATTGATTTGAAGCTTTTTGGATAAGCGCCACCAACCTAAAGTTTATTTGGACCGTTGGGAGCTGGGTTGGAAAATCATAGGACACCGGAACATGCCAAGCGACTGCGGAATTTTCTTAGCGCTGCGCTCTGAAGGAAAACAGGGGGAATGCCGTTGCGGGAACATGACATTCGGTAATCGTTATTGTCGGCTCTAATAAAACTTAATTTAAAGGCGTGATCAAGAGGTGGAGAAATGCTGCGAAATGGGACGGCGAACGGTAACCGTCGGTAATTGAACTGGACGGTTAAAACCGTGGATCATTGGCTTATGGCGACATCATGGGGAAAAGGCCTTCCGGCCAAGAAGCTAAAGGGCTTTGGATGTAGAGGTTATTTTTTGCTATGATATAGTTGGTGGTGGGGTGATGAGAACGTCTAGGCAGTAGGAATGATATTGGAATTTAAACGAAAGGGCAGAGGTAATAAGTTATACATGTGCCTCAGACTGAAATCGACAGATGGGATGATAAATGCGAGTTTTTTCTAAAAGATTTCCGGAACCTGCTTTGGTTGCATCAATTACTGCTAGGGGCAAATGCCTGTGAGTTTACAGAGGATGATTGTTCGGCTCGCAATGAAGCAGGGTAACCAATACTGGAGCTGGTTTGGATTGTCCTTGTAATATGGAAAAAGTCTTTCTTAAGATATTGTTTAGTGAGTCAGGATTACCAGAGGGGGCCTTTACCTATTTGATCAATGCGGGGAGAATGTATATGCTTACGCACCATGTAGCTGGATGGACCGTGAGGAGGAGTAAAAATTAAAATGGCCACAGGACTTTGTGGTAGATAAGATAAAGGGGAAATTTTGTTAAGCCAGTTTGGCGGAGCTATTAAGTTTTTTGGCCCAATGGTTAAACCTTTAATAAAGTAGAATGTCGTACATTTCTTAAAAATTAAGAAATCAAAATAGGGCTATCATGAAATTAGAGTTCGACAGGATGGAGTTTTTTCTTTAAGACCAAAGGACCCCAAATGATACTTAAACACGCTCTACTATAGTCTGTAGTGATCTGAAACGACCGTGTGCGTCCTGACTCGCTGATCAATATTGCGCTGATTACTTTGATATGCTCGGGCGGCTGTGGAACACAGTGGTTCTCAGCTATCAGCGATGCGAGCGCCCACTCATAAACATAGCCGGCGAAACAACGTGTCTCTGGTCGCATACTATCTCCGCAGCACCCCCAAGACTCGAGCGGCCTATATGATACTTGGTAAGCGGATCGTCCTGTGCAAGAGTTTGCGTGAGAGACTCTAGAACATCCCCATCTACACTACGAGCTCCTCATATCGGCGCCCAAGTCTCACCGACGTGAAGACCAGTAAACACTAAATCCCTTCGGCTGTGACAATCTCATGCACAGACCAGTCAATCCTACTTCTCAATGCGCCGCGTGCTGCTGCTGCTCTATATGCGCTGCTGCAGGTGAAGTGTGCATAGATACACAAGCATAGTTACATATCCTGAGAAGCGCTCACCTACATTACTACGCGAGTGAGCAGAAGGGTTTCTTCTAGTAGGACGTCTCTGACTAACAGACCCTATCTCGTATCAGCGCGGTACTCTCGGCATTGTACCAATCCTTACTGCTCCGCGAGCGAGTACAGCCTGTGGGCAGTACCACTAGCGCTTCATTCCTTGGTCTCATTCGCGCATATAGACTGCACTCGATCAATGACAAGCGAAAGGGCGAACAAGGTGCGGGTTGCTGTAGGACAGATCCACGATCTAGGCCTACAACAAAACATTGATTGCCTTCGATGTGATAGAGGAAAGGAGCCACCAGTGTTTCTCGTTCTATAGGTGAGATATCAAAGGCCAGCCACGGTGTGAAACTACCAGACCCGTTCTTTGCATGAACTTGGCGGGCGTCCGGAATGTCCCAGATTTCCTGCCCTGAGAGTGAGATAGACATCACTCTGCATGCTTCCTAGTGCAAGGTTGTAACGGTCACAATCCACTTACCAGTCATCTTAGCGCGATCTTCGCGCTATATGACCACTCATACTCGGCGACCCACGAGCAGCACATACGACCTTCAATGACTTGCCAATGAGTACTATGTGTGCCAACGCAGAATATCCCTGAGCAGAGAGGGTAATAGAACCTTCCTTTCGGATTAGCCTTCCCGGTCAACCTCCAGGTCGCCGTTTCAGGATGCCTGACAACGCCATTCTATCGATCAGTGCTTCTGAGCAGCAAAAGCCAGGGTAAACTCTACGCCAGGTTTTTCAGCCTGCTAGCCATCAGCGACACAAGAATTGCCCAGGGAGATTGATGTAGTTGCCTTCGTTGGATGGTCTTGGGTACGAACAGACCGGCACCATTGTGTCTGGACTTGCAAATTACATGCAACGGTACTGAGCCAAATAGAATATCTCTGCGTTCACGAGGAAGGTTATACCGGAGAGCGGATCCGTTACAACGACTGCGAGTGAGGCAACTCTAGTCTGGCACAGTGCACAGAAAGAGAAAACAGCTAGCTCTTCCAAGAGGCAGAGTCGGACGGTGCAAATATGGTTGGCAGACGCAGAGGAGCGCGATGTAGAGAGCGATCACACACTAAAAAAACGGAACCCCTTCTCCACAACACAAACGCTGACCATACTGGCGGTCGAAACTCTGGCCTTGAGCTATTAGCTATATGAGCAGATTCGAGCAAGGCGGCGAGTCCGACTCTCGAAATGGCCTTCGCCTAACTCGAGTAATCGAGAATAGCGAGACTCCATGAATATATCTCAAGTGCTCTGTATTAATCCGTGAACCATGTAATCTTCTAACTTCCTCAACATGGCCCGTCACGCTAGCTACTCGATTGTAGAGTAGGATGTCTTTCCGCTGTATAGATGTGACCGCTTAAATGCACACTAATCAATCAATCGAGTTGCCTCTGTGACACTGCAAGATCTAGAACTCTGTGCGCTCGTCTCGATATGTAACAGTATATCTTCTTTTGATGAACAGCGGCTGAAGCAGTTGGAGCGCGCGGTGAATACATACACGCTACTAGAACAGAAGAGCTATATACTATGTATGGACACTCCGATTGTACGATAATCACATAGTCGAGGTTTTCATGAGATGTCTGTACATAGTGGAGCACTAATTTATCATTTTAAATTATTTCGAGTCTATAAAAGACTGTGTACGAACATTTTCCGAGGTCTCAGTGGTGTTGTATCTCAAGCGTGAGTGTAGTAGTTCTCATATAGGCACTTTTGCAAAATGAGTAGGTCGATACTTCACCGACTATCTAGCGCGTGAGTGGTCATAAAATAAGACGCGTTCGAACCGGAATGCTCAGCTAACAGCGGACTCTAATTCCATGCGAGTGCGAGGTGAAGAGATACTGCGCCTATCTGTACTTCAGAGAGAAATTGCGTGAAGCTCTCTCTCTAACTGTGGACTGAAGAGTCCACGTCTCCTGAAAGGGCTAGGAAGTACGCCTGAAAGAAAAAATAGCTTGCGATATTCACAGTAGGAGAGAACTGTTTGGAGCTGCCGTCTTCCGTCGCCCCGTCGAGCCGATGAGTCAGCCAGTGAGTCGCAGCAGATTAGCTCTACTGGGCGGGGTGTTAGCAGAGGTATAGTATTTTATATTGGGACAGGGCCATCGAGGCCATGGGGTAGGATAAATTACTTATGCATTCCAATTTAATTGTTTGTAAAGGTGAAAGGGCAAGGGAATCATTTGGACTTTGCAATCGGGAATTATTTCACCGAAAAATAAAGGAAGTGTGAAATCTGCATCTCGATATTTGGATTTTTCGACCTTTATAGGTAAAAGGGAGCGATAAATAGGCCCAACGTGGATATATGTCTGGAAAGCAACCTGCTATGTAAAGGAGAAGTACTGTTGTTAGGGTGCAGTAGAAGCATTTATTGCCTAATAAAGATTAGGTTTAAGGAGATTTTTGGATCGGGCCTCCATCTTCCTGCTGCCCTTCTGCCCAACTTTCCGCTCCAATTGCCTGGAAACTTCTTCCATTACTGGCTTCACCGTACTTCCTGGTAGATCGGCTATCTTAAATATACATTATCGTCACTGAATTGTTAAATTAAGGGTTCTACAATTTAAATGCAACAACCTTGGCATTTTTTTGTTTAATGTATTTTTTGAATCAATACAGGAAGTCTTTAAGCTTCCCCGCGTTCAACTTCTTCAATTATTTTATCGAAACTTATTAAGATCGGCTTCGCTGCACAAAATATAAAATCTTATGTCGGCATCGTTGACGTCTGTACCTTAAAATTCCTTTTTGGGTCTAAGTATTGTGCATACATAGGCAGGTCCCAATAATTACTTTTCATAAAACTCTATCATCAAAGGGACTTTGAAAAGTTGCGGAAAAACTGATATACATATATAAACACCGCCAATAAAAAATGGTTGGTCCAGGAAATCGCAAGGTTATTGTTACAATTCCCTTCCATAAAGGAAAAGTGGCATTCGTTTTGTTGATAATTTGCTTAATAATATAGGCCCGCCCATTGTCTATTGATCTTGCGACATCATGCTATATAAATTCAGCTCAAGACGAAAAAAAGATCTTGTAAAAATAAAAAAATCCGTCTATACCGTTGTTTCCTCAAATAATTTCGGACCACTCCATTCGCGTAAGCCCCCTTACAATTACTTTTTCCTCATCGTCCAAAGGAAGAGGTGGCGGATCAATAACTGTCAAATTTATCCAGATCAAGTGGAATTGTTGGTTCCTTCACAATCGCTCTGAAGGGTAAACTTCGCGCCTGCGCCTGCCTGGTCTCTAATGTATATAAGCATGTTCAAAGGCCTTTGGCCAAAAAAGACATCGTAATTTTGCTTTTTGTAAACAGTCTTACAATCTTTCTCCCTTAATAGCTCAATTTCCTCCTGTATAATCTCGGTTACTTACAGCAGTGGCATCTTCGCGGGGCTTAGGAATTTTTAAACTGCTGCGGAATAGAGTCCAACAACCCTTTCCTTTTTTCATCTCTCAAGCAATATGTTTTTGCGGCGCAATAGATCGACAAAATTCTGCTAAATTTTCCTTGTTTCGTTCTGCCAGTTTGCTACAGAAATGGTTGCCCAGATATACGGCACTTTAATGATCCTGTTCTTCTGCTGTAACTTCTGAGTGGTAATTTAGCCCTGTACGATAATTACATCGACTTATTTTGGATAAACGATAAAATAATTCGACTGGTTTTTTGCCGTGAAAATAAATGGGCACTTACAGGCAACTTTCAGCTCTTTTTATTTTTCTTTTTTTCTTATGAGGCGCCATCGCCTCGCACAGCAGATCTGCGAAACCGTGGCCACCAAGCATATCCGCCGCAAGGCGACCTCGGTTAGTTGTGAAAATCTCGGTGGGGTGACGAATTTCCGTTCGGGGCGCCACAGTTTGGCGCGGAGAGCCCGAGGAGCTCGCTGAATGCGCGCCGCATTACCGCGCTCTATGCGGCCAGAACGCGGCGGCAATCGGGTGAAATGGGCTCCAGCGGCCCTGCCCTGCGGGTGTCGCCAATCGGAGCAGCATTAGGCTTGATGTGCGCTCGCGGCGCGCTGACTTTGATTTAGAATCAACGTGTTACCAAAACCGGGTCGGGTTCCGACTGGAGGTTAAAAGCGTTGCGTCCGCGATCGTCGTCCGGGCACGGTTGCGGGTTGCGCCGTGTGCTGATCGGAACGAACCATCGTTCTGGCTTGGGGTGATGGCGCTGGGGCCGTGCGTGGTGTCCGCCTAGCGCTTTGGTGTTTCGGATTTTCAGGTAAGGCATTGCAGACTTGACCTTTCGGCTGCAGCGCTGGAACCCCCCCCGGAAATTTGGATATTCCCCCCCCCTCAACCGAGGCGCTGGCCTGGTGGACAATCATGCTCGTGCCCACGTGGAGCCTTTTGATCGGCCCTGTTCTGGCACTTCTTCCTAATGGTGGTGGCCGGGGCCCCATGCGATTTGCGCATGTGATCAGGCCTCGCCCTGCGTCGGCGGCAAGATGTCCCTCAAGGATGGCCTGGTATCCGCTGTCTCGCCCATGGGGCCTCGCTCGGGGTGTGCTTTCGACCGGTCGAGAAGGGCCCCGGCTTGTGCATCTGGTTGCCACGATGAGCGCGTGATGTCCGAAAAAAAAAGCCTGCATTGGACCTGTCGCAAAGCCCGGCGACGCTGAATCGGTTGGGTGTTGCCTCAAGCCATTGCATCGCTGTTCAAGCGCCCCCGTCGCGGAGTGCGTCTGCGATTGAGCCTGGTTTGTGGGGAAAAACCTGTCCCTCAAGGCCGGTGCGGCCGATTTTCAATTGCAGCGGTGACCTGAAACGGCCATTGGCCGTCTACTTCGCGGTCGGAGCCTTCGGTCACGGTGCACCGATCACCAGCTGATTTTCGCCTCTGGAGTTTCCTCTCCATTCTTTCGGGTGGTGTGGCGCGGTTCGTCGCCATCTGTTCATGCGCACGATCCTGGCTGTTGATGGGGATGGCGAAAACGTCCATCCCCGAACATTCGGCTCCAGCCGGCAAATCGGTGTCTGTGCTTGCTCGGCCGCCGCTCGCGATTGCGAATGCCTGAAATTCTCGGGCGTCTGGTTTCCACCACAGACCGACTATCGCGCTCGCGTGGGGGCTTTTCGCTCGATTTCCTGCTGGTCCTGATCGCTTGCGAAAATTGTGGCTGTGGCCGTGTGTATCCGGTTTGGCTTGGTTGTGGGCGTGTTGTTCACCCTCGCTCGTATCTTGGCGCGGACGGTCGGCGGTGGCCTTCGGGTTCGTGGCTGGCGGGTGTTCCCGGAACTGTTTTCTCGGCGTCCCGGCCTATGGCACTCATTGGTACAGGCGCGCTTGCCGGGGCCGTCATGAGGGGGGGCGCCGCTTTCAACCGATCTTCACATCTTT
>Ga0163217_1042252_pt1 | contig 11781 bp, 11 predicted proteins | sample SynspAceP_FD_185933 | JGI IMG/M metagenome (GOLD analysis project Ga0163217, IMG submission 185933) | Saline lake microbial communities from Ace Lake in Antarctica - Synechococcus sp. Ace-P (PacBio error correction) | ecosystem: Environmental > Aquatic > Non-marine Saline and Alkaline > Saline ... | reverse complement strand
CTGCGGTGTTGCATTCACGCTCCGTAGCGGCTGAGGATCTTCTCATCGGATAACGACGGTTGTAGTGTAGTAAGCTATGCGCTTCAGCCTTTAATGAGAAGATGAAGTACAGTAGTGAGAACAGTGACTAACGGGCTCATATGTCCCGAAGATTCCTGTTCGTACGTTGGCCCGGCGATCAGCATGCGGAGCCGGACCGCGTTGCTGCTAGTGGACTTCCGTTCTCCTCGACGCGACCTGCCTGAACCACGCAATCCTGATTGTCGGACCCCGGGAGCTCCTTGCGAGATCCGCGGCATGCCTCAGGCTGATGTGCAGCGTGTATCGCACGCACGGAACCGTCCTTCGTATCCTAGATGCGCCATGACGGTATTCGACTCCCACGAACAGTTCTGAATATTCCCTGCCTTCTCACCGCCGTGCTGCGGGTTCTAACGCAAACGCTAACCCCGCGATTAAGCAATTATCACCTAGTTCGTCTCTTCCTCGACCGAAAGCGGAAAGACGGACTATAAAAAAGCCCGCACGATTCCTACGCAGACACCTCGATCAACTCGCACTTGGATTGTACCCACGGAATCGAGTGTGCGATCCAAGCTTCCTTATCGAAGCAACAAGTTCGTCAAATGCTCCCTGATATCAATACCATTCGCACTTACTCGTCGAAGGAGGGACGCATCGCGCGTCCTGTTGCGTCCTTAGCCATGAACTATGTTTTATCTTTATCGCTCCGCACGATCTATGTTCGATCATATCTCTTGGATATCACCGACCGCAGCGAATTGCGGCTCCATCCAAAGTCACACTCACGTCGTCGAAAATGTGATCCGCGTACGAGCTTGGTGGCTGGATAATGTTCAATGAGTTCTCGAGATTACCAATCTAACACGACACGCCCGTCGAAGGCAGCTAACTCAAACGCGATACGACATGCTGTGATTGTGCCAAATGCTCTCCACTATAATCACCTCGCAGCGACCGTTCCGATCCAGAGCTTCCTCTCATGCACGGCAATCGTCTGCCGTTGAGCAAAAACGTATTCGCAACGCCACTCGAAATGCTTATTTGACCAATGTACGAGTTCGCGTTGGCTATTCGGCCGTACGATACAGTCGCCATCGTCCAGCCGCGCCAATTTACCACACGGATCTCACAAACCAAGCGCCCTGCCGCCGAGAATCCAAAAACCACAATTCTCACGCTTTCGCAGGAGCAGCCTCATTCCACCGCATGAACAGCCTGATCGCAAGCGAGGTGAATCCGGGACGAAGTTCCGGCATAGACGGAAATAGACTAACAAACGAAATCCGACGCAAGATAAAAGTGCTCAGCTTGTTGTCTAGGCAAAGATGACTTGATCAGTTTCTACTAGCCCCACCATCCGCACATCACACCAAACAAACGCTTGTGGTTCATGCTCGGCAGCAGTTTGGTGTGCCCCTGTGTTGCAGAATCACATTCACCGCATTCAGTAAGGTGTGCCACGCCAACAGCGTTCACCGACTGTAACAATGCATAGGAACGGTAATTTGAAACGCAAATTACCAATCGCGAGTTACTTCCACCCAATCAGGCCGGAAATACCGGGGGAGGAAAACTCGAAAACGGCGAACTTGCCGAGATAGCAATCCGATCATTCGATACCACAAACACCCGCGATGAGACGCGGACCGAAACCTACCGGCCGGCACTTGTCCAGCTCCGAATATCACATTCCTTCAGTTTCGACGTCCGCGGATTTTGGAGGAAGCTTTACTCTAATCATTAGTTGTTCCTCTGGCTCCTTCGGCGCGACTACACTTGTGACAGCATGGTTGCAAGCACTTCAGGACAATCCGACAGTCAGTTGTTCCGTCCATCGGTTCGCTTTGAGCACTGCGTCTCCATTGCGAAAATGTTATTCTGGATGGCACTCCCGGTACCGTCTCGCAGATCGAGGCTGCATTGCAGACAATTGCCACCGACCAGCTGAGTTGCGCAGATGTTCGATCGCCACGTCGTTCACAAAGCTGTGCCGCTGGCGCGAGCGGTTGCTGAACCTCGACGTAATCCCTTGGTTGCCAACTCGGTATGATCGGCGTTGTTCCTATTCGCGCCCCGCCGAAGGGGATCCGGCATTCTTACACCCACCCCAGTGATTGAGTATCCTGGCAGAAACGCTCATCACCAGACGTCTATTCTGAAAGCGTGTAAATTATTTATACGACATGATTGCATCATATGCTCGGTTTACCGACCATCATCCGGGTAACATTGTCATCGGCTTAACCATCTGATTCCCAACATCGAATCTTGCCGCCGCTTGAGACTCTCGCACAGGCCGGATAGTTCCTCACAATCTGTTGTAGCCGTGCACAAATTCCGATTGCATGCAAAGCACGATTTCGAGACGATCTTCCGCAGGTCGATGCCGAGTAACTGATCGTCGATTGCTCCTGCGACGCGTTCCGGCCAAAAGTCAAAAGTGGTCCGGCGTCGTTACGCGGACCGAGATTTCCCGTACAGAGCAAGAATCATCGCCAGGAACACTCTTTGAGCGCAACGCCCAGCAAATGACCTTCGGACATCCGCGCTAATAGCGAGACGGTCAATCAAATTGCATTTGCCTAATTTCAAGGGCAACACGCACACTCCGCGAAATCTCAATCCATCTCGACAGTTGCGAAACTTCCGCGCCCAAGCGACCGAGGGCGCCGAAAGCTGAGGACGGACAATTCGAGGGTGACGACGTCGTTGTTTCCGAGATGCCGGTGTGGGTAGCGTTTGACGCTCATTCAAATCTCCTAATGGGACGCGACGAATAAATTAAATCGAAGCGCAGCGGATCTTGTTAAAGATTCTCATCAGGCCAGATTCTTTAACAAGATCCGCATACCATTTAATCGCGGTTTATTGTCTCGCCTGTGCCAACTCAAGAAAGAAGGGGTTCATGTAGCATCTCGACGGATTTCGGTAACTTACCAGCCTCTTTCGTCAGGAAATTCCAATAGCCGAACCTGACCTTCCCATTACCACTTACAAATTTTGCCTCCAATCGCATTGCCTTGCTCATGCAACCGGATCTCGGTCTCGCCAAACGTCGGGGAAGCGAGACGTTTCTACCTCGATCTTCCTACCATCGAATGCGAGAATCCGTCCACGGATTTGATCGCTGGCCTAGAGCGCTTACTCAGATGCGCAGTAGCGCATACTATCAACGCACGACCGACCTAGTGTCTCGAACCGGGCAGGATTCCTTCTTTGGACTTCGAATGGGTCACGCCTCTGATACCAACGACATGCTCGAGAACGGTCGCTTGCTTACCCATGGGTCAAACAAGAGCTATCTACGCTCTTCGTCTGGCGATCGCTCTACTTTCCTTCTCACGGCGACCCTCGCATACGCAAACCGACATCCGCAATCTTACTCACTTCATGATTAAGTCCCAAACACCAACTCATTGCTACCAGTAACTAACGCTCAGCCTGGCTCTGGGTTTATTAGACGCGTCACATACAATACCAGCCCGCAAAACTGGATTTGTCTACAACACCATCGCCCCTTTGAGCACGTCCAGCTACCGCTCCTTATGTTTACTCCGTCTTGACCTCTGGAAACCTCTGATCGATCTAGACTGGACGTGGGGCATTCGAACAGAACTATACTCCGGCTCGCCTGTTACACTGTTTCTTGTTTGACTAGAAGAATCCGGACAGCTCCGGATCTACATGTTTCTTTATCAAGGCATGCGATTTACCGAAGCGGTTTCCACCCACGTTCGAGTCGGTTCCCAGTTTAATAGAGAAATAGAACGATTTCCTCGATTTCAAAACGGTGGAAGAATCGTTCGCCACTCGTATTCGAAAGCGGAAATTCTCCGCCCATCTACTCTATCGACGTGAGCTATTTCAAGCGATTGCCGTTCAGGCGCGTTTATCGTTTTTTATCTCGTGATGCGTATGAACTATGTGCCGCCGAAGTCCTGTGTGTAGATCATTGAAGTATCGGCGTTTGTGCGCAGAAGCTTGCATATGCCGATTGCTTTTCATCTTCTTCACGTGCATTCAGCGGTCTACGCGTCCCGCCGAGTTCACTCACACGAATCGAAAAAATCGAACGAGAATCCGTGCATCTTCTCGCGAGACGCCACCACGCGACGTGCTGCTATCAAAACGTTTCATCCCCAATACGGTTTCCCGCGGCATCCGAATCTTTCGCTTGTCCGGAGCGCCGGGATCGACTACCATCTCAATAGCCGATCTACACCGTACGTCCCAACGCTAGTCACGCCCGACAACTGCCGAGGCCAGACCGGATGATCGGATACCCGCCTCCGCGTTGCCCATCTATACTTGCACCCGAGCCACCGGCCTCGATTCCGGAAAAGATTCGCACTAGGGTCTCTGAATCGGCATCGTAACGACCCTCGAGGATTGATAAAGCTTGCTTCCGCCACCGTTTCGGCGCCGAGCTCATCCGCATCCTGCGGGCTATAGAAGCTTGCGTAGGCGAGTTCCCCGGGCGGACTGGTGAAGAGACGGCCGAGTTCATCGAGATGTCAGCGCTTTGAGGCCCCGATCGTCGCTTGATGGTCGATCTCAGTCCCACTAAGGCAGGCCGGGAATCATTGCTCTAATCTGATTAGCCGTTTGGCCCGTTAAGCCCGGTCAACGCAATGAGAACGTAGCATACGCCCAAAACGCTAAATACCACCGAAACACTTCCCGAACTGCTTACGCCACGCACCAGCCCGGCAGAAAGACCGGAAGACGGAGATTTGTACGATAGCAAAGACGCCCGAACCCTATTCTGGGAACTTAGCGACACCGAGAAACGTGCTGCCGTCGGATATCACTTTGCATTGCCACTCGATTACAAGGGCAAAACGCGCGAGGCAGCTCTAAGCCGATGTAACTAGCAATGCTCGATTGTCCTGATTAGCCGCAACGCGCTCTGTCGGTTGCCCCGATGCGGGACCCAGACGGACGGCTAGCGCCTCCAAAACGCTAACACTATTCGGCGATCATTTGCGAAGCTGTACTTGGTCAAGAAGTCTTCGCCGTTCCGGCGGGGGGAGCCTGTCGACCACTCCAAGTCAAAGCTCGCTACAAATCCGTTATCCTGACATTTCTACCGAGTACGAACCTCGCCGTGAGAAGAAATCGAGAGGGAGAATTCAAGGGCTTGGAAAGAGATTCATGGAGATGGTTGACGCGAGTTTCGTAACTGACTGGATGAGTGAGGACGCCCTACATTATGCGCGTTAGAAAGCACGCCATCGTGACATCGTCTTATTTACAGCACAGTAACGATTGATAAAACCATGATGGCCGCTAGGGTCAGCTTCCGTGCAACTACGGTGACCAGGATCAACACCAGCCCCGAAAGATTCATAGTTTCAAAGGCTGATTCGTTATTGCACATCGATCAGCGCCTGAGCGCAGGTGAGAGCGCGCTCGTAGCTAGACGTTGGCATCGTCCCTGTCTGTCGTTAGTGACAAGCTGCCTAATCTGGCTGCGTGCTAAATATAGACATGCTCTCACTCCACATCAAATCTTCTTGAACGTGCATATTGTTTGAAACTATTCCTAAAAAGTTGGCGAGACCTTTACACCATTCAGTTTGCTGCGAGTACGATCACAACTGCGACGAATTTAAACCTCGTTATTTGGTACTGCAACGATCCGTGCTACCTACTATGGTACAAAGACGTTAAAGATTTCGTTCCCCCCCTTGCGGGCACGCTAATATAAATAAGGTGACTATCCGATCGTTTGATTGTCGAAGAAGCGGGTTTGGATGCGTCGCTTCGGAAGAAGCGGACCACAGAATAGAGCCAGTCAATACCAGTGCGTCACCCAGAACTGTCATCCGACTCTCCCCCCGTGTGTGTGCGATCTCCGTGAACTGGGACACAGGTGCCACGCTACTGGATTGTCTGATGTCGATTGTAAATTTTTCGTATTCTCCTCAAACGAACAGTTCAGTGATCTAACAGCCAATGAAAGTGCGGTGGCGACATTTCAATGAGCGGGAAGCCTTCCTCTGCTAAGAAGCCCCAAGAATGCGTCACTTGGCGCACTTGGGCTTATGCTCGATGACGTTCAGTCTATTTTCCGAGTGTATGACCACGAGAAGCATCATGGGCAGACAGCACTTTGTCGTCTGTGAGCTGACTATAACAGCTATAACGGTGCGATTCAATCGGTTACGCCGTGTGTCATACTTTTGGTGGCCAGTTCGTCGGGGACCTCAGGTCAGCACAACGTCAACCCGCACTTCGGACCTCATTGCTGCAGAAGATTGAATTACACACTGCGTTTCCTGCCATCTTCCGCTTTGTGGTACACGGGTCGGTCAACGCAGCTCCCCGAATTCTCGCCATCGCCTCTAAAACAGCTATCGACGACCTCTCGCGTTCGGGGTAATCACCGTGTCTCTTGTCGGTCGTGGATTATGGGGTATTCCATAAAAGGTTAGCCGTTGGGCGCCTGTAGCCCTGGTCTGTTCGCCGGATGCGACTGACGCGTTCAGATCAGCAGTGCACCAACCGACGCTGAGCGCATTCGGCTAAACAGGTGGGTGACATTTCTTTCCGCTACTCGGGGACATTTATCATGGATCGCTCTCGCTCTGTCATATCCTCTGGACCTTACGAACAACTGCAAGGGCGACGAGCACGGTGGTGGCGAGCGAGCCGAATCAAGGACAGTCACCCGGCTCCGGTGCGCGGTTTTTGCATCGCTCGCTATTCGTGTTTTCGCCTATCCGATTCCTTGCGGTGTCTGTTTAGCGGGTGCTGCAATGTCGGCATCTTCGCCGGAGCCGAATAGGGCTTCACGCTTTGGTAACTATAAGTCTTCGGCATCAGCTCTGCTATAGTGTTCCTCGAACGTCGAACTCACTGGACCTTTGTTCTCCGTGTGAGCCTCAGCCTGAGATGACGGATTCAGATTTGTCATCCGAGTCTCTCCGATAGTCATTCAACATCTAACTGTATTTGCTCGTTCCGATAGCACCAGGTTATTTGTTTCTTGATCCGTCGATTTCCGTTATTGATACTGTCTGTCTTAATCAGCTGGCTGTCAGTCTCCGTGTTACCGGTTTCTGATCCCCTCCTGCTTCCTTGGATTCAAACCAGCCGCGAAAGGACTATCGTACTGTCCACGATACATCTCGTCAGTCTCGTGAGTGGTCGATTTCCCACGTACAGCTCCGTCTTCGTGGCTTGTTTTTCTTTCGACAACAGCAGGATGGAACAGGCCGGCTGTTGCTTCTGGATTCATTCTCGATCCTTAGTCCTGCACATAAAAAGACGGTATTTTTAACTTTCTCTCTTTCCGTCGACGTGTAGAGTGGTGTGTTGTAACGTTGTGCGATCGTGATCGCCCTGCTCAGCGATCGCGGCTTTCTGCCTCACCAGGTTTAGGTGAATTCTGTGGATGATTATGTCTCTCGCTCTATCGCTTACTCCAGGCGTATACTAAGACCTTCGTTTGCGACAATGAAGGCGTTCGATTTGCGGGGCGGGACTTGAAAGTCGTAGCGATTTCTGCTCTCTCGTGATGTCCTGCTGTGATTTCGACTCATGCGACTATCGGATCTCCGCATCGAGGCACTGCCAGTTTCTCGCTCTTTCGATTGCGAACTCGTTGAAACGTCGTCAGCACGGCTTTGGTGGCGATGTACCCGCACGGTTGCGAATCACGCTGAGCGTCGCCCATCTGGTAAAATTCTCTCGGGGTCTTCAAACTCACTGTCGAACAGAAAACAAAAGAGTCCCACTCCAATGATCAGGTACAGATGAATGTTTCGGGGAACTGGTGTGTAAGTCCATTCGCGACGCGTGTCCGTAGCAGGAAAGCTGATGCTCGTCCGCTGTCTTCAAAGTATCACGCGTGCTCTGATGACGAGCCCGGGGACTCCCGACATGCCACTGGCACATCTGTTCAATCGTTTGCGGAGTTGCTCGCGACGGGGCCGCTCTCATTCAACGGACTCGTCGCGCGGGATCCATCGAAAGGGATCGATCGGCAACCGTTCGGTCCGGCTTGGGCCTCACAGATGTCCGATATGAACCGGATGTGAACGACCCGCCAAATACCAAATTGCGGTTTCATGAATGGGTCTCCCGAGGGTGTACGAGCATGGGCAGTTTTCGACTCTCATCCGGATGCCCGGTGTGAGCCGTCGAGATCGCTGCCAATCAGATGAGCGCTCGAAACCTGATCTGTTCGGCCCCGAACACCGCGTATCAAAACAATCTGGCCAGAACTCGCTGCGCGGTGCTCGGTCAAAAATTCCACGAGCGGGTCGGTATGCCTCCACGGTTGCTCGTGCGGAAGTCTCCCGGTCAAATTCCTCTTCTGTGTGTTTTTCTCAGGCTGTCTTCCTCAGGCACGGTCTACTCAGCACGCCTTCTCGAGGCAGCTTCTTCCAGCAGTCTCTTCGCGCTCGATCTTCCTGTGGGTACGTAAGGAACTGTAATTCAACAACTCGCTCTGGAGCGTGGCGTTGATTTTGGTCATCGATGCTCAACTGTAGCAATCGAGTCCGTTATCGATCACGGCTGTTGCGTTATGCCCGATTCTTCTCGAGCAGTTGTTCGAAGCACTTTCCTTACTGGTCAACGTCGAGCCCATGGTACCATGTGGTTCCCTGTGACGCCGCGACGCGGTGCTTTCACTTGGGGATGTCGTCGCACGACGATAACATGGGCTTTTCAACCCACCTTGTCATGCCCTGTATCCTGATCTAAACTCTGCACCCGACCACGCCACGCTGACGCGTTTGCCGATGCTTGCTGCATCTTCGATTTCTGAGCGAACTTTTTCTGTACCACTCGATTGCAGTGGATTCCTGTCGCACCCTGGACCGACATGCCGCTCGCCCGTACTGTGCTCGTGGTGCTCACTGTGGATCGGGCGTGCAGTCGAGGATCATATCAGAACCGACCCTTTGACCTGAACGACCGATACCAGTCGCATAACAAATCCGTGCGCTCCGGACGTACCTCGGCAAACGATTCCCTGACAACACGTCCAAATCGTGACGTCCGTCCGCCTCGTTATCGCACAGCATGTGAAATAGGTACGTTTGATCCAATTTCTATAGACGCAGTGATCCCACGGTTGGGTGTGAGATTGACCGCTACGCGGAACCGGCTGGCGACTAGTTTCTATGGAACGCAATTTCGAAAATTTCCAAAAGCATGTCGACCTCTCGAACAAATCGACTCGCCCTCTGAGTTTCGTCTAATTCGATCATTTCATACGCGTTGACTGCTTGATGGCGACGAGCGAGTCGATCGCCATTGATTGCGAGTCATTCGGTTTGCATCCCAGTCGAAGAAACGCGACCGATCGGCGCCGTTCGCTGAGACCACCGACACGCCTCACGACGCCAACACACTGCCGGCTGTCAGGGTATTGGTTCGCCAGGTTGTCGCCTCGACGATTTGATAACACAATAAATCGCACTTAGCAGTAGGACTCCGATCGCCGAGCGGACGTAATCGAGAGTTGGGCGTCGATCAGGTCAATTTTGGTCGGTTCGACGATTGGGCGCATCAGTCCGAGTAGATCTGTACCGATTGACGTGCCACCCTGCTCTCGTTGCTCACGAGCCACGCTTCTGCCCGCTTCTGCTAACCGCATCCCTGCTCGGTAGTTAAACTGTGTCCGCAACGTAACCGTCTTCCTCCGCTACCGCCCATCATAACACGCGAAACGAATCGGATCCGCGATCAATTCCGTACGCCGTCAGGACGAAGCATCGACCCCGCGCTGCCTGGTGTGACCTCTTTGTCGATTCGGAATCGCTTTGTCAACCTTCGACCACATCAGTCCGGGAAGCGTTCGTTGATCCTAGCAAAGCGAAGCGGTTCGTTACTATCCACTTACGAAACACTCGCCACACCTCAAATGCCGCCATCACCTCTCGTGGTGCCTCCTACGTACTCGGTGAGATCAGAATCGCTTTAGTGTAATGTGCAGGTTTCGTCGCATGCCATGTCAATTACACATCTGCCAATTCTCAGGATTAATCCGCCCGGAATACGAGAAACTGATGCTCGTGAGGTTTTCGGTCGTGCGTATTGACTCTCGTGCAGGTTCGGTAATGATTCCGATTGAGATATATCCGAGTTGCGGTCCTCGTTCCAACCGTGGGACTGTATACTCTTCACAGCAGCGTCAGGGCTCGGACGTGTTCGATTCGGTCGCTGAATCGCGGCCTCGTGTTGCCCAGATTGATCGCTCGATACCAACGCGTCCTTGATGTCCATACTTTCCAAAGATTTGCAACTTTATCGAACGTTTTCGCACTTTCTTGACGCCACGCTCCATCATCGAGACGGCAGGAAGTGTTCGACGAGTTGCTCCACTTGATCAGGTTGTTGCACGCGATTTTCCAATACGTTTCCAATCGCGAGGATTCGCAAGGGATCGTCTCGCGCGCTTGACAATTTGGGCGACTCTGCCCGGTCCACCCACGCGGACCACCGTGGAACTGCTGGCCACTGGGAAATCAGCGTTTTGTTTGACTCGCGGGTGTCGGTCGCGCAATCCAAAATCGGTGTGATTCGAGCAGGTGATTGAACGCGAGTTGCAGTTCTCCTGTGAAACCTCCCTTGTTTTCATAATTCATCGTTTTGTCATGTACACGAGAATTAGATGACTGCTTGACTTGCAGGCGATGAGTTCGGCCTTTTGTCGGAGCGCATCAGATCCAATTGCCTGGGGTTCGAGGGCATCCGCGAAAATTCGCGTTGATCGAAGGCTGCCCGATCGTTCGACCGAAAGTGACCCACTGTCGCTGTCGGCCGATAGGCGGCGCGTTCGTAACCCCCATCCTCGTGCTCGCTCCGCTTTTCGATCAACAGTCCGCTGTGCGCGATCGCATAATGAAATTCATCCGTGTCTTCGGCGAGCATCGATCACGTTCCGCCCGCATGATCTTCCGTAGGCGACGCGTCTGTGTCGCGGCTGGGAGATTATCTTCACCGTCGACCGATCAGTTCCGGGGTCTTACGACGTTTCGTGCGAGGGCGACCGCCGGACGCCAATTGATCCTCCGATCATTCATCCCGGTCTGTCGGCAGGAAATAGCTCATAGCGAAACACACCCCCGGATGACCGTTGTCCCGAACGCATGCATGTCACGGGTCACCAGATTCGATGCCGGTTTCCCACTCGTAGGCCATCCCGATCGGACGCGGGATGATGTATTGATTGCCGCGGATTTCGCGAAGATACAATTTCCGGCCGATTGTGCGTGAATCGTCCTTTTGGTGCGGGGGGGGGGCCCCCCCCCCCACCCTAGTACTATCGGCCACGATCATTTGGCGGTCGGATTCGCACCGGCTTCAGGACGATTATGGCTTGCCATGGCGACGACCCGAGGTCGCCCACGCTGACTGGTGGTCTTCGACATTTCGGCTGGTTGGCGAAACGCGTTTGTGCGAAGAGCTGATGTTACGTGCGATGGTTGTTAACCCAATCGCAAAGTCCGGTCGATCAAATCCACTCGGATCGTCTTGGCCGCAAACCGTCGGGACAGACATTCAGGCCTTCGTGATAGCGCATCGCACCCCCGGCGACCCGCGGGACCGGATCGGTGTGATCCACTCGATTGCCGGACACTTAAAACTGGCGCCAAACCTCGTTTTGCCGTCTGCGGTCAAAAAAACAAACAGGTTAGAATCTCGCCGGCGATTTCCAACCATCAATTTACACCCCCCGTCGCGGACACGGCAAGAGGCGGCCCCTCGCTTGCGTTTCCCCTTTTTTCTTGAGGTGGG
>Ga0163217_1105353_pt1 | contig 11782 bp, 15 predicted proteins | sample SynspAceP_FD_185933 | JGI IMG/M metagenome (GOLD analysis project Ga0163217, IMG submission 185933) | Saline lake microbial communities from Ace Lake in Antarctica - Synechococcus sp. Ace-P (PacBio error correction) | ecosystem: Environmental > Aquatic > Non-marine Saline and Alkaline > Saline ... | reverse complement strand
CACGAAATGCTCGGGCGGGAACCTGCCGCCACGGCCATGTGCGGGGGGGGCCGCGACGACTTGTAGAGAAATGCAGGATCGACAGCACCACGCCAACGGTCCACGCCGATTTTCACGCCAAAGACCAGGTCAGCGACAAATTTTGCGCTGACGGCTGGCAAAAGTCAGCGCGCGATAGGTCCAGGTCTGTTTTTCAGGTCGAAGAAATCAACCAGCGACCAGAACCGCGACAATTGATGGTGGCAGCAAAGCGTCGCCTTGGCAGATGAAAGATAGCGGCGTCAACAGCATTCGCCGCCGCAGGCAGACCGACAGCGGTGTAGGCACCGGACTTGCAGGGGTTTCCGCGCCGGCGTCGAAACTTGACCCCGAGGGGAAGACCGCCGGGTAACGGAAGCCGGCCGGTGAAAGGCCGCCGCCAACTTGGCGCGCCGACGGCCGATGAAGTTCCTGATCGGTGAACAAAGCCGCTGACGTATTGCGCCGCTTGCCAGTGTCTGAGCGACGACACCGATCAACAAGCCCAATGATCGAGATCAGCACCGGCCAGAGCGATCAGCGTTGCCCCAAGGTCGAGGAGAACGATGGCATGGGTCAGTGGGGCAGGCCCTGATGGCAACATCGCCGAAACCTTTGACGCCGTAGTTTGCCGACAGCTGAAGGCCCAGGCAACGAAGGTGGTGCGAAAACAGCAGCCACAGGCCCGCCTTGAGCACACCGGCCAGCTTCGGGCTTCATCGGTCACAGCAGCAGCGGCATCACCCTTGCGCACCCAGAACAGAAACGCCGTTGCTCTGGCGCCCGAGAGCAGCGTCGATCCAGTTGGTCTCGCCAGACGCTCAACAGCGAGGCAATCAATTTTGGCAAGGTGGCGCCGCCGGCGAAATGCCGGAGAATATGGCTCAACTGGCTCATGGCGATTGAGGATTTGCCGGATGCGTGATGAAGCCCGCAACCAACGGGTGGGACAGGAAATTGGCCGAGAAACCAGCCGCAAGGACGCCGAGCAGACATCAGGAATAACGTCCCCGACAAAAGGCCACGTGATGGCTGCAAGAAGCAGCTCGGGCGATCCGGGCGCCGCAAGATTGCCGATGGCTGCTGCCGTCATCACGACCACCACCGCGACGGGCCGACGGCCAGCGCCGGCTGTGCGAAGATGGCATAGAGCACTACTGGGGCGATGGGGAGGCATAGATCCCGGTTTCAGCGGGCAGACCGGCGAGAAAGTGCACTAGGCCCCGCGATTTCGGGATTCAACATGATGGTGAGTTCACCGCACGGCGGACCAGATCATTGCCAAGCGCATCGCGGGTCCATAGCGCACGCGCCCCAGTCGAAAGACGGCATGAACGCGTGCAGGCGATTGATGATGCGTTTGTCAACATAAAAATCTTGCTGGCAAGCCAGGCCCGTTCGCGTTTTAAAACGGGAGCGTCGAATACCGGCCCCAAGATACCAGCTTCATTGGGTTGCTGTCTGGAAACCCGAGTTCAGGAAATGGTTGCGGCCTTTGTAACGTGACCGTGGGTTTCCGTTCCGCTTAATTCCTGCTTGAGAGGCTCGTGCCCAAACCCGGTTCCAAAGTCCCGTTGATCGCACTTTCACGCATTGCGCGCCCGTCCTTTGTCTGTCGGATGTCGCCAGCACGCATTGTTGATCTGCAGCGACGGCGATGAATCAGCCCTTTGGCCGATGGCGCAGCTGGTTGTCACGCTCGGTGCGGAACTTGATGGAAGTCCTCGCGGGCGTCTGCCGCCCAACATGAATGTATGTTGGCCTTGCTCTTCGCGACCGTGGTTTCCCACGCGATGGTCACGGGCCATTGGGGCCGTAATACATGGGCACATGAACAGGGCGCATAATCGTCTGGCAGCGACAGGACCTTCTGAATCGTCGTAGAGCACGGCCTGCATCCGCCAACCGGGGAAATCGGCACGGGCCGGACCCGCCATCGGGCATGAACAGCGTATCGCCGGTAAAGCCGCGTTGCCCATTTACATGCACCATGCAGGCCAGGTGGGTGGACCGCGGCGTATACATGGCAAAAGCTGTCAATGGTACCGATTGGTAGTATGCCGTCCTTGAAACAACGCATCGAACGGCGACCTGGTCCGCGCTGGAATTCGGTGCCTTCGTTGAAGATCTTGCCGAAGGTATCTGCCGAGACCATGATCGTTGTTCGCCGATGCCGATCTTGCCGCCGAGCCTTGGTTCCTTGAATATACGTGCCGCCGGAAGTATGGCGTCGGCGATGGAAAACTGTGGGTCTCGATGATCCATTTCGAGCTGAGCCCGTTGTCCTTGTCCAGGCAATCATCTTGTCGGCATGATCATAGTGATCCGGCCGGTCGGCGTAATCGATGTCCATGACGGGGGAATCGGACGACAGCGGCAAGATGTCGAGCGGGGGTCCTTTGACCCATAGCTGATGGGTTTGGTGTCGGGATCAAAAAAAGGCCACCTCGGGTTGTGACCGACATGTCCACTGGGTATTTCGACAATGCAGCATTCTCCTCTGTTCTATCGTTCTGTGTTCGTCTTGCGCTTCACGCCAGCGTTGCAGTCCCGGGCCGCCGCCGGGGGCGACCGGAGGCTCGATCAAATGCCTTGGTCCGTTTATGCGCAGGATCGGACAGCGCGCGCCAAAACGATGCACAAATTGACCATGGGCCGACAAAGGCTATCACGTCCAACCGCGAACCGAGCGCTGGGATTGCGCCACCCGGACCACGAAACCGGCGATCCCCAGCTCAATCCCGAAGGTCGCCATCCAGCGACAAGCCGGCATTTCGATGGTTCTTGTTGATCGGCAAATGAAACTCCGCATTCCAACACCGGCTTCTTGACGGGTACGAACACCAGCATGCTAGCCGACGCGGTGGTAACAACGCTCCGCCCATGACAAAGATCAGCCTTGGATCCCACGTACGGCAACGTCGAAGAAGTTGAGTTACCTTTAGCCGATTGGCCCATTGCCGAAATGGCAATGCCAAGGACCGAAGATCGCACCCGTGGAGAGCGGAAAAAAATCAGTTTCTGCATGGTACGATCCCCGCAATGTGGCGGACGACATATACGGTCATCGGTAAAAAATCTGAACCGTGACGTGGCTGCAATCGAGCGCGGGGCGACAGCCGTGCCAGCGCCGCAAACGCCATGCCCGAGTGCAGCCGTGCGCCGTAATAAACGCCAACACCAACGATCAGACGCCAAACGCCAGCAAAGGCAGCGACACGGGACGCAATAGGGAAAGATCGCTCCACCCGCGGCAGGACGCCAACCGGTCCAAGGACGGCACCGGCGAGAAGTCGGCGATCGCACGGGCAGTCGGATCGAAAAAGGAGGAATGAATGCCGCGTCATATGCCGGTCATTCCCGCGGAACGGGCCATTGAATACCATCAGACAAAATTCGCGAAATGCCTATGAGGATACACGCCGGCCAGCGAATACCCATGGCGTGATGTGGTTCCATCATCGTTTCCCTCTTGGACTCAGCGGTTACCGGGCTGCCGGCGTCGTTGACACTAATCTTCATATATATAAGCGATAGGTCCATATTCAGAGGATAGTATGGTTGATTGCGATTATTCACAGCCGACAAGCGCCGTTATAGCGGCGCTTTGTCGGGGCCAGACCGTGCGACATTCCGTTCAACCGGCGAGGGCATCTTCGCTGCGGATATCCAGATTGCAGTCTTGCAAAATGTGATCATCGCTGCCGATGACGTGACTGCTAAGAATTCCGGCGATCCAGCTTGTCAGGATGATGCACGATTCAAGATGACCTTGTATCGGGTACGGTAAAGCCGACAAGAAATGCTTCATGCAATTGATCCGTGGCCGCGCTTCTTGCGTCGGATTTACGATGGTCCAAGGGCGCATCGGCGGTGTTCGGTATAAAAGGAATCGCCTCCTTGGCGTCGGTAATCGTTCCACTTTCGAGCGACGCCTTGTATCAATGGGGAGAGTTCCACCTGCTGAGCGGATCCTTATTCTCGCGCGCGAAACGCCTGAGCTGTTCAGTTTTGTCCGTGACTGAAAACCAGTATTTGAACGCAAGGAATCCGGAACGTGTTGAGCATGCGTCAATCTCGGGCGCTTCACGCATGAATTCGAGATAATTCGGTCGGCGAGGAAAACATAACGCAGGCTCGACACCGCACGTTGTACAGGAGCGGTCAACAGAACCATATCACCGGATGCTGGAGGTGCTCGCATGTAAACGCTGGACAGTAACCATTGCGAAGCGTTCCCGGTCGGTTGGGTTTGGTTGCGAGTGCGACGACACGGGCCATGCGCGGATTGAGATGGTCCGTGAAAGGCTTGATTGGTGCCGCCTTGCCGGCGCGTTCACGGCGCGTCGACAGCATCACCACCTTCGCCCGGCGTCTCGATTCCCAGGCGCTGGCCTTCAAGAGCTCGCACTGAGTTTGGCTTTCTATGCTCGTAGGCCAGACGGCGCATTCTTGCTCTTAGTAGGGATAGACGCCACTGGTCAAACAATTGCGCCATCGCCGCCTCATCCTTGCCGGAATTTCCGCTGTGTTCAATTCGCGCTTTACCGGAGCGGCAGCCGCTTCCCTCATCGGCGCCAGAAGCATCACACCCGTTGTTTTTCGGCAAAGCTTAACTCATCACCAGCTCAAGCCCTGCCACTTGCGGACCATGAGTCTTTGTGTCCCAGTTCGCTTGTGAACTCTGTCATGCCTCTCGCAATATTGACCTCCCATTCTGGGGTTTTGACTCGCGTCAATCCGCTTCAAAAAACAAATAATTCAACGGCCCCGGAGACCCTGAGATTCAGCGATTTGGCAGCGTGGATCCATTGAGATGACCACAGGCCAGCGAGCGGCCCAGAGCCAGCCCCTTATGCCAAAGCCTGGCAACACCGGAAAGCGGGTGACAGCAAACGTCGCGCAGCGGCGAAACGGTCGCCGGCAGATCGAAAGCCGAAACCCAAAAGGCGCACCAATGAGCGCGATCAGAGCAGGCCTGCGCCACCGCCGATTGATTTCCGGCGCGATGGCCAGTAATTGCCGGCACGGATGAACCGGGGCGGACCGAGGCCAAGCATCAGCCCAGAACCAGCGCATAGAACCAGCCCGACCTTCCAGCGCTGGGTTTTGCAGGCATGCAACATCATCGCAAGGCAGATGGCGGCGGTGATGGCCGCCATGACTGACTGTGTGGGCGCCAAACGCGCAAAAGAACGAGAGATTTCCGTGACACGACAGCACTTCGGTCACCGGCGGCTGCATAGCCATTGGCGCGCGGCCCGCAGGTTGTTCTGCGGCCATGGTGACAAGATGAGCGGCACTCCGAGGACCAAGCAGAACGGCTGGATTCAAATTCCGGCGGATGAAGGTCAGCGAGTCCAGGTGCTACGGTCCTGTGGAGGGGAATGGTGCGGCCACGGAGTGAAGCAATGACAGACCGGCGATCAGCGCGGGCAGAACGCGCCATCAGGCTGATGATCAGCCGCCGGAACAGCAGAAACACCGCAATTCACGCAAACAGCGGCCCGCCTGGATTGGCCAAGCATGAAGAGCCACCGTCCATGTGAACGGCAGAAGTACGCCACCAGCATGCCCGAAGCACACCGGTGGGGATGCGTTGACGCACGGTTGAGCGCGAGCGGATGCCGCGGTCAGGGCAATCAGGCAGCCCGCGGAAGAGAACGCACAACGCTGATGGAATATGCCGCCGGCTTTGCAGGCGGCGTCAGTTGATACCCGGCGTTCGAACCAGGCCAGAAACCACCGGCACTTTCCTTCCAGCTGCTCAGCGGGCCGAGCCGATGCCTTTTGGAAAAACCTAGATCGCCGCCACCCAGGAGGCTGTCTGTCCGGAATCCGCGCAACTGCCGCCGCAGCAGCCAGAACAGCGCGATGGTCGAGCCTTAACCTACGAGGGATTGCCACCCAGGTGGCGCGGAGATCAATCAAACAGGCAAGGCATGCCAGAAAGACGGGGGGACGAGATGCTTGCTTCAGGCCGATTGCTCGGCGAGGCCCAATGCTGCGGACTGGACCTGATCAACTGGTGGCGGCGACCAGTCGGCAACCCGGTCAATCGGGCCAAGCAGTAGCCTTGCGGTGCCACAAGCCGGCAGAGACCGCCGCAGCAGCCGAAGCGACACAAGGAATGCTGGCGAAAATCCTCGCGCTTGTGCACGTTGGAAATATTGCACCTTCGATCACCGGGCCCTCAAAAGTGTTGAGCGCATTCAAGAATCGCCAACGGATAGTGTGGGTGTACGCGGCAGGATTAGATGGACGATGGGCACGGCGTTTTCGCGGGTTCGTGAATCCGTCCGATCAGCTGGTGCTCGGCATTGGACTGCAGAATGCAATGGCCAGACCATGAGGCTTGTCCTGGGCTGGATTGCAGCAGCTTCGGACATCAGCCAGAGTTTCGCTGCCGCTATCATTTCCGGCTGGCGTTTGTTCCAGAAGGTTGGAGATTGGCGGGAATCCATTCAAGAGGGGGGGACCCCCAAAAAAATTAGATTCGTGCCGGGTCACAGGGCTGCCTTTCAATTGGGCCCCGTTTGCAGGCGATGCATTTTCCTACCTGGACAGCATTTGCCTGCCGCAAGCTCGGTGACAATCACTCCAACCCGATAAGGCACTGTCTTGCGGGTGTTGGGATCGACGATCGACGGCGCTTGAAGTGGCGGCACCGCACGGCTGATGGGAACAATTGCGACGTTCGCAGATCGGCCAGACCCACGGCAATGGCTCGAAAGGCCTCGGCGCGGGCAATATCAAGTATCATCACGGCATTAAACCAGTTCGCCGGAATGGGGCGACTTCGCAGCCGAGCGCAGGGCATCGTAGGATCTGCACCTGGATCGCGCCAGGCCGCCAGAAGGGTTTGGAAACCGCTGTAGCGAGGCAGAGGATAGCGCACAGCCCATTGCCGCGTTATCGGCCAGTTGGCGTAGTGATGCGGTTGGGGGTCTCGAAGCAGAGTGCGATTCCACAACGGCCGCCGAGCCGAGCGGGCGAATCAGCAGCTTGGTGGCGGAATGGCGGTTGGTGATGTTGCGGGCCTTAGTTTCGACCGGGGCGAAGAAAAAAACGGCACGCCCTAGTGCCGGGCGCTGCAGGGCGACGAACCTATGTGCCACCTTGCTCGAGGCTGGTCGAGAAAAACGGTCGGCGAGCAGCACAAGATCATGGCGCAGTTCAGCGTGCGGCGAGCAGAGAACCGCACCGATTAGTGCAGCGAGCGCGGCACCGGCGAATAGTTGGCCAGCCGATGCGGCAGATGCCGGCGGCTGTCAGCTGAGCGTTGAAAGCGCGCCTCCTCCGATGATCCGTGTCATCGCCGCATCATTGCTCGATCAGTGCGATCTGGCAGGCAAATTCTGGAAGGCCTGGGTGACGCCGGCGTGCGCGGATCAATGGAGCCAGAGCACCCGGGAGACCGGGTCGAAAGCGGCGCAGGCGGTCCTGACATCGCACCGCTGGCCCCTGCCCGGTTCGGCCCCATCGCGCATCGCCACGTGGCACCGATTGGCGGCGCTCCGATTGTGATCGGCCAGCGCCTTGAGGCTGACGCCGGCTTTTGGCCAGCTCCTGCTCAGACGCCTCGCCGGCGAGATCAAGCTCGTGGATGTAGTATCGACGATAATGGAAGAAAATCCCCACCTCACGTTAAGGTGTGGATCGTAAGTGAGCGTCGCCGGAGCGTTTCCAGCGTCTCGTCCAGCTCGGCAAGTGCGTCGCGCAACGCGATCGCCTGATGCAAGAGAACAGGGAAGGGCGCGGGCGAAGGACGGAGCGTTTTGCCACACCAAGCTTGACGTCGTCAGCGCGGCTGCGCGCCACCGGCATCCGGAATCGCCAAGGCTTCGGCGACGTCGGCGAGGGCAGCCGTCAGTGGTCCGATCAGAGAGCGTCGTGATGTGTCGACCGAAAAGGCTTCGGACCAGAGCACAGCAGAACCGAGGCGCTGAATGCCGCTGGTTTGCTTTTTCGAATCTTGGGTTGAGATAGCTGGTCGAAATGCCAAGCTGGTGGCGAGCCTGACCTGGTGTCAGGCCAGTGCTTCGCCACGAGGATGGACTCAGGATCTTGCGCGCGAAGAGTTTAGCGTGTCGCATGAATTTCGCAACTTTGCAAATTGCAGTGCAACATGCCTTTAGTCGCAACATGCTTAGACCTTTTCAACCCTGTGCGCGCGCCGCATTCCGCTACCAATGATGCTTCAATTCCCGTTTCATGGACGCGCCTGCTTTGACCCTTTATGCCACCCTGACGCTACCCGGCCTGAAAAACTGGCCATTTGCCCTTGTGGCCATTGCCGGATCGATCCTGCTGACGCTGTCGGCCCATAGCATCGCGCATTCCATGTTTTCCCGGTACCACTGACCATGACGACTTCGTGGAGTCATCGTGCTCGGGCCTTGCGCTCGGTCCCGGCTTGGCACCGCTGCGGTGGCGCTTTTGATCTGGTTCAGGAGCATTGGGCCTCCGGTGTTTGCGGGCACGCCGGAAAAGAAGCCATTCGGGCTTGCCTACATGATGGGACCAGAACCGGCGGCTATTGCTCGGTTATCTGTTTGCAGCGTTTGCCGCCGGCACATTGGCGGAACGTGGCATGGATCGTTCACTGTTGACGCTTCTCGCGGCGCTCCTCGCCAGCGCGTTGATCTATGTGCCCGGTCTGTTGTCGGCGCTCGGGGTACTGTTTTGGTGCTGGACCAAGCGAATCCTGGCTGGGGGCTTGAACCCCGTCGATTCTGGGATCTGACCAAGCCGCCTTTGGCAGCGATCGTATTTCCGCAACATGGGCGATATTGCCAAAAGGAAGCCTGGATGCGGCGAAATTTATCAAGAGGGTGAAACACCGGCGCGAACAGGCCGCCTCGGCGGGCGGCCGCACCGGACGACGCGCAGCATGGCCAAGGGCAAGCGACGGCGCCGCGAACCGCCTCGACGTGAATTCTCGACGAGGGGCTCGTCTTCCCATATCGAAGAATACGACATGTACGACCCACCGCTGCACCGATTTCGCATGGAAGCCCAGTGTTTCCGCGACCGGCGTTGGATCACCGGTGGGGACTAATGGCCGTTGCGGTCTTATGTGTTTTTCCCAGGAGTTTCACCGTGTTCGGCGGTTCGCTGTCGGAGACCCATGCAGAGAGAAGATCTGCGGTGATGGATCTGGCCGTGCAGAACGGCGCACCGCTGATCGGGCGCTGAATGATTCGGAGGTGCGCGGATTCAGGTAGCGCGTTGGCCTCGCTCGGTAGCTATGCCGAAAGTGGTTCCTGAGCGCAATTGTCAGGCCTCGGGCGTGTCCCGCAGATCTCGGTGATTCAGTGGCAGCCCTGTGCGGGCGGCGCGGTTCTCTACTCACGGCGATTGACCGACATTATCTTCATGGTCAAAGGGATACGAGCTACATGTTTCGTGACCGGCGCGGGACGTGGTCAAAACCGTGACCACGAGATCGTTACGCCGAGAAAAACTCGGTTGCGGCATCAACCCACACAAGAAGTCCTCGTGGCCGACGGGCTTATATGACAACGATGTCCGAGGCGCTGATCGAAATCCCGATGTTCGATTTCTGCCGCTGTCGAGCGCGAGGCGCCCCGGTGCTGCCACACGGACGCGCCGGGACCGGATACGAGAAGCGCGCGTCGACACCGCTAATTCCCGGACAATGGCCAACAAGCTGATATGACATGCGCGGAAGTCATCGCCCGGTCGCGGCACGAGGGCGATTTTTTCGCACGATCCAGGGCAATCACGCCAGAATATTCTCTGCGGCTTCATTCCGCCTGAATGGCTCGACCGTCGGGGTTGTCGCGCAAATCAGCGATTGGTGCTTGCGGCTGCCTCGACATCGATTCGTCAAGAAGCGCAGTTTTGTATCGCGTTCTGCGAAGTGCCTTCAACATTCGATCCTACCGCTGGTCGGAACGTGCCGGGATTTTTTGCCGGGGCCCGAGCCAGGAATACGGCGTGGCATCATTCAAGCATGGCGCCCAACTGCTGTTTGCCTAGCGAGGCACCGTACCGAAGGTCACCTGATCACCCGCAAGGCCCTATGGCGCCGCTTACGACGTGATTGGCATCCAAGCACATCGTTGCGACGGTCAAACTACGCCTGGCACGACGCGCAATGCGGTGATGGGCGCCAAAGGCGCGACCGACCATCCTGTATCGCCGGAGCTTGGGCGATCCGGACAAGATGCGCGGGCGGACAGCCGATTACGAAGACCAGGTCGCCAAACCCTTCGTCGCCGCCAGCGTGGCTACATCGACGAGGTGATCATGCCGCACTCTGCATCCCGCCGCCGCAGTGGTCCGGGCATTTAAATGCTGAAGACCAAAAAGTGACGCAGCCGTTGCGCAAGCAACAACAACATTTCCGTTTTGAAACGCATTCAAGCCCACCGAGGACCAGCCATGAAAGATCACACGCGCAGGATCGACGCCTCCGCCAAGGGGCCGGAGGGATTTATTCACCGGCCGGTACGGCTCTGACAGCTGTTTGCAGCCGAAGAGCGGAGCGGAGTTCAGGGAGTGTCGGTGGACTTCGAGCCGGCTGTGCGGCGAACGGACCTTGGCACCACGCATCCGCTGGGGCAGCAATCATTCGTCACCTCCGGGCTCGGACTGCCCAGCGCGAGGGCGCCCCATGGAGGAGATCCAGGCCGGGTGGATGTTTGGTTCTGGTTCGGCAGCCGGAGAGAAGCGACTGGCATGGCGCTTCGCTGATTGGCGGATGACGCATCTGGGTCATCCAGGAAGCGCTCGAATGGTCGTGTGTGAAAACTGGTCCGAGAAGGTGGACGATGGCGGATTTATCATCCGGCTTGAGGCGGCGCTGGGTTGCGCCGCTCACGTGATTTTTGAACCGGATGTTCCGGAACGTAGAGCGGGCTTGCAATTGTCCGACTATTTGGCATTTGCTTGCGGTGAGACATTTCTCGCCAACAAGGACCCGATTGATGACTGAGAAACAAGTTCCCGCCTTGAAAAAAACACCTGGCCTGCGGCTTATGAGCCCAGCTCAGTGTGAGGAATGGAAGCAAGGGCAATGGCGACGCTTCGCAATATCAACCGCCCTGTTTTCCGGCCGACCCTTGACAAAGGAATTGCAGGTGGGCAAAGGGCATCCGTGCAAGCTTTTACTCGCTAGGCAACGCCAACAAACGCGTCAATGGTTGACGGATCACTTGCTCGAGGAACTTGGCTCGGCTGCCGCATTCGGCGCGCGGAATATGACGCCCTGGCTGATCAATATCGGTGGAAGGCGACCAGTCGGTTCGGGGAGCTTTTGTGTTCGACGTCAAGCCGAACTCGAAAAATTCCGGCAATGGTTCCGGGGACATTCGACGCGCGGAGCCAACACGGCTGTTCGAAAGCGGCTCGATCTTGCTTGTATCTGGGCGGAAAAAGTTCGAGGCATTTCCTGCCCAAGGAGGCACCCATGCGCGGGCGACGCAACGAAGCGTCGTCAACTTGGCTTTTCTTGGCCAGATTTGGGATCCGGCCGCTGATTCGTCGGCGGCGTGGCTTCGGCATTTCTATGCCTTATGCGGCCGATGAAGATCGGGGGAATATTGCGATCGACGCTTTTGCCATGGAGGTTTCAAGCGCCAGCTCGGACGTTTTTCTCGGAACAGGGCAAATCTGGGCCGCAATGACTTTTCCATGGGCTGGGGAGGACGGGAGGGGGTAACTCGATTTTGCCGGGGGACATTTTTGCGGATTTCTGGGGGGCCCTGGATCCCTCTTTCTTTTTTCCGCCCCCTTG
>Ga0163217_1044796_pt1 | contig 11782 bp, 7 predicted proteins | sample SynspAceP_FD_185933 | JGI IMG/M metagenome (GOLD analysis project Ga0163217, IMG submission 185933) | Saline lake microbial communities from Ace Lake in Antarctica - Synechococcus sp. Ace-P (PacBio error correction) | ecosystem: Environmental > Aquatic > Non-marine Saline and Alkaline > Saline ... | reverse complement strand
GTATTCATAAAGGCGTATTTCTGTGAAATTAGTTTTGCCTGGAAGCTTAGCCTTTCTTTCTAACCAAAATTTAGAGGTTTCTGAGCTCGGTAAGCCAATACCTGCCGCGATCAAAAAGCCTCGAGCATCAATACAAGCAATATGAGGAATGTCCGCTAGATATGTAACGATGAAACATAAAGCATCCACCACCATCCTCATGCCTTTAGGGTCGCTTAAAAATAGGGCGTAATATCACGAAAGCAACGCCTTTCTTTGGCCAGTCTTCTACAGTTTTGATTAGTGATTAACATAAAAAATCGTCGTAAAATATCTAGTAGCGCCTCAATATATTCATCAAAATTCGAGCCAAATTTACCACAATCGCTAAGCAACCCCAATGCAGTTTTGGCATTTCGGGGAAAATTGAGTATATTTCGATTTTTTTACCATCGACGTTGTTATTAATTCACTTTTTTGGAATCGTGTAATCACACGACTCACGGTTTCAACGCTAAACCAAGATAATTCCCTATCTCGCCACGAGACATAAGACAAACGAAACGTGACCGCCGAATAACCACGTATTTTAAACCGATTTAGATAAGTTCAATAAAAAAAGATGCAACTTTTTTCATCTGGCATTTCTTTTTTTACCCAATAAAACCATCATTTGCTGAATCATTCAGAAAAATTTTACGACTCATTATCAAATAATTGGTGCCTTAAAGAAGGATCTGAACGGAGCAAGGCTTCTAAGTGAAGTAAATGGAATTTTCACATACTGTTGTGTTTCAAAGCCTTTGCTGAACAAGGGTACGTTATTGAAGTCAATTTCACTAAGACCAACTTAACTCACTAGGACAATAAAAAGCCTCGTTGATTTGCTCTTTCAACCATTAAGAAGTAATGTTTTAAAAGTCTTTTAAGGTGCCGGAACGAACAGCATAACAGAGTTGAAGTATCCCCTTGAACGAAATAAAAACTCCCCTTTTTTTAGAGGCTTTTGCGCCTCAATAATTTGATCTAGTTTATTGATGTCTTCATCCGCTAATGCAATTGGTAGGCCAAAGCGCCACTTAAGCTTGGCAATTTTGGCAATTGCGAAGTTAAGGCGTTACTGTTAATCGTTGATTAGTGTGTGTGTCATTGCCATGTGGAATCTCCCTGATTTCGAATCTATATAACTTTTGAGTATTTTATGAGTTATCAAATATTTATCGAAAACCATACAAAATAACAACGAATAAGTAATCTACCCGCAGTTCCGTGACCTTTTATAGTGGCCTGCCAACACCACGCGATGAACTTCCACCATCTCTCATCATCGACCATAGGTTTTAAGCATGTCTACTCTTCACCAAAAATTAGTCGAAAAAACGCTATTTTAAACATTATTTCTCGATAATGACAGTATTGAGTTTTCAAACTGCGCAATGAGGCGTCATAATCACTGTGTGACGAATTCTATCATCTTTAAGTCGCTTATATAGCCTTTTTGATTATGGCCCAATTGCCCCTTTCTCGATACCATTTCTTATATTTTGAAAGATCGGTTATGGTTTTTTGAATATAAACGGCCTTTTATATCACTAATGGCAGGAACACACCCAAAAAGCCAACCAAATCAGTACCCGCACATGAGTAAGTATAGCCCTGGAAAAATTCCGCTGCAATTCGCCTTGGCTTTGTTGAAGCTTTGGCCAAGCTATCACTTGGGCTTGCGAAAAATGGTCCATGCCAATGTATTCATTAGGCCAGCGAAATTAAAAGATTTCGATGCTCATTTTTAGCAAATTTCAAGCTCATTACTTGCGTGATGGTAGCTTTCATCAATATAACGCCGTTGAGATCGAAAAACCGTCTGAGCAAATGGGCATAATTAAAAAGAGAGATTCTTTCTGGCGATAACGCCCCCCCCCCCACCAGCCACGACATCAGCTAAACGTCCGCCCAAAACCTTCCATTGATTGATAGGGCAGGGCCATAGATAAGTCGAAGGTTTATTTTCGATTTTTATATTTAGTTTTCTGGCATCCGCTTTACCAAATCGGCCTACCATTTTATAGGTTGGAATTCGATGGGATAGCCTCTTGAACTTTAGAATCAAAATCTGAAACGCCGATTACTGAATTTCTAATTAATACCCATATCGGTATTTAACTTAAGCTTAGAGTACGTAATTTCACGCCGGGGTCAATTTCGATACTGTAGTTCTTGAGGTTCCGTCATTAATCAAATTGGAAATACTGCTTTATTGTCACTAAACAACGACCGAATAAGGCTCTTTTCTGTTAAAAAAGGTCGTGCGTAACCTCCGCCAAAAATGCAACTGCGTTAACTTTCTTGTTGTGATCCAGCATAAGGGCTACGCAGGTCTCATCCTTCACCCAAGGAGCTCAACGTTTATTCGACACCTTTATTCATACTTGCTTAGTCCACAATTTTTATTGCAGGCGCGAGGTAATAGCAAAGGTGCGCCACAGAAAGAATATGGAAATACAAGCTAAGCGGTTTTTTTCTGATGGCATTAGGCATTCTTAATCAACAGACGCATTTTGCTTATCGTTGAGTCAAATGTGGCGCTGTAGGGTAAGAAAGTATAGCGAGGTTCCAGATAAATTGTACTTGCCAATAACTGTGAGGAGTTCCCAGATCATGATTTGTGTTCCTGATTAAAAATTTTCTAATAGGAGTGTACTCTTTTGTAAAGTGGAATTCTTCTGATTCCAGATCAATGATTACCGTCCCCGATTAAGGAAAGTTTGAATGAAAAGCGTCGTGTTTTATAGCCAACAAAGGTTCTAACCCTCTCTCGAATCTGATCTAATACTATTTCAAAAATGGTTCATCATGAGATACTCTCCCTTTTTTATATCGCTCATGGCGCAGGTGGCAGGGGCCACAACAACCCTTTCTTAAAAAACGGACTTTGTGAAGAAAATTTCAGAGCAGAGAAAGCACCACTATCATTCCTGCACTTTTTTCCTACATGCAAGAGCAGGAGCTGTCGGCAAAAGAAGACCACCCCCTCGTTTCAATTTACTCTTGATCCCGAATTACAGTGATTTAATTAAACATTGAGCAAGCCTGTATTGTCGAGGGTGGCAAATCAATGGGGGGGCGCGTAGCCGACGCAGCTAACAGAGCTTGCTATGGTAAAAGCAGTGTCTTGTTTCGGGCTTTCCTTTTTATCCAGCGGGTTAAGCCCGAAAAAAATAGATTATCTTTCCTATCAGACTTTCAGGTTCCATGTCTTCATTATTTCAAGGAACAAGAGATTCAGGCTCGGTCCTTATGAATGAGGTTTAACCAACAATCGCTACGAACCTTGTTGAAATTATTTGGGTTAGAAGGCGCCGATCATGATTTTAAAAACAACTAAAAACACTGTAAAAACAATAAAACGACACCATTTCAGAATTAGCAAACTAGCACTCATAAACTGGTTACAAAGCAAACACTTAAATGGCTCACAAAGTTTGAATATTTCATTGAATAGATAATTATTTATTAAACATGAGAGGAAAATTATGGAACACCCACGCTCTGCTTGATTGCAACCCGAATTTACTGTGTCCAGAACCTGTAATGAGCTTGCAGTTGAAATGGCGAAAAAAACTATCTGCTAAAAGCAATTTTTAAAGGGTATCGCGAACTGAATCCGTTCAACAACCACGCCGACATTCCGAAGTTCTTGTCAATTTTCTTTGGCCATTAAATTATCCAGCCAGAAACAAGATAATGGCTGTTATTACTATTGGATAGAAAAGAAAGAAGAGAAGTAAAAAAAAGAGTCTAGATTACTTAAAATCTTAGACTCTTTATTTATTAATGACGTAATTGTGATGGAACCGACTTATTAAGCGGACTTTAGGTTTTTTGCATTGATCTTTTATGACCAAGAATCCCGCAACTTTGATAAGTATATGCCAAAACTAGAAAAAACGCAACATCGACATTCCAATCGAAGCTGGGCGAACCACATCATTAGACGAATTCACACCTCTAAATTGCTTTTTTGTCTTCATCAATAACAAGCAAATGTTTTGGAGTAATTGTTGTCGTTGCGACTAAACAGAAAGTGACCTTCAATGTCTGAATTTTTTCAATTGAGGTTAATGGACAGCGCAAAGTAGCTCTTCTTTTGCTCTCATCAAGTCAGCAAACCATTTATTTCCGAAACGTTTTGAACCCATTAGCGATCTGTTTGATAAAAACATCTTCAGCGACAAATTCATCAAGACTATAACACCAATGAAAGTGATTATCGGTATTCAACCACTATTTTCTCCGCACATTGCTCTTTTTCATCAATTGAACAAGTTCGTCTGCACGTGTTGGCTGGACTCAATAACTCGGTGCCCTGCTGTTGTAAAAATCTGTAAAACAGATAAAGCAGAAGAATAAATATTTTTATATCCTCTGTTTAGCAGGCCATATAAGGTTGTTTAACGTTTCTTTTGTTAGATACATAAGTTAGTGTTTTTCATTGATAGAACCCAGTAAAAAAATAAATAAATAATTTGGGTAAGTTAAATCAATGAGAGGGGTGGGGCTCGTGGATTAATATTTGTCCGCCTAACGTTAGCCGACAATGGGAAAGCGGTAAAGACGAATTGCCCGTGAACGTTACTGCATAAAATATCGGTGTTTAAAAAGCAAAAGAAATGTCGCTTACCAAACATTATCTGACCGTTTCTTGATCTGGAAACAACGACCTCATCACACTTTTCTTCTACAGTAGGCTCTAACCAAAACGAAATTTGAATTACTTCTTGAGCATTGGCGCGCTGAGAACGTCAATAAAGACGAATAAAATTACGGCAATGACAATCAGTAATGCCATTTTCATGGCCCGCTAACTATCCTTTCTTAACCCTTGTTTTATCTACTAAATATTAGGGCCTGCTTGCTTATGGGAATTACAGTCTTTTTTTGAAAAAAAAAACATCACTTTAATTTTTCACGGATCGCTGGCACTTTGTAACCGGTCAAATGGCGGACCTAATTCAAATAAACTGATCCTTATGTCGCCATTTCCTTCTAGTTACTCAGCTAATCTGTAATGCGAGTTTATTTATCCATTGGAGTGTGTTATGAAAGCCGCTGATTGCTAGTAAATTTGGTTCTGTTCTAAAGATCGAAGATATCGCCAAACCTGTGATGAGCCTCACCAAAATACTTGTAAAAATCCATGCTTGTGGGGTTTGTCATACGACTTGGCATGCTTGCCACGGAGACTGGCCAGGTAAAACCTACCCACTCCCCTAATGGTGCCTGGGCATTTGAAGGTGTTGGCGAAGCGTTAGTAGGAAGCGCCAGTTAAAGCAACATTAACCACTGGAGATACGAGTTGGCTTATCCCCATGGCTATTATAGTGCATGCGGCACTGTGAATACTGCCTAAGTAGGTAATGTTTGAAACCTATGCTTGTCCCAACCAAAACTCAGGATTTCAGTCATGGTAGTTATGCCTGAATTTTGTGCGCTCATGCTGACTAAGTTCGTTAAAGATCCCCGAAGCCTAGCTATATTGAAGCGGCACCATTATTTTGCGCCGGCCTAAAAACCTATAAAGCACTTTAAAGTACTCAACGCTAAACCTGGTGATTGGGTGTTCCATTTTTAGGCATTGCGCGGACTAGGCCACTTAGCGGTTCAATATGCGGTCGCTATGGGGTTAAGAAGTGGTGGCTGTTGATTACGGGCTAAAACCCAAAAACGTGACCTAGCCATGTCGCTTGGTGCATGACAATTACTTTGACTTTAAAACCGACGATTGTTGTTAAAAAAGGCATTCTCGAAAAAAACGAGTCTTGTGACACGCCAGTGTTTGTACCTGCTGTCAGACAAGGTTGGCTTTTTAGACAAAGTATATTGATGTCATAAGACGTGGAAGCGTAAATGCGATTGGTTGGTTTACCACCAGAAGACCATGCCATTGCCTATATTCAATTTAACCGTTCTCCAATGGTGTCAGTTGTGTTGGGTCATTTGTCGGCCACCAAGAAAAGATCTTGAAGAATGTTTGGAAATTTTTGCGCGCTCGTGGCCCAAGGTTAAAGGCGATTGTTTGAAGAGAAGGAAACTCGGAAGATATAAATGACATTTTTGGAAGACATGGAGAAAGGTGAAATTACGGTAGGACGAATTTGTCATAATGTCCATGTAATATATAGCGAGGACATAAAAAAAAGGAGCGAATCCCTAACAAATTGGGGTTTCCGCTTCCTTTTAGTGTTTATACCGTCACGATGCATAAACTGCGGGCTTGGCCAACAATAAATAGTCGGCTTCACCCCGTTACAACCAACTTTACCCTCGCACTCGCACACTGTTTTAGCGTTGGCTCGGCGACGGACGGCACATTAATATCCGTCACAGTCACTGTTGCTCACTACTTCTTGCCCAATAAAAACAGGCCGAACGAAATTTCAATGTTTGCTCTAGATTAAATTGCAGCCAGGTCCAGGTAGTTGCGTGCCAAATTGCGGCAGAATAAACCGCCCGTTAGCATGCCGCATGAGCCAATTGGCCGACCAAAGAAGTGGTTGCTGGCGCATATTCTGATCTAGAAGTGAACGGGATTGGTTATCGCCTGTCACTTCCGCAAAAGCAATGCACATCTGCTTTTGGTCACCGTTTTACGATACTCAACACCTTTTGATCAATGAGAAAGTTGCTCTAATGTATAGCCAAGAAGTCAATTTACCAATCCTTTATATTGTATTTTATCGCTATGGTTAACACTTTCGGCGCGCCATTTCTTTAAGAGGTAATCTATTGGTTAAGTTAGTGATTTGATTGGGAACGGTACCTTATTCGGATTTCCATTCGATTTAAAATTGTTTTAGCATGCTCCAAGCAGCGCAGTTTGGCAAAGCGCCAGCTAGAGAGAAAGACGACATCAAAAATTATCATGGCCTGTCTCTGGATAAGGCCGTCGCAGTCGTCTTTGGCCAGAACCTATCAATAAACAGAGCAGGGCATCATTATTGAGCATTATAAGCATTTATGTCGCAGAAGATCAAACGCCAGGCAGAGCATATCCAGCGTTCATTTGCATGTATTAAACCAACTTCAAAGGACGCTGCCTGGTGTAAAACTGGCAGTTGCCACGGGCCCAAAAAAAGCCGTAAAGGGCTTGAAAGGGGCGATGACGTTAACCAATACAAAAAAATTACTTATTACCAAAACCGCGTTGTTGCCGACGTTGAAGCATTGTCTAAGCCTCATCCACTTAATGCGTTAGAGCAAAACTCACAGAATGGAACATATCACCAGACGCAACGCGTATCATTGATTGGCGACACAGGAATTACGATTTTAAACATGGCAAAACGAATGCCGGTTTGAAAAGTTATCGGAGTCACCTACGGCGCCCACCACGAAAATCGCCTTAAAAGCCTGCCTACCTTCATGGCGCTAGTTGAACGATTTTCAATCAACTTAACAACTTTTCTGAGGGTTTATAAATTAATGAGTTGGACGAGATGAAGAAAAAAGTGAATCACTTAATCAAAATGCAAATGCCGCCTAAGCAGCCATCGCAACCACAAGAAAAAAGAGAATCTAGACCCGAACAGGGAGATTTGGACATTACTTGAAAAGGACACTCAGTGAAAATATTATGAAAAACGGACGCGCCAGACGCTGGAGGATCTTTTTTCGTTTTCATGCTGGCCATTATATTGGCGGTTTTAGCGCGGTGGTTTTATGCAATCTACTCTGCAAAACGCCAACTTGGAAGTAGATGTCCATTGCGATGATTTCCAATGCGTGGCGTTATCGGCGGCTGCATGCAGAGATTGAGTTCGTCTGACGTTTGTTAACTTACTTGATGACGCCTATTCAAAAATAGCCGTCTTAAAAGGGCGTTATTATTGAAAATGGAACAAGCCCAGCGGAGCCCTGTTCATATCCCGGCATTATTTATGATGCTATTTTCCTGCCAAAGAGCAGGCCTTATCCAGAGATTCCCGTATTAGTTCGTCGTTTTGAAGATAGGGCCGCTTTCAGGTGGGTATTACTATCGCGTCTGCTGCAGTGAAATCTTACGCAGGACAAAGCCCAGCTTAGTAGGGCTCTATTTGGTGTTTATTTGCTTCAGGTTTGATGCCAGCAATTTACTTTGAAAAAAAATTGGTGTGGGATACGTCGCACTTTCACCGCGGGCCGCAATAAGGCCTTTCTTAGGCACCCATTCTCCACCAATGACTGACGAAGCCAGAGATAAAATAGGCAAAGCCGTGCTAGATGAAACGCCATCGCAATTCATCAATGCTGAGTTAAAAAGAGGGCCGTGGGACAACTGACGATCACCCAATGATGTTTTTTCTGGCATGGTGTTCAACGGGTTCTCAAGCGGCAAAAAATTGGCTGATTCGATTAGGGTTTGTCCAGTGTAAATGAATTACTAAACTCTTCGAATTCCGGATGCCAACGCCCGTTATTTTTGAAATTAAGCCAGATTCATGGAGAGAATTGGCTAAAGAGTGTGGTGTCGAAAAAATGGCCACAAAAATACTAAGCACCAACCCGTATTGAATTAAAAAACCATTTCTTTTTTTAAAAGCCCCTTCGGGGGGCTTTTTTATTGGCCTTTATAAAAATGCGCAAGATAGCCGTTGTTTTCTACACACAGAACCTCCAGGCAAAAAGGCTTATGTTTAACTTATAGTATTATTTGATAATATATATTTCTATATTTATGAAATAAAAACTGGGAAGACAATCATGGCTCGCAAGCCAAAATATAGCACGAGAAAAATTCATCAAGCCTGTTGGGAGCTTATTTCGAAAAAAACAACTTTCCCTAACATCCTCGTTTAACAGAACACTTTGCTACTAAACAGATGGGGACGGCGCTGTTCAATACGGACTTTTATGAACGCCCATCGCAGGATGGGAAAGGACGCTTATAAAGAGCACCAACAACACCAGCTTCAAGAACTAAGTTGATATTTTTGTTGCCAATTTTTAAGCGTTTTTTCAAGAGACGTTACACCCCAAAATCTCGGGCCAGTTGGTTTAGATGAAAAGTCTTATACCGACCTAGAGCAACACCAAATTACGCAAAGCAAGAAGCTCAACGGAGGGTGGTTTCCTTTCCTTGTCATCCGCCTTGATAGAACTACAAAGAAACCACATTGACGCATTTAACAATAGAAACACAAAAAAAAATTGCTCACCACTCTGAAGACATTACAAAAAAATTAGCCTTTAGTGATCAACAATATCAAGATGTGCTCTCCCACAACCATGTATTAAACAGGTCAGTTAAAAAACAGGAGCAAAATAGCAATACGGAACTCAGAATATAAACCTGCTCCCAAAAAGAAGTAGATCTTGCCAAAGCAAGGAGAAAACTTTCAACTGACGTTACTGCAACAAGAAAAACACAAACCGTCGCAGAACTAAAGAACAATTCAGATCAACACGTTAAAAAGGTTGAGGCTGAAGATGCGGCTAGAAATAACAAAAAAACTGGACACACGACAAGTTCAATAGAAAACCATCCAATCACAAAGATAGAGGCTCCAAAAAAAATAACCGTTATGAATGTGGCCTCTAAGCCAAACACGCGCAATATTATTAGAAGAGATGATGAGCAATAAACAATCAGGCAATTCGTGATTTAACCACTATCAAAGGACCTATATTCGCTTGGACTTCAGTCGATTCCAAAACAAGCCGATTTATTTTATGGTCATGCCCGAACAAAACCCTTGGGCATGAAAGCCGTTCAACTTGTTATAGGGGGCATTAAAGGCTACCGCTTGATTTTGATCGTGACATGCTTTAGATTGCGCATTAACTTGATAATGAAAAGAAACCACATTTCTAAAAATTGGTTACATCACCCGCATACCAAACGCTGGAGCCCATTGCCTTATTTGTTAAGGCGAAGCTTTGGGTTTATGGTGTCTAGCCATTCAAAGTTTACTTAAGACACCTTAATTCCCTCGCTCTCCTTATTATTTCTTTATTAGGAAAACGAGGTTTACTCCTTGGCTCAAAAAATTACCCTTTAAGCATTCTAGACATGTGTACGGCTCTGGCTGTTTAGGGCATTGGCCGCCGCACTACGTCTTTGAAGGACGCTCGCGTTACTAACGGACATCAGCGAGCAAAGCGCTACTTGGTCGCCAATGAAAAATATTTTACGTCATCCACGGAAGATAGAGTGGAAGCCAATCCATTCAAGATATGTTAAAGGTTAGTTGCGGAAAACAATACGACCCTTATTATTTGCAACCCAACCTTTTACGTTAGACGCTGAAGATTTAAAAACTCCCCAGCAAGAGTTTCATAATGAACCTGAATTGGCGCTTACCTCCGGTAAGATTGGTTTCTTATTTCACTCGTAATTTTTTAGCTTCAGTCGGGCATTTATCTGCACGATGACGGTATATTGTGTTACGAAGTAGGAAGAGAAATCGCATTTACAAGCCGCATACCCTAGGCATCCCCTTTATGTGGGTTGAACTTAGGAGGCAGGGGTGGTTCATGGTGTTTTCATCCTAACCAAGAACAAACTCAGCGACTATTTACAAGAGCAGAAAATAGCCATATGTCTGGTAATACATATTGGAACACTCTTTAAAGTCACCACCTTTTGGTGAAAGTCACGGCATTGCGCTTGGTGGCGATTGTTGATGGCTGCCCACCGGGTATAGAGATTCTGTTGAAGCGGATCTGCCAAGCGAGATTGACCTGCTTTAAACCAGGCACCTCCCAAACACACGACACAGCGTCGTGAAGCAGGACGAAGTAAAAGGATTTGTCTGGTGTGTTTGAGGTAAAACAACGGGGTACGCCAATTGGCTTAATGATCGAAATTTACCGATCAGCGTTCAAAGATTATTGGCAAACATCGCGGGGACCACTTTCGCCCAGCTCATTTTGTGGATTACACTTACGATCAAAAAATATGGCTTCCGCGATTATCGTTGGTGGCGGTCGTTTCATCGCTACGTGAAACCGCAATGCGAGTCGCCGCAGGCGCCATGCTACCAAAGAACTCCACTATATAAACTGCAGCAGTTGGCAATTCAACCTCTGCAAAGGCCTTTCTTCATCTTTCAACTCGGACCAATCAACACTTTGCCGATTAAAGATTGACGCCAATCTCCACTAGCCACGAACTATGACTTCTTTAGCCCTCATCCCAGAACAAATACCTGAACGCCTGCAACCACACAAACTACCAACAAAACAACCTGCGAGATCGACGATCGGCGATGCTGTCGGAGATCCACATAACCATCATACACACTCAAAAATAGCACGAAAACGTCATGCCCGGTGTTAAAGGCGCCCAGTGTTTTGGACCGGTCTAGATGCAGGACCATCGCCACGAAGCAAGATTATGCAGCATTTTAAAACGCGGTAAAAGGCCGGTTTGAAATCAGGTGGGACGGTTTGATGTGGTCGAACAAAAACGGCAAAGCGAACACAGGAGGGGGACGAGATGAACACCGGAAGGCTTTTTAAAAGTAAATCATGCTGCGGTTGTTTTAGGGTGGCATAATTTCTTTTCTGGGCAAAAAAGCACATTGGTCTGTTTTTCACATGGCGCTGAAAAACCCACATCGGAGTTATTACTATTTTTCCCGGGTTAAAAGCATTGGACCGGGGGGGCAAGGGGGGCAAAATTCCCCAAATTTTGAAAGGGGGTTTTTCATTTTAACCAAAGGGGTTCCGGGGGGACAAAACGGGGACCCCCTTTTTGCGGTTGGGTATTCCCGGAAAAAGAAAAAAAAGGGCCGGGAACAACCCCGATTTGCATCTCTCCTCT
>Ga0163217_1042658_pt1 | contig 11782 bp, 13 predicted proteins | sample SynspAceP_FD_185933 | JGI IMG/M metagenome (GOLD analysis project Ga0163217, IMG submission 185933) | Saline lake microbial communities from Ace Lake in Antarctica - Synechococcus sp. Ace-P (PacBio error correction) | ecosystem: Environmental > Aquatic > Non-marine Saline and Alkaline > Saline ... | reverse complement strand
GGGATGCTGGCATCCATACCAACCCAAACGGCTGGCCCGCCTGGTCGCCTGGCGCAGCGGGCGCGCGGCCATTATGCCGTGGGTTCCCGCCAGGCTCCCACCTCAGAGCGCAGATCGGGGTGGCGCGTCGTAGGCACGGGCAGGCGCGTGGCGCTCACACAGCCACAGTTCACGCCAGCCCCCGCTCCAGCAACCCCCTGGCCAGGGGGTCCCTCGCCGGTTTGCGGCGATTCGCAGAGCCAGGCGTCGCTGACTGGAGCGATCAAGGGCTGGGCATCCAACGGCTGTTCAAGGCAGGACTGTTCTGTTCAGCCAGCAGCGTGCATCGGCGGGGACGTGCACCAGGAGGGGGACCGGTATTTTTGATCACGGTGATTGAATCCGGTTTTTGCCTGGAAGTGGAGGTGATCGAGGGCCCCAGTTGCGCTACACCCAGGACAAACAGACCCTGTGGCCGAGAATGTCGTGCAGTTCGGAGGGTCTGCGGCCGGACGACCCGGTCGGCCAGATTATCAAGGTGGTGGGCTGGGGCAAATCTCCAGATTTCTCAACCAGGGTCCAGGTGGGCAGCCGGTTTGATGCTGGGAGGCGCCTGGCGCATCAAGCACCATTCACCGCGCGAGGCCGCAAGGAGAAACCCGGCAGGTTCAGGCTGCTCCGTCCCATCCCTGGCGTAAGGCCCTTTCCCGGCCGGCGATCACAAGGGCTGCCGGGTGCCCCCGCCGGGGGAAACCCCCGCTCCCCCCCCCAGTGGCCCAGGGCCGTGCCGCAGGGGCTCTGTGGCTGGCTCCCCACGGACCGCCCCGGCGTGCTGGCGATTCCAGCGGACCCCCGGCGCCTGAGTTGCCCCACCTAACAGTCCGGCCCCGCTTGGTCTGAGCTCAGCGACGACGACGACTCCGTTCTGAAGCCAGGCCCTCAGCGTCAGTAGCCGTTGCTCGGCAAGATCGATTCATCTGGCCCCAGGCCCGCTCAGGGGCCCAGTCCGACAGATCAGGCCAACGACCCCCATCCGATCTGGCGCAACCAGGCCCCAGTCGATCGGCGCGAGCTGCTCCCGATAGGCCGGCTGGTTAGAGCCGTCAGAGTTTGTGGAGCAACGTTTTGGGACTTCCAGCGCACTGGGTTCGACCTGATCGGGCTCACCCCCGGCACGGATAGGCCTGGAGGGTAGCGAGTTGAGGCAGTTCATCGGCAGAGTTGACCAACATTGTTACGATTGTGCGCCCGCCCCTTGCGGGGGAATTTCGCCATTGCAAGCAATAACCTTTCACCGGGCAGCCTCTCACCCTCCTAGTGGCGCCCGTTTTTCTTACGTCGTGGTTGCGACCCATGCCGACCGCAAGCCGGATTTTAGCCCAGCATCAGCCTGGTGCGTTGTTCTATGGCATTTCACTGCTTGCTGCCCGCCGGTCTGGCCTGAGTCCTCGAACTGCCGCCCCCCCGATCCGGTCGAACTCAAACCTGCTGAATTCCGTGCCTGCGCGAGCCACCTAGAGGCGACGATCCAAGCACCTTGGCTCAAGGACGTGACCCTTGGCGGCTATGGACAGAAGGGCTCACGCGGTGGGAGAGTCCTGGGAGCCCTCAGCTCTGGAACGACCGGATCAGCCCGCCGAAATCCTGAGCGGTGCGGGCGAACTGGAGGAAAATGTGTGGAGCTAGGCCGTGGAGGCCTTTGCGTTTTCGGCGCACATTGGGTGGCCGTATGAGCGGCTGGCAAGCCAAGGCAGAGCGGCTTGGTGGCGTTTTTCGGACTGGGTTGTGAGCCACGCTGGCCCGTTGAGGGACACTGAAGCTTGAACTCCATCCTGGGTCCGGTTGACCCTTGCCATCAGTTGTCGCTGGACGCCGTGCCGTCCTGATTCCCCGTCGTCGTTGGCGGCGAAAAAAAACTTGCGTAATTGACCCTTTATCCCCAGTGGCGCTTGGCGAGGTACAGCCGCGGGTCTCTCGCAGTGAGCACCTGGCTCGCTACCATCTCCAGCGTTTCCGGCCGGGGTTGGTAGGTGGGTGGAAGTATGGGAGGGCCGCCGATGGGGAACGAGGCCGCGGCGGGAGGCCGTGGTTCCGTGATTCTCGGCTCTCTGCCGTCCTGCGTGGGTTTTGCAACCGGTGTGTCCCATCGAGGGCGGCCTAGATTCAACCAAATATGGGACTTGTTGGCGGTGCGTCCCGGATACCGGAACTCCGTTTCCCGTATCGCGCTGTTCCACCGATCGCCGAGACCCGGATGGGTGTTAGGCGAGATGGTGGCTGGTCGCAGGGTCAACAAGCAGATCGTTACGGGCTTTAACCGCCTCGGTGGTTCAGGGGCGGGGCTCTGTGGCAGTTGATTGCCGGGTCATGGTTCCATAGTCGAGGTGGCTTGGGGGATGGGCTACCAGGGGCTGGGATGGGGGAATTGAGTGGCCCGCTGCTGTTCAACCCCCGACCGTCTCACTCCTGGTCGGGGAAGGACTATGGCTACATGCATAGTGATTTATCAGGCGTGGCGGCGCCCCGAGGGTTCTCAGTCGGCAACAGTACATGCAATGGCCCGATCTCAACTCCTGGCCGAGGGAAACCGGCTCGCGCCCCTCCAGCCCGAGAGACTGCTCTCGGCTCACCCATACCCCTAGGAATCTCTGCACTGCGGCCCATCGCGGGACCGGCATGCTTTTTTGGGTTCGCTGCCTGGGGCGGTCAGCTCAGACCTAGTCGGGTCTGCGCCACGTCGACTGAATCAGCCCCAGGCGGGGGTGGGTCGATGGGCGCCGGGCCATGACCCCAGGACGAATTGCTGCATCCGTTGCCTCGCCCAGGGGGTCGCGGGCTGCCATATTCGTCGATGGCCGCGTTCCACGCTTGCTCTTGGAATGGTGATCTCCACGATGCCCGGCATTCGGTACGATGGTGGTCGGCGTCTTGGCGCGGCAGCCGCGCCGGCCGGTCATGGCGACTGAGCCCGCTTGTACCAGCCCGCCAGGCGCTGGAGAGGGGCGACTACGCGGCGTTGGCGGAGGTGCTGACAACCCTCGCCTCTGGCCCACCCGGACCCGCTACGGGCCCTTGGGGGGCAGGCCTGTGCCTTGCTTTGATTCGGTCCACGCCCTGCTTGGGGCCAGGGGCAACGATGAGCAGGCGACCAGCTGTTGCCGCAGTTTGCGCGGTCGCCGGGACCTTGGAGATTTCGGGCGGCCCGGCCAAGACTGCAGCTGATTCTCGAACAGCACCGGCCTGCCGTCCGGCCAAACTGGTCGCTTTGACATTGCCGGCTATCCACCGGAAAGGCCCGCGCCCCTGGAGGGGTCGCTTTTTGAAACCCGGCGCCAGATCCCCGGCGCCGCCAGGCCGATGGCCCGGGGCACCGTTCGCCGCCGCCCACCCGACTGGAACCCACCCGGCGCCCGCGTTGGCTTTTGCATCGCCGTTGGTGGCCGGTTTTCGGCGCTTGCTTCTGCCTCTCCAAAGGCTTGCCTGCGGAGAGACCGAAAATGTCTGCGCTTCGGTCCTCCGGGCCGGCCGCCAGCGTCCAGCCAACCCTGAGCGCGAGTCCGGACGCCTGCTTTCCCTTTCCCAGCGCCAATTCAGCGGAGCTGCAGCAGCTGCACCAGCACAGAAACCTCGCCTTTGGAGCTTTGAAACCGCCGGGGGTTGTCGGCAGCCGTTAGGGAGCGCAAACTGAACAGGGGCGCGGAAGAGTCCAAGGCTTCTGCAGCAGCACTGGCGCCACGGGGGCGCCAGCTTGGGGGGGATCGAGCTGCCAGGCCCGATTTTGCAGCTAAGGGGAACGCAATGGCGTTTTGGGTTAGGGGGCTCGAGCACAAGTTCAGGCTTGGGAGATGGAATTCTGCGCCTGGTTTCAAGGGGGACTTCCGGGACTGGAGGCTTCGGGCGTTAGGCTCGGGCCGCTGCGCCCCTGTGCCCCTGCGCTTGGCGTTGCTCTGGCCGGCACGTGCCCGATGCGATGGGATCCGCTGGCCGTTTGCAGCCCGGCGCTTTCAACCGCATCGAATGTCTGCTGGCGTGGGAAGCCGCCTGGGGTGGGGGCTGTTGTGATCCTGCTGTTGCTTGCGTCTGGCCCTTCGGACTGCAGCGCTGCGCTGGCAGGCGGTTTGGGCCTGGGCCGGAATTGCCTCTCCTTCCGTTGTGAAGAGTTTAGAGCTCCAGTGGGTCGGGATTCAATGCTGGAGGCTTACAAGGCCTGGCGATCTAGGCCCTGAGCGCAGATCAGCTTCCGGCTGTAATGGCAAACAGGCTGCCGGCGGGCCGTGCCAGCAGGATCTTGCCAGCGATGGCGGCGGCCACCCGCGCCACCGGCCGGCTGGGCCGACCAGGAGCCCAACGGCGGGACTCCAGGTCACCCCGGATCCGCTCGGCCAGGCTGGCAGCGGCGGTGGCCGTGCTGGTGGCCGTGGTACCGGAGAGCCGCAGCACGGCAGGGGCGCGGTTGAAGGGCACCAGAGAGGCGCCCGGCGCTGACTGGAGTCTTCGCCTGTGAGGTAGTGCGTCGTAGCGGGCATGATCAGGATGGCGGATCCACGGATGATCGGGGAATAGGTCTGAGACGATTCATTCGCCGGGGCGTGCGCCACGGCCGGCGCGGCCGGCAGTTGCAGCAACACCTGCAGGCATTGTTTCTCCGGCCCGCAGACGGGGGCGATGAACAGGCCATCGGCCGCAGCACCGCCGCCAGGGTTCACCCGCGGCAGGTCGTCCCCTTGGTGAGCATCTGGGTTTCCCACCAGCACATCGGCTTCGCCAGCGGGCGACTGTGCCAGCAGGCGTCGGTGTCCATCGTCCCCGGGTTGGTATCGCGATTCGAAGCGCAGCAGGGCGTAGCCCTCGAGCTCCGTTTCCAGTTGCTCCGATCACCCGCTGGGTTCCCGCGCCGAATGCTTGAAGCAGTGGAGCGCAAGTGACTGCAGCGCTCGCTTGGCTGCTGGCGGTGGCCGCACCAGTGACAGCGCAACCACTCCAGGCCATCGGCGGTGGCGATGGACGGTGAGCGAGACATGCGGGCAGGTGCGGACAACTGCACCACCTCCCCGCAAGCTGCGGCGCAACTCAGAACTGCTGTAGCCCCGCCGGGGCACGAGCACCACCGCCTGCTCACCCACTTGCTTGAGCCGAATCGAAGCCGGCCCTTCAGCGCCCGGACCTGATCAGGCGCCGGTGGCCATCGGCCAGCTCCAGGCGCAGTGTCGACACCCGCACGGGGGCGCGGTCTGGCGCTGATCCTCTCGGGCGCCGCAACAAGCCGGTCTGGGGTTGACGTTCCCCTGCCCGCCTGCAGCGCAGGCCAGGTTTCGATGGATGGGGGTGGCGCTGCCGAGCAGCAGCCTGCGGGCCGCTGGCGGCCTCGGCGCCTGGCCACGTCTGGCGTGATAGCAGGACGAGGCTCCTGCTTGTTGTAGGAGCTGTTCGTGCTCCTCGTCCAGCACGATCAGACCTTGAGAGGGCCAGGGGAAAAAGAGGCGGACGGGTGCCGACACCAGCAGCGGGCCGGCCTGTGCGCTGTTCCCTGGCCCAGCGCCTTTCCAGACCCTGAGCCGCTCAGCATCGCTGAGACCGCTTGATAGCCGAGAAACCGGTCGCGAAGCGAGGCCAGCAGCGGTCGATCAGCTGGGGGATCAGCCATCTCCGGGGGTCACACAAGCAGGGCGCTGCGGCCCTGCCTCGGGCGCCGCAGCCTGGAGACGTACACCTCGGCTTTTGCGCCCGAACCGAGTGACACCCAGAGCAGCAGTTCGGCTGGTTGCTGAGAGAGAGAATCGTGGCGAGGGCCTGGGCTGGGCAGGTTTCAGTTGGCGAGGGGGCTCCAGGCCCCTAGCCATGCCGGCTCGGACAGCGTGCTGGCCTGTCGTGGTGCTACGGGGGCAGGCCGTCGGCTCAGCTGACAGACCGATCGTGTGGCCAGCCCTGGACAGCGACAACGGCTGAATCCCACTGCGCACCCACCGCCTGAACCAGCCCGCCACCGTTTGAAGGCCAAACGTTCGAGCAAGGCTCGCTGACGTGCTGTCGAGCCCGGCAATGGCCCCACCGGCCAGCAGTGGCCACCATTGGCGCTTCAGGCGTGGCTCCCCTGGGCGGAGGCGGGGGCGCTGGCCAAGCCAACCCGGTGGCAAGCTGGTCTTGAGCGTCTTGAACAGACTGTGGTGTGGCAGTCAGAGGGCCACCTGCTGGAGCACCTCTTTGCCAGCTGGGATGCGGCGGCCCGCTCGCTGGATCGCCTTCGATTGGCAAAACTTGATCGGGTCGATGTTATCTGGAAAGGCGGGACCGGGTGTCGACGATCAGGCCGATTGTGCGCGCCCCGTTAGCGGACCCCTGACCAGAATACCACTAGCCAGAACAAGGTTCTTGGGGTTTGTGTAGGTGAAAAAAACACGGCCCTCCGGGCCTGGCCCCAGCCACACCCTGGGAGATGTCAGTTCTTGAATCACCGTGTCGCATCCGCTCGTTCCTGCACCCAAACGTTTTCTTAGAATGAGGGGTGTTGACAGTGATGAAGTGCAGTCGGAGTCCGGCAGTGTTCGGCGTGAAGACTTGAGGGAGCAGCGGAACTGGAGATTTCACCTCCATCCAGCTCCCAGGGTCTGCGACCCCCCTGACAACCCTGCATTGCACCGTTGTCGACTTGTCGTTTGGTCTGGTTGATTGTTGTTCTGAGAGGCCGACGGTCCCGTTCAATCTCTATCTGGACGGACCGGGAGGTGTCTCTACTTGATGCCTTCCAGCCTTGGTGCGGCCGTTGCCGTGAAGAAGCACTCGAACCCACTCGCCGGCGTTTCCTTCTTTTCTCCCTCCGCCTCTACTTTCTTTGTTGTTCTATGAGTCCTGTCGCCGCCGTCAAATCCAAGAGCCCGACAGGAAAGTCTCACGGGGCTCCCTATTCGGGAGCAGGGCGTGATGTCGAGGCAAAAGGCGAAAGGCTTCACACGAAGCAGCCAAGGATTCCGGAAGCCAAAGGCCCAGCTCGAAGGTCCAAGGCGGCAGCGGCCCAGCACGGCTTGAGACCCCTGCCTGGCCTCAACAAGGGTGACGCGGCACCCGTTAAGCCTCCGCGGCGAAGGCTGCGCCGTCAAAAACTTCGACGACCATAAACTTCACCAACAAAAGCCTCCTCCGCGAAGCCGGCTTCAGGAAAAGCGGTTTCCAGTACATAAGGGAGCGGTTGGCGCAAGACTCCGGCAAGACCAAGGTGGTGCCTTCCCTTCTTGCTCCGCCGCTGGAGCCAGCACAGCCAGGACGCAGCCGCGCCGAAACACTGGGCAGCGGCCGATGCCGCAGACGGCGACCAAGAAAGAAGCCGCTGGGGCCAAGGCCTTGGCGAGCATTCAAGGTGGGACAAAGGGTGTACCCGAGGATTCGATCGGGTCTATCTCCAGGAAAATCGGCCGTATCCGTCGTTGCCCAGACGAAGGAGATCGAGCGGCGCGCAGATCGCGACCTGCTGGCTGCTTGAGGAACTGGCAACCCAGGTTCGAGCAGGACAACGGTCACTACCCGATGTGGAAGGAGTGGGGCCGTTCTCCAGTTGACATGACTTGCTGAAGTTCCGTCGCGGCTCGATGTGGGCCGGCGGGCAAGGAACGAGATGGTGCCGTCGAACTTGCGCCTGGGGTTCGATCGCAGAAGTACAATGAATCGGGGGCTTTGCTTTCAGGACCCTCATTCAAGAAGGAAAGCCTGCGGCTATCCGTGCGCCGAGAAAATTCGACACGAAAAAGGGCTATTAGGTTCTCACCTATGCCACTTGGTCGGATCCGTCAGGCGATCACCGCCGCCATTGCTGGACCAGAGCCGCACGATACGTCTGCCGTTCACCTCTACGAAAACCACCCGTTGCAAAGAAAACCACCAAGTTCTCAGTCAAGAGGTCGCGTAAGCCAACGGAAAGAGGCAGATCTCTGAAAGATGGAGATGACGAATCGAAAATTCGTTCTCATCGCCAATCGGCCCATACTGCGATTATCCTTGGAAATCCCGATTGGTTAAGGAGGAGGTTCAGCCTCGCAGGTGATTTATCGAAAGCCGATATTGAGAATTCCGAGAAGTTGTTGGCACAAGAATCTGCGGCGGGAAGATCTGGAGGGCGTATTGGCAACGCTTCAGCCCCAGGGAGCGTGACGTGCATCCGCTTCGTTATGGCGCGACGGATGGCGCATGAAAACCCTGAAGAGATTTGGCAGATCTTTGATGTTCCCAGGAACGCATCGGCCAGATCAGAGGCCAAGCGCTGCGCAAGCTGCGCCACCCCAACCGCAACGGTGTGCTCAAGGAATACATCAAGTAAGACCTTGTCTCACGCTTGGTTAGCATCCCCCATCCATGACCCGGTCGGATGGTTCATTCTGCGTGATCATCGTTTGAATGATGTCAGCGTCTGTGCTGGGGCGAGATCGTCGCTGGGCAGATCTCCCTGCGGTTGGCGTGGATCAGCCTTGTGGGCTGGGGTTGCTCTGCTGGATTGGCTTTCTTAACCAATCTGGGCACCTCAGCCTATGGACAAAAACCTAAGCCCTGTTCGTTGAGTCGGGATCAGATGATGCTGTGCAAACGACTTGGGTTACCCTTATGGAACAACGAGCTCTTCTTTGACTATCCGTCTGGGGCGTACTGGACTGTGGGTCTCAGTTTTCCGAATCTCGGAAGTGTCGGACTGGGCAGCCGGCTACGGTGGCCCTGGCTGCAAGTTCTGTTGTTTAGCTGGCTTTGGTTGCTGTCCTGACCATCGCTTGGGCCCGACGAGGCCAGCGGGCAACGCTGCACGGGCCGCTTGCTGCCGCCGTGTTGGCCCTTCAATCCTGGTTGGGTGGGTTGGGGCCGCGCTCGGTTGACGACATGTTTCCTGGCGAGCGCGATGAGCCTCAGTTTATTTGCGGTTTCTTCTCAGTTACAGCCAACAGGACGGCCCTGGTTTGCGCCGGCTGGGTTATGTCGCCATGCCAGTGTTCAGCCCATTGCGGTGGCATAGCCAGGGGCCCGTAGGGCTGGTGCTGCCAGGCTTGGTGATTCGTGTGTTTCTGCTGCTGCAGGGCAGTTATGGTGCGTGCTGCGCAGATGCCGCATGCTGGCGATGGCCCTGCTTTCTTTGCTGTGGCCACCCCTTGGTCGCGCTGGCTGCCCAAGCCCATGGATGGCCTTCTTGGGGGTTTTTCGGTTTCAGCAACTGGGAGCGTTACACCTCCGTGCGGTTACGGCCCACCGCCGGGCCTTAGGTATTCTATTGCTTGGTGCTGCTTGCTGCTGCTGCCCTGGTCGTTCTATTGGGCCCCTGGCCGTCGCCAGGCTCGGCTACTGGCGGCTGGGCTGGTGGCGCAAGCGCCCAGAGCTTTCCCAGTTGGCCCGTTTGCCTGGTTGGTTTCCTGGTGGTGTTGTTGTTCTCTCTTACCGCTCGCCACTAATGGCTGGCACATTCTTGCACGCTGGTGCCTGCAGGAGCGTGCTGCATCAGCTGGATTGGAGATCCCCTTGCCGGGCACGCCAAGGCCATTGGCACCTGATTGGCCCCAGCGTGGATGGGCAGCTCAATTGCCTGGTGCTTCGCGTGAGATGAGATTGCCCTGCTTTGCACCCGCTGGGCGGCCACCGATCCGGCCTACCCGGATTTCGCCAGGCTCTGGAGAGCTCAGGCTGACCCACTGGTTGTCGCGCTCGTGTGGCTGGTCGCTGCTGTTGGTCTTTTCTCTACTGGTTCAAAAGGGGTCGCCCGCGCTGTTTCTGGGCCCGAATCTTGCTGCTTCCGGCCTGCTGCTGCTGGTGGGCCAGGGCCTGGCTCCTCTTAATGCAGGCCCAGCGCACAAACGCTCAAAGATCTGGCGGCCGGTGCTGGCTGGGACAGGTGTCAGAGCCCAACGAAGAATGCTTTATCGGACTATTATGCGTACAAGCGTTGTGTATACAGCAAGCAACTGTTGAAGCCTTTGACAGTGTCCAAGGGGCAGAGAGCACGCTGCGCGACGACGGGACAACAGCAGGACAAAACGAGAGAGTGGAGCACAGGCAGTTGGACCAGCAACAGGGGGAATGGACAACAGCGTGAATGACACAGCCCGCAGCCCAGATGGCCACCTCTGCCTGGATTCGGGGAAGCGCTGCTGCTTCCACATGTTTTGTTATTCGAGAGGAAACGCAATGCTTGCGCCGTTTCGACCTGTGATTCCCTCCTCTGTTTCAAGCATCGCGATCGCGGCAACCAACCGCTTGTGGCGTGTGACCGTGCACGGATCTGGCAGGTCGTGCCAGCCTTGAGCGGCCCGGTTCGTTGGTTCGCTTGCCTAGGCCGTGGCTGCTGGGCTGTCTGGCGGCCATGCCGTTGTCTCGCGATGAGCTGACGATCCAGGCAACGACAAAAAGCCCGGAGGCCGATGAAGCCGTTACTGCTTTGGCTATGGGTGACGCCATCCCCGCCCCCTGGCAGATTTCTTGTGGTGGTGTATTCAGGTCAGTGGAACCCGGGGTTCACGGCTTTGGCTGGTGATGGCTTCCTTCTTGTTCCTGGAGCCTGAAGAGGGCCTGGAAACGATCTGACCTGGGTGGCGATCGGTACGCGGGACCTTTTGATCGTGATGCAATGGTTGAAGCCGTCTGTTCGATCGCGCCCGGGCCCCCTTCGGCCGGTTGGTGGAGGTGAGTGGCGCAGTTTCCCCAGTGGCCATGCGCCCCCCCCCCCCCCCGAGGCGGTGGTGTTTATTTCCTGATTTGTGCGCGATTCTCTCGAAAGCGTTTACTCCCACTGCGCCAAGCCCGCTCTTACTGGGATCCACCCTTTTGGGTCGCTTTGATCTGGACAGCACCCTCTACTGCCGTGTCCAATGGTTCACCGGAACAGCGTCGCTGGCAGCGTGGCAGTGGGGCTTCATCTGTGACCATCTGGCCTACACCGGTTGGAAGGTCAGGCCTGGGCCCAGCCGAGGTTGAACGGAACGCGCGGCATATCCAGCTTTGGACACAACCTCCCCCAGCCTTGGACTCCCTTTCCGGCTCTCTGCGCCTGCGCCACAGCTCCAATGCTTTTGAGCGAGGGCCCCGCAACGGCGCGTCTGAGTCGAGGAGCTGGCAGGCCGCCTGGCCGTTTCGCTTGCCTGGTTCACCATCTTGGCCGGTGAATGGCCCATCACGGACGGCCGCAAGGTTGAAGGGCCCTCGGTCTGCCAACAGCCCTGGGCGGTCCCCCTGGTGGTAGATGGCGACGAGCCGCCGCGGGTTCGGTTTGTCTCAAGGGGAATCAAGCGGACGGCGGCCTCTATCCGGCTGCGCAGCGAAAAACCGGGGCCTTTCGCGTGGAGGGGCTTGTTAGATCTCCCACCGGACCCACCAGCCGAGGAAGATTCAGGCGGACTGGGGCACCTGGGGGCCTTTTCCCCTCGATTTCTATTGGGGTAGGATTCAGATCTTGAAAGCGCGTAATCCAGCAGGGGCGAGGGGCCCACCATCGTCCTTAGGGCTTGACGAGGGGTGTTGAGCGGGGCCCCTTGGTCTGGCGAGTTTCGAGGGGGGACTGGGAAAACTTGATCCGGCTGGCTTCCAACATTGCCCATCGCCACCGCCCCGCAGGCCAGTTTGGCGATGGTGCCACGCGGACCCCATTTGGGTGCGCGAGATCTGAACTGGGGCAAAGGCTGCACCCCGGACTGCGCAGATCAAGCGTCGAGGCGGATGGCGGGGACCAAGGCGACAAGATTCTCGATGTCGCCTTTGGGGCGAAAGATCGGCGGACAACGCGGCCTGCTTCACCAGGCAACTTGGAGGCCCAGATGCTGCTCCTGAGCGGGCTGGCAATCTCTCTCTT
>Ga0163217_1018697_pt1 | contig 11783 bp, 8 predicted proteins | sample SynspAceP_FD_185933 | JGI IMG/M metagenome (GOLD analysis project Ga0163217, IMG submission 185933) | Saline lake microbial communities from Ace Lake in Antarctica - Synechococcus sp. Ace-P (PacBio error correction) | ecosystem: Environmental > Aquatic > Non-marine Saline and Alkaline > Saline ... | reverse complement strand
TTCTATTCTCAGCTAGGGATATGCTTACTCATATATCTTGTGGGTTGCAGCCTAACTCACATTTACCAATTGTTTTTTGCGCGTAAAGGAATGCAAGCTGAAACATGAAAGCAGTACCTAACCTGTTGGACAGAGAGCCTTGCAAACATGCGCGGCACGACAATGCAAGATTGGTGGGAAGGTTTACTATAGCGACACGCATATTGCTTTCAAGTGTATGGCGACGAGCTCTAAACAGCTGACACACTTCGATTAAGTGTCAAGACTAATCAAAACTTGATGGTGTTATCTTTTATATCAACTTCAATTCATGTTGCCCATAATGTTTACAGCGTCGGCGGATGTCGTCAAGCCTTTCTCCTTCTTACCTACAAATTACGAAATTGTAGTTTTCCTTTCGCGAAAAATATTTAGGCCAATCACTTCTCTGCTGCGCTCTACGGCGAGAGTTTATTGACCAACCCCCCACCCTTGTTGGGCTGGAAAGTGTGATAAAACGATTCATCAAAATATTATACAAAACATTTCAGCTAGCCAAAAATGCGATGTCTGATGATGTGCTCGTAAACGCGGTGGAAATTGTCCTTTAACGTAAGACTTGCTGAATCCAATGTACCTGCGTCAATACCTTGGTTGCCATTAAATTTGCATAGGTTTTTAATACAATAGAGTCGATCGGCATCAGTTGTGCTTGCTGTTTTAGTGAAGGTAGAAATAGTAAAAAACTTTCCACTTGCTTTTACTTGAAAAAGAAACTTCTCGCCACCATAAGTCAAACCGCTGTTGACGCGCAACTCATCGTTTAAACCATACTTAGTAAACGCTACCACCCAAAATTAGTATTAATTACCGATTACAGCAATAAAATCTGGGATTACTGCGTTTTATGCCGAGACCGCCAAATCAAAAAGGTTACTTTCAGTAGCATCCGACTTATTCACTAGCAGCACTGTGCTTCGTGTGAATAGGTAATATCCGAAACTCACATGGCCACAACTTTTTTTCACCTTCCCATCTCCAAAACAGCGTCTCAGTTTTATAGCCATGGCTTTAGGGTCTATGTCACCGGTAACAATAAGGGCTGAATTACGAGGGCTAAACACGTTTCATGAAAGGCTTTAACCATCTTCTACTGTAATACTTGACTGAATCAATATTGCGACTAACGTTGGTTTGCATAAGCATGACCAGCGTACAAAAAGAGCATAAAAAAACTGCCCTACTTTAGCTCTTGGGCTTTCTTTTTTGGCGTTCTAAACGGCTAAATTGAGGCGTTGCTTTTTGATGCCTTTCAAATTCGCTTTCAATCAAACGCAGGATAAGTAATACATGCACGCAGAATGGCAGCACCGGTGTCCGATATCGTTACTTGCCAATGAGGCACTTTAAAACGCTGTATTCTTAGCTTTTGCACTGCTACTCGTTTCCGCCACCAATAAATTCAACTTTTCTTGCCAGTGTATGTCTATCTAACGACAGTTTGTTAACCTAACAAACAAATTACTTGCGGTCATTTGTTTGCAAACCTGCCTTTTTCACACTTACAGCGCCGGCTTTTTACGTAGCCCCAACATCAAACGGGGGGGACTTCATCTTGTTCATTAAATTAAATAGTTAAACCATTCTTAAAGTTACCATTTTTTTCATATTTTAGGTAACATAAAATTCAGGGCCGCATTAAAACAAAAGCTAACAAGGCTAAATAAGGCGCTCGAAATAAACGGTTATTAGCAGTATATTAAAGATTCGTTTTCTGTGCTATCCTCCTGAAGCAGCTAGTATACCGACGGTGCGGTATGCTTTCGTAAATTTACAAATTTGCAACACGCTTTACATCTTCCTTGTCACTTATATTCAGCGAATTTTGGCAATTCAAAATAAAGCATTGTAATCGCAAAATAAAATTCGTACACCCCACGGTGTTGGCTTTTCCATTAATCGTACGACATTCGCGATAGAATTAACTAAACTGCGGTTTTGACCTTTGCAGTTTCGTTATCTGATACGCCCGTTTTCATTCACGTCATTGATTCGCAATTAAGCCTTTTTCCATTAAAACTTGCATTAACCTCAGTGCGGCAATAGCATAAAAATAAAATAGGTTAGATTGATAGATTCTGAGCTAAAAGCCAAATTACTTGCAGCGCTTAACCTCTTGCCTCATAAACTAGCGCTTTCGTGAGCCTAGAAGTATCACCATCCACTTAAAATACCAGCTAAACCTGCAGAGGCATGAATTAATCTTCATGTTTGGTTTCTGGCACATGATAAGCAAGCATGACATGGGAACTAGTTAACCGATTTTTTTTGCACATAAAACACGTCTTTTCACCTACTTGTTTTCGGCTCAATTTGTATGTACTTCACGCGGCGCAGCTTGCCTGGAATAGGTTCAAAATATTGTTTTTTGCAAAACGCTATTACGTCTTCAAATTAATCCTCCCAGCACAACGACAATAGCATTGCTTAGGTGCATTAAAAGGTTTTATGGAAAGTCCTTTAAGTCTTGTAGTTTCCAATTGGCAATATCGGACTCCATGACCTAACGGGGACCAAACTGTATGGTGAGCTCGAAATGCGTCGCTTTACTTGCTCACTGAGCATTCTTGTAGTTGAATTTTTCAAGGCCCGTGGAACGCTCTGAAGTCACCACCCCACGCTCACTTTCAACTTACATCAGCGTTAATATCCTAAGTTTTGTATACGGTCAGCTTCGAGACTCGAAACATAAGCTTCTAAAAGCATCGGCGGGAAACCAATTGGTATAGACAGTGGGAGTTTCAGTGGTATAGGCATTGTTAGAGCCTCCCGCAGCTTCCATTGTTGCGGTCGAACATTTTAGTCCATATTTTGCACCGTAAACATCATATTGTTCCAAAAAAGTGCGACAAACCCCGTAATTCCAGGATATTCGTTTCTAGAACCAAACTTTCCAGAAACAAATACATATTGGCATTAGGAAATTGAATCGTCTTCTAGAACTATTATTTTCATCCCTTACTTAACGTTGAACTGCATGAATATCATCAGCTTTAGTCAGGCGCGAGATTGACTGAAAGTATTCATGGCCAAAGGGAAAACATCCCCTATTCAAGCAACTTTTGATTGCGATTTTTTTTTGCATAAAAACAAAACTCCGTTTATCTAATTTTGCTGCACAGGCACACATCAGCGCCCTAGATACCTTGGGCAGATATAAAGAAAAAGTCGCTTGCTAATACAACAACATTTGTCTGTTTTTTGCTTTGTTAATAAATGTGCAGAAGGTCCCTAAATGTTTCGTCTCCTCAGGTATTTGCTACATTATGAACCTGCGAATCAATATCAGTAACTTTAGCGTGCGATAAACCCGCCTTGGATGCAGGTGTTTAATAATTGAAGTCAATGTATTGTCATTCATTCATAGCAAAGGCAGATTGCCTTTCCTATGAATTTACTGTTGCGTTTTAAATGTATTAGTCAAAAGCAAGATAACTTGGCTAAGACGATTTGACAGCAAACTTCATTTTTAAAAATTTAAGGATGAATGAATATTGAAAGATTTAACTACTGCCAGAACTCACATTAGTTTTCCGCGGATTTATGGTTTTCTTATGGCTAACTACGGTGGCAAAGTGATTAATGCAGTATATGCTTCAGCTGCAAAAGACACCGCTCTATTCCAAGGATGACATATTATGCTACCATATAATTTCGACTATTAGCGAGATTATGAGGCAATAAGTGAACAGCGAAAACTCTTAGTCGTGCTTTATATGTGAAGTTAATACTTAAAGAGTTCCCTGTTTTTTCTAATTACTTAAATACAAATAATAATAAAGGATATCCATGCAAGCGGGACACAATATGGAAGGATAGCGTTAGTATTTTTTGACCCTAAGCGTTTGCTCTAGTTTATAAAAAACACGGTAACGAATACCACTTAATCTTGAAATATATTCCTCAGCTTTAATTTCTGCTAGTTTTAACCATGTAATACTTACATGCGTCCAATGTTTGGAACTAAAAACGTTTTCTGATTTGTAGTACTTCTCTAGCTTTAGGCTTCGTTCTATATCAATTCAGATATTTTTTTTGGTCTGACAATAACATTATTTGCTGATGAGTTTTAGTGGTGTGTTATTAATATAGGCTCTGATTAATTTTTATTATATTTTACGTTTCGCCGCTCTAGCTAATTAGAATGAGTTTAAGTGGCGTTATTTTATTAAAAGCACCGTTCAAATTTTATTAAAGACGAGTGTTTCTGTTAAAACGCGTACGTTTCTATTAAACATTTAATACTTTAATTGAGAAATAAGATGTTAACCGGCTGTTGATAATAAATAGCTTGCGTTTGGTTTGAATTTTTACTGTGTTAGAAATGCCGAATAGTGGGGAAGTAGCGGGGAATAACGAGGCGACGCCAGACGATCACTCATAAGAAAACTTAGATTGTTCAACGTGCCAGCTTGCAACCTTTTTGGCCTTCTTCTACTTCGAAAGCACTTTTTTGGCCTTTGGCAAGAGTTTTGTGCCCTTCAGCAACAATAGCTTCTAAAATGAACAAAAAACGTCTTGCCGCCATTGTCCTGTGTAAGAAAACCGTAACCTTTATCAGCGTGAAACCACTTAACTGTGCCTGTAACTTTAGACATGTAAACCTCAAATATATATAATTTTAACCGCGCAAAATAGCGCGCATCCGAATTTCTGGGAAGATGACTTACTGAGATTTCACTAAACCAAAATGGAAAACGTCTAACTGATTGGTCCCACGTGGGCGTGAACAAAGGGTTTATAGCACTTACAGTTAGCAAACTAAATAAAACATGTCTTTCAGAATCACGACATTCATAGCACAAAAAACACCATTGCAAATGTTTATCGGCTGAACTGCTAATTAATTAAGGCAATTTGTGAGCATATTTGAGCAATGGTGTTCGTTTTATCAGACTCCAAAACACTACGGACGCAGCCGGCCTTGTCGCCTCTTGCCAGACCGCAAAACACCAGGTCGTGCAGGACTCAATGATATCTCCACATTTAGACCATTACATCTTCAAACGCGCAAAAGTTTTATCGCCTAGTTCCGGTAATTTACAATAGTATAATTATGGCATTAACATCTAGGGATCGAGCTCTAAAAATATTCTGACGTTTTCGCTTACTTCATGCGCGTGACAACTCCGTTCTAGTACCGACCTTTATGAGCATTAATGTCGCGTTCAATAATGGCGGACCTTCAGTAAGTTCTGCTACTTTCAGCACATCAATAAGCTTGTTACTGCTTAAGTAATCTGTTCGATAAACTTTGTTCACTTCTTGAGTTGGTAATGTCAAGCGAGATAAACACTTTCATCACTCAGTTGGCGCCACGCAGAGAGAGTCAACGTTGGAAACCACGTTTGCGAAAACACACCACTATTCGCTGACAATGCACCTGGCGCGTTTCCATAAATACTGAAATGATTCTTCTCATTATGTGCGCTCCGTTTTGCTCAAGCGATGTCATCCATGGCACCATACTTAATTTGCATTGGATACACGTGTTCATTTTGATCAAACCATGATATCCATAAACACTAGACCGAGTAGCAAAAACAACGTGGCATTGCAATCGTCGAGTTCTCTAAGATGCGTCTACTTTAATTCCTGTATTGACCGTAAAGCTTCAGGCCAACTTTACAAAAATCGGGCCATTCGACTCCCATGTATGAACCTAGAATGACGTCCCTTATAACTTCCATATTTCCACTGCCATGACGGAAACCATACCAAGCAGCCACGGTGTTCAAATTGAAATAATCTTTATAGGCAAAACCATATTGCAAACAAGTGATAAATCGTGAATTCATCTGAATACTGCCACCCTACCAAGCGCACTTCATACAGCAGAACATTCTTCGATCCCTCTCAACACACGCCACAACTTAGTTCTGTTCTCCAAGCTATCACTCGACAACTAGTCGGCCGTTTACCACAACAAAGAAACCGCATCTGATCTCTCCAGGCGCAGACCCAAAGCCATGTCGTGCAACCTCGAGTTATTCAAACTGTTTGCATATGGTTTGCTATAAAGATTATTTTTCATTGAACAACGTGCGCTTGGTTATGGTTTCGTCAATCGCACGGATATGAATTATAAAGGGACGTTCATTCTAGTTCATACATGGAGTCATATGCCGATTTTTTGTTAAAGTTTGGCTGAAGCATACGGTTCATACAGGAATTAAAGTAGGGACCATTCTTGATGAAACTCGACGACTGCAATGGCACGTACATTGTTTTGCTTACTCCGGTTCTAGTGTATGGATTCATGGTCGATCAAATAAGAACACGTGTATCCATGCAAATAAGTATTGGTTGCCATGGATGACATTGCGCTTGAGGCAAAACGGAGCCGCACATAATGAGAAAGAATCAATTTCAGTATTAATGGAAAAAACCGCGCCAAGGTGCATTGTCACGAATAGTAGGTGATGTTTTCGCAACGGTCTGGTTTCAACGTTGACCTCTCTCTGCGTGCGCCAAAACTGATGATAGAAAGTTATCTCGCTTGACATTACACTGCAAGGAAGTGACAAAGTTATCGAAACAGTTACTAAGCAGGTAAACAAGCTTATGATGTGCTGAAAGTAGCAGAAACTACTGAACGGTCCGCATAGGTTGAACGCGAATAATGCTCATAAAAAGGTACGGTACAAACGGAGTTGTCACGCGCAGAAGTAAAGCGAAACGTAGATATTTTTAGAGCTCGGATCCTAGATGTAATGCCCAATAAATCTATACTATTTGAAAATTACCGGATACTAGCGCTTTAAACTTTGCGCGTTTGAAGATGTAATGTCTCAATGTGGAGACTATAATACTCATTGAGGTCTGCAGGGACTGGTTTTGCGGTTCTGGCAAAGAGGCGACAAGGCGCTGCGTCCGCCTAGGTGTTTTGGAGTCTGACTTTAAAACAAACACCATTGCTCAAAAAATTCTCCACAAATTCTGTAAATTAGTATTAGCAGTTTTCAGCGAATAAACATTTTGCAATGGTGTTTTTTGTCATATGAATGTCGGTGTTTCTGAAAAAGACAATGTTATTTAGCTTTGATACTGGTAAGTGCTATAAACCTCTTGTTTCACGCCCGTGACCAATCAGCTTAGACGTTTTCCATTTGTTAGTGAAATCTCAGTAATCATCTTCCAGAAAATTCGGAATGGCGCAGCTATTGCGCGAGTTTAAATTTATATATATTGGAGGTTTACATGTCTAAAGTTAAGGCGCCACATCGTTTAAGTGGTTTCAACGCTGATAAAGGATTACGGTTCTCTTACACAGGACAATGGCTGGCAAAGGACGTTTGTTCATTTTAGAGCTGATTGTTGCTTGAAGGCTAACAAAAACTCTTCCAGACAGAGGCCCAAAAAGTGTTCTTTCGAAGTAGAAGAAGGCCAAAAAGGTTTGCAAGCTTCAAACGTTTGAAAACCAATCTAAGTTTCATTTTGAGGTGATGTGCGTCTGCGTCGCACCTCGCCTTATTCCCCCCGCTATTCCCCACTAAATCGCATTTTCTAACCTAGTAAAAATTCAAACCAAAACCAAGCCCTATTTATTATCAACAGCCGCGGTTAACATCTTATCTCAAATTAGTATTAATGTTTAATAGAACGTTACGCGTGTTAAACAGAAACATCTCGTCTTTAATAAAATTGAAAAACGTGTTGTAATAAAATAACGCCACTTAAACTCATTCTAATTAGCTAGAGCGCGACAAACGTAAAATATATAAAACTTACTCAGACCTTATATTAATAACACACCACCTAAAACTCATTCAGCAATAATTGTATGTCAGACCAAAAAAATATCTAATGATCATTAGGACTGAAGCCATTAAAGCTAGAGAAGTACTTACAAATCAGAAAAACGTTTTTAGTAACATTAGGACGCATGTTAAGGTATTGGACCATGTTAAAAATAGCAAGAATTAAAACTGGAGGAATAATATTTCCAGATTAATGGTATTCGTTACCGTTTTTATAAACTAGAGAGCAAACGCTTAGGTCAAAAATACTAACGCTATTCCTTCATTATTGTGTCGCTTTGCATTGCGATAAATCCTTTATTAATTATGGTATTAAGTAATTAGAAAAAACAGGAACTCTTTAGTATTACAGTTCACCTATTAAAGCACGCGAACTAAGGAGTTTTCCCTGTCACTTATTGCTGCATAATTCCGCCTATGAGTCCAGGCTAATTATATCGGTAGCAAGTAGTTTATAGTTCAGTCTTGCACATTCAGACAGCGGACGTCTTTTTTGCCAGCGAAGCATATACTGCAATCTAATTAACTTTGCCCACCCGTAGATTAGCCCATAAGAAAACATAAAATTTCCGCCGGGAAACCTAATGTGATTCTGCAGCTAGTTTAAATCTTTCATATTCAATTCATCCTTAAATTTTTAAAATGAGTTGCTGTACCCAAATTACGTCTTAGCCAAGTTATTATTTTGCTTTTGACTATTTACATTAAAACAGCAACAAGTTATTCTAGGAAAGGCAATCTGCCTTGCTATGAATGATGACAAATAACATTGACTTCATTATTAAAACAACCTGCATCCAAAGCGGGTTTATCGCACAGCTAAAGTTAACTTGATATTGATTCGCAGAGGGTTCATATGTAGGCAATACCTGAGGAGACCGAAACATTTAGGGACCTTCTGGACACATTTATTAACAAAGCAAAAACAGACAAATGTTGTGTATTAGCAAGCGGGACTCTTTAGTATCTGGCCCAAGGTATCTAGGGGCGCTGATGTGTGCCTGTGCTAGCAATTTAGATAAACGGACAGTTTGTTATTTGCAAAAAATGCAATCAACAAGTTGTGATAGGGATAGTTTCTTGGCCATGATACTGTATCAAGTTCAAATCTTACCGCGCTGACTAAAAGCTGATTGATACTTCAGCAGTTCACGTTAAGTAACGGGATGATGAAAATAAAAGTCTTAGAAGACGATTCAAATTCTTAAGCCAATATGTATTGTTTTGGAAAGGTTGGTTCTAGAAAAGAATATCCTGGAATTACGGGTGTTGTCGCCACTTTTTTTGAAACATTAGATGTTTAAACGGTGCTTAAAGGAAATATGGACCTAAAATGTTCGGACGGGCCACAATGGAAGCTGCGGTGGGAGGCTCTAACAATGCTATACCACTGAAAACTCCCACTTGTCTATTACCAATTGGTTTTCCCGCAGATGTTTAGAAAACTTATGTTCGATCTCGAAGCTGGACCGTATTACAAAACTTAGGATATTTTAACGCTGATGTAGTTGAAAGTGAGCGTGGGTGGCTGACTTCAGAAGCTTCCACGGGCCTTGAAAATTCAAACATTACAGAATGGTCAGGTGAGCAAGTAAAAGCGACGCATTTTCGATGCTCACCCATACATGTTGGTCCGTATAGGTCATGGAGTCCGAATTATTGCCAATTTGGAAACTACAAGACTTAAAGGACTTCATAAAACCTTTTATTGCAAACCTAACAATGCTGATTTCGTCGTTGTTGCTGGAGCCGATTAAATTTGAAGACGCGTTAAAAAAGCGTTTTGCAAATAATATTTTGACCTATTCCGCGCCAAGTGCGCCGCGTGAAGTACATACAATTGAGCCGAAACAAGTAGGTGAAAAAACGTGTTTATGTGCCCAAAAAAAATCGTAACTAGCTCCCAATGGTCATTTGCTTGCTATCAGTGTGCCAGAAAAACCAAAACATGAAGATTATTATGCTCTGCAGTTTTAGCTGGTATTTTAAGTGCATGGTGATACTTCTAGGCTCACGAAAGCGCTTAGTTTTATGCGAGCAGAGGTTAGCGGCTCAAAGTATTTGCTTTTAGCTCAGGATCTATCAATCCTAACCTATTTTTATTTTTATTCTATTGCCCCCACTGAGGTTAATGCAACGTTTATTGGAAAAAAGGCTTAATTGCGCAAATCAATGACGTGATTTGAACAAACGGCGTCCGCTATCAGATAACGAACTGCAAAAGGCAAAAAACCGCCAGTTAGTTAATTTCTATCGGCGGAAATGTCTACGATTAATGGAAAAGCCAAACACCGTGTCAGGTACGAATTTTATTTTGGCGATACCAATGCCTTTATTTGAATTGCCAAATTCGGCCTTGGGAATAAAGTGACCAAGGAAAGATCGTAAGGTAGTGGCAAATTTGTATTTACGAAAAGCCAACCCGGCACCGTCGGTTATTACTATGCTGCTTCAGGAGGATAGCAATTGAAAAACGATCTTTAATATTTACTGCTAATAACCGTTATTTCGAAGCGCCTTTATTAGCCTTGTTTAGCTTTGTTAATTGCGGCTGAAATTTATGTTACCTAAATATGAAAAAATGGTACTTAAAAATGGCTTAATACTATTTATTTAATGAAACAAGATGAAGTCCCCCTCGTTGATTGTGTGCGATTCGTAAAAAGCCGGCGCTGTAAGTGATGATTAAAGCAGGTTTGGCACCAAATGACCGCAAGTCCAATTTGTTTTAGGTACCAACCGTCGTTAGGATAGACATACACTGCAAGAAAAGCTTGATGTTATTTGGTGCCGAAAAACGAGGTAGCCAGTGCAACGCTAGAATTACAGCGTTTTAAGCTGCCTCATTGGCAAATGTAACGATATCGGACACCGTGCTGCCCATTCTGCGTGATGTATTTACTTAATTTCCTGCGTTTGATGAAAGCGAATTTGAGCAACAATAAAGCACGCATTTTAAGCCGGTTTTAGAACGCCAAAAGAAAGCCCCCAAAAAAAGAGCTAAGTAGGGCAGTTTTTTAATGCTCTTTTGTTATTACGCTGGTTCATGGCTTATGCAAAACAACCGTTAGTGGCAATATTGATTCAGTCCAAAGTATTTACAGTAGAAGATGTAAGCCTTTCATAAAAAACGTGGTTTAGCCCTCGTAATTCAGCCCTTATTGTTACGGTGACAATAGACCCTTTAAAGCCATGGCTATAAAACTGAATAGACGCTGTTTGGAAAGAATGGGGGAGGTGAAAAAGTTGTGGCCCCAATGTGAAGTTTCGATATTACCTTATTCCACACGAAGCACAGTGCTGCTAGTGAATAAGTCGGGATTGCTACGAAAAGTACCTTTTTGATTGGCGGTCTCGGCAATAAAAACGCAGTAATCCAATTTTATTGCTTGTATCGGTAATTTAATACTATTTTGGGGTGGTAGGTTACTAGTTGGCGTTAAACGATGAGTTGCGCGCAAACAGCGGTTTTGACTTATGGTTGCGAGAAGTTCTTTTTCAAGTAACAAGCAAGGTGGAAGTTTTACTATTTCTTTACCTTCCAAACTAAAACAGCAAGCACAAACTGATGCGATCGATCTTGTATTTAAAAAACCTATGCCAAAATTATTCGGCAAAAACAAAGGTATTGACGCAGGTACATTGGATTCAGCAAAGTCTTACGTTAAAGGACAATTTCCACCGCGTTTACGAGACATCATCAGCATCGCATTTTTTGCTAGCTGGAAATGTTTTGTATATGATTTTTGAATGAATCGTTTTATTCAACACTTCAACCCAACAGTCAAATAAACTCTCCGTAAGTAGAGCGCGAGCAAAGAAGTGATTGGCTAAATATTTTCCGAAAGAAAACCTTACAATTCCGTAATTGGTAGTAAAGCTGACGACATCCGCGACGCTTGTTAAACATATGGCAAAATAATTGAAGTTGATTATTATAAAAGATTTAAACACCCATCAATTTTGATTAGTTTTTGAACACTA
>Ga0163217_1086087_pt1 | contig 11784 bp, 16 predicted proteins | sample SynspAceP_FD_185933 | JGI IMG/M metagenome (GOLD analysis project Ga0163217, IMG submission 185933) | Saline lake microbial communities from Ace Lake in Antarctica - Synechococcus sp. Ace-P (PacBio error correction) | ecosystem: Environmental > Aquatic > Non-marine Saline and Alkaline > Saline ... | reverse complement strand
AGAGGGGCGTTCAGTCGGCCCCCCTCTGCTTTTTGGGCTGCCTCTTAGCGGCGTCAGTTCCCAGAATATCGAAAATCGCTTATCGGACCACGGGGCAGCGGAAACACATCAGCGGCGCGACGTGGTTGTTGACGCGTTCAAACCCTGCCACATGCGGGCTGCACCGTGCCATCACCGGCAAACTCGGGGTGGCCAAGCGCGTGTAGCGGGGGGCGTCTTCCCCACGCGACAGATACACCACGCCCGCATAGATTGCCTGCCCCGTCCCGGCAGCGTATGAACCCCATAGTGGACTGCGGATCCGGCTGAGCTTTTCGAAAATAACCGTTGCCCTTGAAAGGTTTTCAGGCCGGCATTTGACACGGGCTATAGACCACAGCGCCGGCGATTCCCCCCAGCACTTGATTCCGTGCAGCAGGACCAATCCCCTGCTAACCCTTCGGTTTTCTCAAAGGCGAAACCTGCGGCCGTGCCGGAAAGTTGCGGCCGCCAGCGCGGCGAGGTGTCCTCCGCGCTGGCGCGTCTGGAGCGCTTGCATGCAAGCGTGCCCGCGACGCGGCTTCCGGACCGGTCAAGACGGAGTTGTTCCTGCGGGCGGCAGCCCGGGCCCCCATTTTATTTTTTCCTTGCGCAGATTGGCGGGGCAAGTGCCTCCCCAGCATCGCGGTTAAGGTCAAGGCATACGCGAAGCATCAGTTGCCCCTGCCTAGGGTCAGCGCATGGGCAGCTGCAGCACGCGCAGCGGCACGAATATCCAGCGCGCGCTGATGGGTCGACTTCAAGATGGACCAAATGGCCCGCGACCCTTCGTCGGGCGGCCTGGCAGGGAACCGTCCCGGCGCATAGGCACCACGCATCCCCCGCAGACAGTCGGCAAAGCCGAATTCGGAGGCGCGGGGTGCTCAGGTCTTTGCCGACATATTTGGATAGGCCAGAAAAATCGGCCGTCATGATCGCGCAAGACCGATGTTGGCTGCCCTGATCGGCGGGCACAGTATTACATGACCCGTCGCGGAATAAAGGCCTCACAGCGGCGGTGCCACAGACGGCAGCGGGCGCCAGGATATTGTATGCTTGTGGTCAGGGATGCATTGGCCCCCGAAGGCTGCGCTGATCTGGGAAGATGGCGATGTTCTGATCCGCTGACGCCCAGCCTCGCGGGAATTTGCGGTCGGCGGCAATTTTGTCGCGATCACACCCCGTCGGCGCGGTTGATTGTAGATGTATGGACATACACCACCGCGGGGGGGACCATGAAGTTCACCCTCTGTTACGCGACTCTGGGGGATCCACACTGGTAGCCAATAGCGCTGATTTGCCCTCTGCCGTCGGGGCCGAAGCGCAGGGGAGAGGCGGCGACCCATTCCGCTGGCACGATCTGCTGACCGGTTGTCAGCGCCACGCTTTGCAGGAACATCTGCCCCTATGCGGGCATAATCCACGGGTGGTGCAGTTCCAATTCCGCCAGCACAAACGCACGCCCGCGCGCCGTCGGGACCCGTATAGGGGGCGTGTTCCAGCCCCATAGGTGTGCATGACCTTTTTCCGACCAAAGACGGTGACAAGCGCCCCGTCGCCACCCGCACACGACCATGCCGATGACGTGGGTTTGGTCGTCGACACATTACTGCCACTGGCTGCCCGGGATGTGGTAAACGTTATCCTTGAGGCCTGCGGTTAAGTCGTCCGTTCTCCCGCCAAGTGCATGAGGGGCTGCGGCCCATTTTGTTGATGTCCGATTCCGGGGTCCAGATAGTCGTTCGGTCAAAGGTGCGCCGCTGGCCGATGTTCAACACGTTGCGCAGGTCGCCCGTCGTAGGGGCGGGTGCCTATTCAGGTTGGGCGCATAGGTTCGTGACCTGATCCTCAATCGAGGCGATGGCCCCTTCGTCAACCAGAATGGCCTACAAGGGCGGAAAGGTAGCTTTTGGGCGACGCCGACCAAGTTGATCCGCAGGTCATCTGGCTGAGTGCCCTAAAGTAGTTCTCGTAGATTGATCTGCCCGTCAGCTTCAGTCACGACCAATGCCGTCACATCCCGCGCCTCGATCCAATCGTTGACCTCGGCGGGGTGGCGGCGTATTCGGCACCGTAAGAAGCCTCTGCCGTGGGGCCCATCCGCCGCCGCGACAGGGGTATTGGACAGGAAAGCCGCGTCCATATGGGCTGAGTTATGGCACGATTTCTTGTCTTCGGCGCGAAAATGAGCGAATTCACCGCAGCAGACCGCGTGATCTCTCGCGTTTCCACAGTCCCACAACGGACCATAGCCTACGACAAGAGACCAGAGTAAATACGGACCACCACTTCCCGAATGTGCGCATTTGAAATCCTCCCTGAATATGCAGGGGGTACCCAAGACGAAAAGGCTGCGGTAAAGGATTAAGAACACAAAAGAAAATAATATAAAACTTGCGTCAGCCGTGATGGTAGGTTCCAATCGATCCAGCGGCGTGAAAAATCGAACCGCGCGAAGGGCGCGGTGAGTCACCAGGCCAGAGCCGAGTGTCAAACGGCGGCCCTTTCAGCCGAGCCGTCTTGTCCATTCGACAGCCACGGCTCAGCGGGCGGTTGCGTGTGGCGGCGTTTGCCGGCTGGGGCCTCCTAGTCAGGGCCTACGCGGGCCTGTTGCGTCCTTGGGGAATATTTGCCAAGCGGACGGGTGTGCTGATCAGATTGCAAGGCAGCCTTCGGGGATTTGGGGTGCAAGCGTTGCGCGACCAGCAGTCTACCGGCATCACCGCCTTGCACCCTGCGCCGGCCAGGACCGAAGCAGACGTCGGGTCCAGCGTCAAGCCTCGTCGGTTACGGTCCGCCCAGATATAAGGACATCAATCGCAGCAATGATCTGGGCCGCGTGGGATCTTAATGGGGGTTCAGAATCGAGTCGCCCTTGCGGCTTTTCTATTGCGGCGGTGATTCGGCTGGGCGGGCAGCTTGCCGCTCATGTTTCCGGAGGTACAGGCGGATCGTTGACATATTCGGACCGTACCGTGCCCGTCGAATCTTGCAAGCTACGAAGCTGGTCCCAACAGGTTCAGGGCCGCCGCTGGCCCCCAGTTCGGACGCGGATCGAAGTTTGAAATGCTGCCAAGCGGACCGGGCACCCGACGAATCAACGCGGCAGAGCGGTCTGGAACGTCTCGTTAGCGTCTGCGGCCGCGCTTGTCGTCCCAGTCAAGCAGGGAAGGCTGTCGTGGCGTGGTGATCTGCGTTCTGCGCACTGGGCTCTGGACAAAGCGGCGTTCGCTGGCCTTATGGCTCGGGTAACGGCGTCAGCGCAGGCGCTTGCGTTCAACACCATGCATGCAGCTCCGCCGGCGATGCGCGACAGCCGCAGCGAGGCACCAGTAGGGCCGGATATCCCTCAAAAGTGCGAATTTGCCGGCCAAGGCTGTGTCTGCGGGCCAGTCCGCCCAGCACGCCATCAGTGCCCATTTTGAGGGAGAAGTCTAATGCGATGCATATGTCTGCCTGCTGTTCAAAGGCGGCTTGCAGTGTCATTTGAACCGGGGTCCAGTAGCTTTTGCATCGGGTTGCGCCTCGTCTGAGTTGGCGGCAGGCTTCGGGGTTGCCCGTGGTGGTGGGGGCTTTGTCGGCGGCTTGGTTGGGTTGGCCGGCGCGCCGCGGTTTTCTTCGTGCGGTAAACCAGATCGGGCCGGGGCGACCGCGGGCAGGGCGATCGGCGCCCCCCCCCCCCCCCCCCTTCATAAAACTTGGCCATATCGGCACGCGCCAGTTCGGCTGCACGAGTCACTGAGTTACCCCGGCGCAGAAACATCAATCCAGCGTCCTGGTCTGCCTTGGCCAAAGTCCGCGCAGGCACATAGCGGGACGCGTCCTTGTGGCCCGGTGCCCACGCAAGGCGCAACGCTCGGTCATAGTCTGGTGTGCCGATATGCGCTATGGATCGGACCGCTAATGGGTGCCGATATGTTTGTTCCGCTCGTGTATGCCTCTCTGCTGCCAGTCTTGCATATTTTACCTGCCTGGGGGCTGGAGGTCGATTCGTCATGCAGCACAATCACATCCGCGGTTCCAAAGTGGAAAACCGCATCGACCGGGACTGCACGACGGCCAGGAGTTGTTCATGAACGTTCGGGCTTGAGCAAACCACACCGATTCACGCGCCCAAAAGCAGTTCCCTGTTCGTAGCTCCGTGTTCAGTGCCCGTATGTTTGGTTTTCCGATCCGGAAAAACGTTGGTCCTGCGCGATTGCCGGTCCAGGCCCATCAAAGGCACGATTGTTGATTGCCGTGTAGTTGCCGCGTATTTCGCGCCTCGGATTGCCAAGCCTACGATCAGTTTATGCGGTGTTGATGGGATAGAAACGTTGGTTTGGCCGAAGATAACGAAGAACCGTAGAGCCAAACGAAATAACGCCCCAAACGAAAAAAGGGCCGCCATGGCGGACCCCGTTCTCGATCCAGCCGCCACCCGTTGGCGCGGGCGGATATAGCTTATCAGTTTCTGCTTTGCGTCTGTTGCTGGCACTTTCGTCTGGTCGCTGCAACGTCTTCGTCTTCTTCAGTCGTCTGCTCGCCAGACCGGAAGGTGGCGGAAACCCTGGAGCATCACAAAGTCACGGTCGATGACCGGCTTGGAACCGTCTGGCCAGCTTCACGCTCCGAGATGGTCACACGCGATGTCGCGATTTCCAAGACCGGAACGATTCGATTTGAGTGATCAGGATATCGGCTCGGCACAACCAGTTCGACCTCGGGACGGACCAGCGTAGGAACGCCAAAACCTTTTTTTAAGCGGGGCTTGAGCTTCTCGCCTGTCGACTTTCAACCTGGATGAAGAGGTTTGATTTGCGGTGGTGCGCTTCAGGGCGATGAAGTCGACGTGCGTTTGGCAGGGTCTTTAACAGACCGTGACGCTGAACATCGCGGAGATGAACGCGAAGTCTTCTGGCCTTCGATTTTCATGGTTGAACAGTGTCGCCTTTAAAAGCGGCCTGCGCGCGCTTGGGTCAGCAGCTTGTTAAAGTCCAGGATTGATCGCATCATGGATCAGGTCACCGCCGGAAATAACACCAGGGAACCAGGTTGGCGTTGCGCCGTTGCTTGACGAGCGGCGCCCTTGCCTGTCCCCGTTTACGTTCTCGAAAAGCTTCAAGTCAGGAAATCTCGCACAGCCATGTATAATTCCGAAATATGTTAGGGGCGGAACATCCTTCCAAGGGTGTATGTCCGCGTTGGAAGTCGCGCCAATAGACGGGTTTTGGCCTTGCGGAAAAGGCTAAAACGCCGATTTTGCGCAAGATCTGGCTGACCGTGGTTTGCGACCTTTGCGGGCGCACCTCACGGCTATCTGCGCCCCTTCACTCGCGGCCCCGCCATAGCAAACGGAGGGCACGTGGTATGTGGAAAGGGGTGGCGTTACGGAATCAGGTGCAGCCAGTCGCCCTTCAAGCCTTTTGGAATAAGGGCAGGTTTATGCTTTGCCAAGCGGCGACAGAGGTCCAACCGCAAAGGGCCATGGGACAGGTCCAGCTCTTTGTGGATTTCACTCTAATGCAGAGGTGACGCCGGCCTGAACCAATCGCCCCGAGCCCGTAGATGAACGCGGCGCCCGATATGAGGTGCCTTGCCCTCCATCGGCCTGGGCCTGTGAAGCACGTCCTTGGGCTGGATCTGATTCGCTGTCAAATGCACTTCGATCTGGTCGCCGACCGCAATCAAGGATCGCGGCAGTGTGCGGCGGATAGAGCTGATGGCCCCGTCCAGCTGGTCTGCGTCCGCCGTGGTTGCTGACGATAAATCGCATCACGCCCGACTGTTCAGCGCATCCGGGCATCGTCCGCATTCGCAGAAATGCCCTTGAGGATGACCTAGCCGCCCCATGTTCCTTCAGCTTGGCGATCTATGTCCCAGTCAAGCGTCGGGTCGAACTGTTCCAGCCCGTCAGCGCAAGAGTCTGCGAGGTTCGTCAAACGCCGTGCACGTGGCCACACGATGTTACCCAAAGCTGCGCCGCGTTGGCCCCATCATGCCGATGCCCCAGCTCCACTTCGGTTGCCGATTGGCGAGCGTTTGGCGGTCAGCTTGGGGGCGGAGCTAACAGACGTTTTTCAGGGTCCCTTGTGTGCGCTGCCCCAGAATTTGCAGATCAAGCGTGATCACAAGGGAGCGGCTTGGCTCCTTGGCGCGGCTGGATCAGGCGGGGCGGACGTATCTTCATCGGCGTTGTATAACTGGAACCAGAAGGGTTTTGTTTGTCGCCTCTGCCACGTCTCCGATCGATGTTGGATGGCAGGTCGAAGGGGTAAAGGCACGCCAAAGGGCTTCGGCGGCGCGGGCGGGCCTTGATCTCTCCGTCGGCGTGCTGCATGCCGGTCAGCCAACGGGGGCCAGCGCGCCACGGGCATCGCCACACCTGCGCGATTATCTGGTTCTGGGGGCTGCGGCGCTCATAGTCCCGGCGACACGCTTGGCGCAGGCGGATCTGTTCAAAGTCGCGTTCGTGTTCTCGCGGGAAGGGGTGCTGCTCTGGTTCCAGCTGCCCGATTCCGCGTAGTCACTAGAACATCCGGCACACGGCGCTTCATGTGCAGGCGCCTTTGAGGTCATCGATGGCTTGTGAATCACGGGCATGATGGCAGGTTCCTATGTTATTGGTTCAGATGGATCTAACCAATTACGGCCGTTTGAAATCAATCGCTTTACGCTACGGACACGTGGACGGAGGGGCAGGGACTTAGGCCCGATGCGCACATCCGGCGGAGCGATTTGACAGAAGCTCAACAGTCTTCAAACGGCAGCCCGTCTTGCGATTTTGGAGATAACAGAACCGACGGACGACGCCATTCGCGACCACTGCAAAGGCCCCTCGGCTTTGGCGGGGCGTGTTCACACCAAACCCGGACGTTTACGGGTAGGCCGCTGCTTTTTGGGAATGCGTACGACTTCGGGGCGGACATCTCCCGCGTCCGCTTCGGCGGAACTCCGGTGATGGCGGGTTGATCGAGCATCGTAATACACAAACCGAGGTGTTCTGCCCAACGCGCCGGGCAGACGGTTCTTGTCAGTCGGTCGTCGCGTGGCAAGGCGATAAAAATTCATTCCGGCGGCTTGCAGCTGGCAACAAAGCTCGTGATCTTTTCTTCGGGCGGCAGATCCACAACGATCAACCGTCGACGCGGCCTTTTTGGCGGGCTTCAAGGAAGGTATCACGCCCTTGGAATAGTCGGGTTGTTAAACCCCATCAAAACGATCGGCGTCGTGTCATCGTGTTGCGGAAAAGGCAGCGGCAAGCGCCAGACGTCTTATCCAGTTGTCATCCCGCTTCAGGGCGCGTTGCCCTGCAACTGAATGGCGAGCACCAATCGGGCATCGGATCGGTGAAGGGCAGCCCAGTCGATGACGTCGCGCAAGCGCCGGGCAGACGCGCAATCTCGAGCGATGTAGTCAAAGTACTGGGTTCGCCGGCCATACATAGAACAAAGGCTTTCTTGCCCTTGGGAATTTCAGGTCAGGAATTGGCGTCGATTTAACGTGTCATGAGGGCGGCCTTTTTACGTTACCTGCTCAATGCCGATATATCGCGGGGAAATCAATCCAATACCGCGGGTGTGCTTTGGGCATTTCTGCAAAACTTCGCGGGCAAGGCGCTGTTTTTATGATCTACGCGAGGCGCGGTCCTTTAAATTGCGCCACGCACCCGCGCCATCAACGTCATGAATTAATGTACTCGCCTGCTGTTGCCGCCGCTTTTTCCATCCTGCTGACAGGACGGATTTGTTCACGGGCGATTGTTCGTTTTCCTGATCTGGATTCCGGCTGTGATCTTTTCGGCGGGTTGACCCATCCGATGTTCATTTCTCATCCCTTGCGTGGATCCTGATTGGATAGACGCGCAGGACGGCGGATAGCGCTAAGACTTGCGTAAGTCAGTTGAAACCGTAGGACCACGCCGAAACTTATAAAGGATGCTTGTCAATGGGCTTTAAGATGGGAAATTCGTGGGGTCTGCCGTAAATGTCGGCAGTCGACCCTTCAACGCGCTGGACCAAAACAGCGGCTCAGCGAGCGGCGGCAATTTTTCCGTTCTGCGACAATCGAACCGAAGTCGGCGACAGTCGCGCGGTGCGGATGCGCGCCTTGATAACTGGCCGAAATTGCCGGCGTCCAGCAGCATTCATCCCCACCACGGGATGACGTTACGTCGATATTGCCGGTTCTGGTCAAAGGCGCGTCCAAAGGCGAAGGACTGGAGCAACCAGTTCCTTGCAAACATCCGCGACAAGACGCATCGCCATTGTGCTGCGCTGTTTTGAAGACGGCGACGTGGACCCCACGTAAGGGCTCGCGTTGACCCGGTGCTGAACGCCGAAACCATTGATTACACAGAACTTGATGCTCTATATGTATAGTATCGAAAAAGCGCCTCGCCGGTTGGTCGCAAAATCAAGGGCACGACAAGGACGCCAGCGCAACAAGACGCCTGCTGCCGCCCGCGCAAGCCGCCATCGAAAACGGCAAATCCCGCACGCACCGTCGACATAGATGCCGACGATGGCAAAGCGCCGGGGCGCCTGTTGCAGTGTGACTTTCCCAAAGCCGGTGCTTTACGTTGTGCAACGTGGGCGAATCCGGGCCGCAGAAGGGCAAGCGCTGTCCGCCATAAGTAGGCGAGATAGCCGCGGCGCAGGGCAACAGCCACGTCGTGATCTCGGCGCAGATCGAAGAGGAAATCAGCCAGCTGGAGCCGGAAGAAGCCAGCATGTCCTTGACGAAATGGGTTTGAGGAAGCCGGCGCTCGGACCGGTTGATCCGCGCGCGGTTACGAGTGCTGCACTGGAAACAACTTTACCGTCGGCCCCAAAGAGCCCGGTGTGCCTGGACGATCAAGGCGGCACTTCTGCGCCCAAAGCGGCAGGGTGTGATTCACGGTGATTTCGAAAAAGGCTTTCCCGCTGAAAACATCGCCTATGCACGATTTCGTCGGTTGGGTGGCGAAGGCCGCCAAAGAAGGCCCGGCAGATTTGCGCGCCGAAAAAGGCAAAAGCCGACCGTCAAGGACAGGTGACGTGTTGGCACTGGCCTTTCAACAACCTGGATCCAACCGGCGGGCCGTCAAAACGGCCCCGCCGGTCCCTGAGAAACGATGTGGCACCGCCCCTGACGCACCATTCTGCGCTGATGGGCGACCCCGAGGGCGTCACTGGGGCATTCGCACTGCGCCGCACCCAACAAGCATCGGCGATAGCCCGCAATCGGCGATATAACACATTCATCCTATTTCTCAGATTACGCTTTGTGCCCATGGGTTTCTTGGATATAGCCGTCGACGGAGAGTGGCCCGAGTGGTCGCGGATACGGCTCTGCCTATGTGCCGGTCACTGCTAAGGTCGAGCGGATCCCAGCATTACCCATAAAATCAATACCTTAGCGCGTTTCGGGAATACGCTTGCACGGAGTTTGCACGGTTTGTGCCGACAGATGCACGGTTTCGGCCTCCCCAAATCCCCTCCGAAAGCGCGAGCTCCAAAAACGCGAAAAAAGCCCGCATCCTTTCCGGAGCGGGGCTTTTGCGTTTGGGATCGTCGGTCCCTTAGCCTTGCGCCGGTAGATCTCCGCGCGCCACGTGCTGCAGCGGCTACTTCATGCCCTCCGTTCGACAGTCTCGGCCGTCCTATCATACTCGGGCTTTGCACGCGCAAGCTGGCAAAACGTCCTCCGCGCACGATCTTATCATCGCCGTTGCGCCAGATCAAGGCGATGGTCGACGTGCGATCTTTCCCTATGGTAATTCCCCGCCGTGTAGGCTGACGTATGCCGTGCGCCGCAGGTGAATCCCGCGTGATGTGACTGCGACAGAGCTATTTGATCCTTCCTCCGCATTTCTTACGCCACGTGAAGTTTAGGCCGCGCCGGATCCGGGAGCGGGCTTTCAGGGCAGCTCTAGGCTGTTCGTATCGGACCGAAAGCGCGGATCTCGTTTGGTTCGCTTTGGATCCCGTTGTTGGGCGCTTTTGTAAAAGAGATCCGGATTCCCGTCGGCATCACTTGCGCGGTCTTTTCCTCGACGAAAAGCGCGCCAGCGGAGCCTTGAATCTCGGCTTGCTCGAGCTTCTGCGGTGGTTCTCATGCGCGCACCTTCGGATCTTCGGCCATTGCCTTTGCAAGACTGGTGCAGCGGCATTGGTTTCGACGGACCTTTGCGCGGATTGGTTCGGGCATGTTCGTCAAGATCAGCGATCCCGGCGTCTTGGTCTCGCTGAGCTGCTGATAGGATCCAGCTTTTCGGTCTTTGCTGTCGTCGCGAACTCCCTTGAGGCGATGATTTTCGCCGAAAAACCCGTCATGCATCCTGCAGCGTAGTGTTTTGCGAGTTTAATTGTTTGGCGGGTTTTGCCGCATGGCCGGGGCCGTCAAAACGATGTGGATAGGTCATATTGGTTTCCTTTTGGGTTGTTAATGTTGGAAAAGGTGGGGGTCGTATCTGCGTGCCGATGCTCGAGCATGGGCGCCGGTGCGTGATGAGGGCCAAAAGTTGCCAGGCGCATAGAAATTCGCCCCCTGAACCTTGCCAAAGGTTTTAGGTTAAAATCGCTCTTCCGATCGAAATCAGCTTTTGCTTGGGCAGCTTCTTTTTTACGGTTCTCGGGATCATGGGTTGCCTCTTGTTTAGCAAGTTGCTGTTGATGTTGCGCGCGGCACATGCTCGAGTTGCGATCGCGAGGATTGTTCGGCTTTAGAGCACGGGGGCTGCGGTCATAGTGCGACCGCTGTTTGCGTTGAGGCGGAGGAGCAAGCCGCGACGGCACCAGCTCCCAGATTGCTCGGATCGCAATCGGTCGATCGCGCGGATTTGACGCTACATGATCTTGCGGAATCGTGCCGTGTTGCTGTGTTCCATAGTCGGTGCGCTCTGTGATATATAGATATAGATATATCGGCGCACAAAAGGAGACCTTGATCTCGACATAGGCCTCGAGATCCGTTTCGGTCCAGAGTGGCACGCGATTGTAAGGCGGTTTGCCGGGGCTTGATTGGTCTTTGCCGTGTTGGATTGGGCGCATTTGTTTTGCCTTGTTCCCAGCTCTTTTGCCCTGGCGCAAAAATGACCCTGCGCGCCCGTCTTGAATCCCCGTGCCGTGGTGCGATATCCCGACGATCTGGCGGCGGGTGATGTCGGTGCCGGCGAAAGCGCTCGACCACAAGGCGGGGATGCACCTCGAGCCGCGCGACAGGTGGCATTGGCTTTGAATCGCATTTGATTTTTGCCGGCGGGAAAAACACCCCGGCGAAGGACGCCTTGCGCGGTTTGCGGCGCGGCCGACCAGCCCATTGTTCGCGCTTGCAAAGTGCCGCGATTGTTGCCGAGGCTTCGACATTCTGGCCGATCGAATTTCTTTGAAAAACTTGCAGCGGCGAGCCTTCGGACGCGGCTTGGTTGCTGTTGCGCTTGATCAGGCGCGCTTCGGGTCCGCTTATTAATTTGAGATCCGGGATTTTACCTTTCATTTTGACGGGCTCCTTGCCTCCGGTCCGATTTGGGGGGGCAGGCATCGGCAACCACGGTTTTTATGGCCGTACTCGGCGGGAAAAAAAAAGCTTTGGCCGGGCGAAAACCCAGTTTTGGTTTTTGGCAATTCTCTGTCCCCAAACCTGGGTCGGCGGATTCTTTTTTTTTAACGGGGGGAAAACCGCCCTCGGCCGCGGCTTGGCCTCCTGTATACGAATCCTGCTCGGGGTGTCCAAGGTCGGTTCCGGCAGGCGATGAGCGCTGCGAATAGCGGATCGTCAGGCTGCTAAGCTATATCTCTCTCTTCT
>Ga0163217_1037205_pt1 | contig 11784 bp, 14 predicted proteins | sample SynspAceP_FD_185933 | JGI IMG/M metagenome (GOLD analysis project Ga0163217, IMG submission 185933) | Saline lake microbial communities from Ace Lake in Antarctica - Synechococcus sp. Ace-P (PacBio error correction) | ecosystem: Environmental > Aquatic > Non-marine Saline and Alkaline > Saline ... | reverse complement strand
AAACACCTCGTTAACGAAGGCAACATGTTCAACTCGCCTGACGGCATGGCATTTTCGTCTGATGGCCATGTTGTGGATTCAGACTGACGGCGACGACTAGCCCAATGCGGAAGAGCTTCAAAGGTCAGGGGAAACAACCAGATGCTGATCGCGACCCTAAAACCGGAGAGAATCGCGCGCTTTCTTACAGCGCCCCACGGTGCTGAGGTGACGGTCTAACTTGGCACGCTGACGAATAAAACTGGCTTTTGTGGCATCCAAAATCCGGCGGTTCGTGGCCCGACATGTCGGCAAAAACCCGCCGCTCGTCCGTCATTTCCATCTGGCGCGGAAGATGCGAGCAACGATAGGCTAAATCTTATTAGCTTTAAAACTTAGGGCGGGGCGGCAATTTTGTAAAATGGTATGCCCGTCCGCCACTTTTCTTCTGCAACCCGGCAGTCCCTTCTATGCAGTCAGAGACAGTATTCTAAAAAACCACCCTTTATTGAATGCACTTGGAAGCAGCCATTGGCGGCAGCAGCCAGCGAAGTACCACTTTGTCCGCAGTTCGGGCGCACCGGCCGCAATCTCTCACTGCCGAACCTTGCCTGCGGGCGCAGCCGGAGACCGGTTTGCAGCCTATTGTGTGAAAAAAAACCGTGCTTGATCGAAGGACGTCGTCCTGATTCAATTCTGCGAATATGGGTGGGAGGATTGGTGATGATGGAACACTGCAGGAGGCGCAGTCGGCGCTGTCTATGGAGTTCTCGCCTTGAGAAAATCATGTCCCGTAGGATCACCTCTTGCGCTCGATTTGACGGATCGTGATCTGTCACTGTATCCGCACCTATTCTTGACCGATTTCTATAAGCCACACCTGGGCGCCCGTCCGTGGGACCCGAGCTGCTGATCCAGGATGCCTGCTTGTTGGCTATTGCTTTTGCGCATTCCGGTCGGGAACGACGGCTTTGGAGGAGGTTGCTGGAGACTTTTGCTGCAAATGATATTCCATTTCCTCGCAAGTTGCGTTTCCAGCCACGGAAATATCGTCGGCTGCGGTGGCCATGTTTGCGCCGACAGATACGCGCCCATGCCACTCGGTAGAATGGCGCAACGTGAGACGGCCGTCTGTCCGATGCCGGCGCGATGGCGGTGATGCACCGTGGCCGGGAACCTGTCCTATATGAGCCAAGCTGCCGCGGAGTTCCGACGCCGATGTTCGTTGACTGTTAAAATGGCCGATAAGCGTGCCCTACGCCGGGCACGGATAGCGCTCAGAGAACTTTGCCCGGGTTCATCAATTGGTTTGGATCTAGGACTGCTTTTGATCCTGTTCCATCAAATTCCAGCGCAACCGGGATCTTTGTAGCGGTTCAAGCTTCGGGCGCGTTTGAAGGTGCCAATGCGTGTTCAGCTGAAAACGAGCCCACCATTCCATGTGCGATCTCATGCACGATGCGGTTTGAAGACCGCTGTAGAGCCATGAAAAGTCGCGTTCCGTCATATCCACCGGAGCGTGACAGGTTAAAGTGCAGGTTCCCATCGCCGAAATGGCCAAAGGGGCAGGGGCGCAGGCCTGGGCATATGCAGCCATTGCAGGACTTTGCGTCGCGATCTTGATTAAAGTCCCGCCACGCGCGGATAACCGGGGATCGCGACATCGTTGCTTGATCGACGCGCCCTTCGGTTTTTGGGCTCGACAGATTTTCCAGCGTTAATGCCCATAGCGCGTCTTTCTTTGCGCTCGGATGGCACCAATGACCGCATCAATGATTTCTTCGGCCTCAAGGGCCGCCGCCCGAGACGCCTCTTCGAAGCCGCCGCCGTCGAGGCCGCCTTGTGCGCCGATTTTGCCGGTAAGCTCGATCAGACAATAGGCGACGCTAGTAAGGGAGAGCGGAAGATGGCCCCTCGTCGGCCATCGGGTCACTACAGCGGGGGCGTTGGTCGCATCAACCATTTTGAGGCCGAGCCGGTCTATGTACTCGGAAGGTCGACAGCCGTGTCCGCATTCTGCCGCGCATTCCGTGCGTAGAGCGTGAGCGCCGCGGGTCGGGCCGGAAAGGCCACCAGTGCTGTGGCGCGGGCGGCTGGGTTTGGGAAGAGCTTGATCACCGCCGCCCCACGGTGATGATGCCGAGTGACCTTCGCCCCAATAAAAGAGGTTCTGAGTACGAAGCCGGTATGTTTTGCGCAGCCCGTTGAGGTCGCTTGAGTAAGCGTCCATCTGGCAAAAACCACCTCGGACCCCGAGTACAGATCGCGAAGGTATTGCCATACGGCCAGCCACCGCCGTGCCTCCCGCATTCGTCGATAGCTTAGGTACACCGATCTGGCAGGACCTTCGGGAAGCGAGGCGACAGGGGGAAAACAGCGCGTCCGACCGTATCAGCGGCGGCTTGGATAATTGCAAGGATGCAGCCCGCTTCAAACCGTCATGGTGCATTGTGGGAATTCGACTTGGCGGGTACGGTTAAGCCGCGGTCGAGTTGTAAGGATGATCCCTCCGGCCGGACGCCGCCGCCAGCTTAAGCCCGGTGTTGCCCGCCCTGCGGGGTGGACCGGCACCTTGCTGCTTGGCACAGACGCAGACAGCTGGCGACCTCATCAGTGGAGCCGGGACGCAACCAGGGCAATTTGCCCTGTGCCGCTGCGCAGGCCGCGGTCTTCCACAAGCGCGGTGGCCAGATCCTGCGCTTCGCAGTTCAGCCACAAAAGCCGCGCCGATGGCCTTGGCGCAGTCATCAAGCAGCAGGGCATGGTCCGCGGCCGCCAGTTTCAGGCCGCGCCGCGTTCTTACGGTCGAGTAGTCATCTCGTCATTCTTTAAGCTGGGCTTTTTTAAAGCTAGGTCTGCGCCGGCCTTTTTGCGCGCGGCATCGCGCAGCTTGGTGAGGTGGTGCGGGTCGAGATTTGCTCGGGGTCCGGTTGACAGTGCAATCCAGCGCCGGGCGGCCACTGTCACGGGGCGCGAGCAAGGCGGCGGCGAAATCTTACGGTCTTGGGTGACCCGTTCCGCATGGGCACCCAGACCCTCAGCCATTTTGACAAATCCTGATTTTCCAAGTCGTGCCAGAAATGCGCTCAGGGTGTGGTCGCGTCTTGGTGCATGCGGATCGTGCCGTAGTGCCATTATTGAAGAGCAGCACGATGGGCCGACGGCCGTATTGCGCGGCTGGGGCTAAGCTCGGGTTGGCCGCCATCATGAAGCCGCCATCGCCGACGACGGAATGAGGAGAGTGAGCCGCTCTTGGCTTGGCGATGGAGGCGCCAACGGCGGCGGGCACGGAAATAGCCCATTCGCGCCCACAAGTCGAGCCGATGATCCGCCCCCGGACGGCCAAAAACGCAGGAAGCGTTGGGGCCCAAGCCGGATGTGGTTGCCCGCGTTCGAGTTGTGACCACCACGTCATCAGGCAATTCATCGCCAGTTTGATACGCGAGGGCCACGCCCATGTCGAGATCCCATTCGCCGCCATTTGGACTTCAGTGCGCATCAGGTAATCGGCGTGCCCAGCTTGTCGCACCAACCGCCCCAAGTCTGCGCTCGGCAGATTCGACACCGTCCAAAGTGCAGCGGCGATCGAAACGGGGTCGCGTGTGATGCCCAGATTCGGGGGATACACGCGCCCAATCTCGTCCCGTATACGCGGGTAGATGTGAACCAACCGGGTGTCAGGATTGGGGATTGAATTGAGGTTATAGGTCTTGTTCGTCATTCTCGCCCAAACGCGCACCGATAACGACAAGAGATCGGCCTCGCGTGATGTGCATTAGAGGCTGGGTTGCACGTGGGAGGGGGTTTTTTACCGAAATCCCCGGCGAAGACCCGGAAGAACAGGTTATCGACGATGTCCCTGCCGGCGGAAGGACGTCGGTAGACTGGGGATATTGTCGTCTCGCAAAGGCGCGTAATGCGCAGCCGCGCGCTTTCGTCTACCAGCCAGGAGCCCGCCGAGCAGCAAAGGGGCCGTTCTGCTTGCGAAAAGCCTCAGCCTTGAGCATGTCGAGATTGCTCGCCCGAGAGCGCCCGCGTGGTGGCGTATAGGGCGTGCCGTCGGCCACGAGACAACCTCCCGTCAGCCATGTCTTCGGGCAGGGAGACACCACTGGACCGGGGCGGCCGAGGTCGCCATGCGAAGGCACGGGCCATGTATTCGGGCACCCGGGCCGGATCGTCGATCTGGGTCGCCCATTTGGCGATCGGGCCGAACATGGCGCGGGAATTCGCATTTCTTGGTGAAGGCTCGCGATCTGTTGTGTTGCGGGCTATCTGGCCTACGCGCAGGATCTATCGGTGTGCTGTCTTGGCTGCGCGATATGCACCGCCTATGGCGGGCATGACAGCACCGGGCCCACCGGGTGACCATGCAGATCCCGGGCTGGCCCGGTGAAGCTTGGGCCGTAGGTCTCGGCCATATTGGCAGCCCAGGCCTTCGTTGCCGTTGCGTTATAAGGCGTGAACTTTATTCCTGCACGTCATGCAGCGCATCGAGCACCTCAAGGTAGGCTTTCGCCCTGGGCGACGCAATAGGCGGTGTCCGGCCGTGGATCAGCAGTTGGATCCACAAGACCTGTCCGCCGGTCGCGCTTTGAGGGAAGTTTTTTTGCAGCATGCAGAAGGCTCCGTTTCGTTCGTTCTAAGATTTATGTAATGGGTCGCCGGTTGGGCTTTTCGGGCTGGGGTTCCTGGCCTTTTGAAGGCAGGATGAGGCCCGCGATTGACCAGCCCGAGGCGGTGAGCCGCAGATCGGGATTAGATCAGCAGCAGCGACGCCCCCGAAAAGCACAACCGACAGCACGTTGACAGTCTGCCTAAGTAATACGCTGCAAGGCGGCTGGCCAGCAGAATGACCCGGTGGTGGCCTGCAACATTAACCCAGCGTCTGGATCTGGGTTGAACCGAGCCCCTGATCAGGATTTCGCATGGTTCATAGACGACAACATTGAAAGGGCCTACGATAAAGCCGGTCGCACCGAGTTTCACCGCAGCCCAGCTCGCGCCTCGACGATTTGGCATGCGACAGGGTGGTTGGCAGCATAGACCGCCATGGCGACCAGGCCGGGTGTGTGGCCGTGACAGGATCGCCGAAAGTTAGAAACACGAAAGAGGTGCGCCGCCTTTCGACTGCACTGCCCCAGTTTCACCAGCGCGGGTAACCAGCAGGTCGATCTCTGCACGAATTAGGCCGGAGTGGTCGGCATCCCCATACCAAGGATAATGGCCCGCGATCATCGACAGGAACAGCGCGATGAACCAGCGTATCTTGGGCCGCTTTCGATCACGAAGTCGAAGAAGGTCCAGTCCAAAGGCCCGGTAATGTCGATCACGCCAACGACGATGCCCGCACAGGCACAGGCCCGCCGCAATCGCCAACACGTTCCGCGGCGCCCCACCCCTCAAGCGCCCCGCATTCAAGGAGTTGGTCCACGGTAGCGTTAATGCCGTGTCGTCATTGCGCAAATGCCGCGACCGGCCACGACCGAGATGATCCCACAAAGCCGCCGCATAGGGGGCGATAGCCCATCATCAGAACGCCCACGAAAATCACCAGCGGGCAAGAACAGGTGGCCACGTTCAAGGAAGCACGGTTTTTAGCGGAACTTGGTCCTCTTTTCGGGACAGAGCCGATGCCCTTGCCGCTTTGCACTCAAATGGGACCGTGCAAAAAAGGGCAACATAGAACAGATCGCCGGGGCCAGCGCATATTTTCGCGACCGTCAGGTAGCCCACGCGAGGTATTCCGCCATGACAAAGGCCGCAGCCCCCATGACCGTGGCATGATTCTGACCGCCCGTAGAGGCCACAAGCCTCAAACCGCGCCGCGGAAGGCGGGTTTGAACCCCATTGCGTTTCATCAGTGGGATTGGGATAGAGAGGTTTGCCGTTCGTCATCCGTGGCCACAGCAGAGCCGGAGACGAGCCGAAGAGGCCGAGGTGACACAGGCCACCTTGGCCGGGCCGCCGACCTGACGCCCGTAAGTGCCACGCGAAATCCAGAAAATGACCACACCATACGCTCAACCTAATGAGCCGGAAGAGATGAAAGAGCACCATATAGGTCGCCGAAACCGCAATCGGGATGCCGAATATGCCTTCAGGTCGTCATGAAACAACTGCTCAAGGCATCACGAGGGCATGGTCGAAGGTGGAAGGCCTAGACCGTAGCCTGAGAAACAGAAGGGCGGTTGATGGCAAGCATCGGCCCCAGCATTCGCCGGGTTGCCTCAAGCAGCAGAAACCACAAAGGTGTCCCCACCACTATGTCCATCGCGCATCAGCGGATCGACGAGAGAACCGCTGCGTAATGTAGCTTGAGGTTAAAGAGGGGAGAGGTGCCAGCCGGCTCGCCGCGACCAGGCCGATCACCACATCATAACAACTGGGCACATCGTTGCGCCAGACCTTGCGCGTCGACGCGTCTAGGAAAAATCAGCAAAAGCGCCAGAGCGACGTGTACGCCGGCGCATGATATGGGTTGGGCGGGCCGACGAAGGCGACGTAGAGATGCCACACAGCCATACCGACCTGATCAGCCTTGTATACGGGTAATCAGGGGCATCTTGTCCAGTTAGATCGGACAGTTGCATGGGTGTTCCGCGTCTAGAGTGGAAGGATGGACGGAAAGCACAGCTGCGCTGAGCGCGCGCGGCGGGGGGCAGTATGGATCTGGGTCCGGGCGGAGCGAGCTGCCCTGGCCGACCCGGATTTTTTCGTCAGGGGTAAATTACATCCCCGAGACGCCACGCTCGGCGTAGAACTCTTTCGCGGCGGGGGTGGAAGGGCACGCAATGTCGGTTGGCCATTTCCCAACCGCAGGTCCCCATGCGATTTGCTGATCGCGGCAAAGCTTGTCGTTGTTGTCGGCGATCGCGCCCAGAACCAGATTTGATGATCTCGCTCGTCGTAGTTCGCAAGGTGCGGACCATATGCGGTGTCATAGCTGATGGCGTGTTGTACGGTCTCATAAAACCGCGGGTAGGCACCGGCTTTGACTTCGCGGGCGCTGAAAGCGGCGTTCTTGTCTTTGAAATAGTGCCAAAGTTCTTCATCCACGTCGATCAGGCGGATTTTGCGCGAAGAGCGAGAGTCCATGACCGAACGGTTGCAGGGTACGAGGCCCAGTTGTGAAAAAGTCGGGCCTGGACCGTTCCTTTCATTGCGAGGCAGAGTCCGAGTAGGACGTGTGGCGAGCCTATCGAGATCGTCAAAGGTCATGTCGGCGCGTTGACAAAAGCTCACGGGTCAAGAACTCACCGGTGTTGCCAAGCTGCTGTGTGGTCAGGCGCTGGCCCTTCATGTCAGCGATGGTTTTGATGCCCGGAATCTCAAGCGCGAGACCTGAAATACTGCGGATAAAGAATTACGAGGTTGCAGGACATTGGTCGTCCGCCTGCGGAAAGGCTCTTTGCCCGAAAGGCTGTCCCACAGTCGAGATCGAGTTGGGCAAAAGCGATGCCAAAGCGGGCCGCGGTCCACGCCGACGACATAGACGGACATTCGACACCACCCGCTCGGGCCCGTGACGGTGATGGCCATGCGCGGGTTCTTCGCGCTCAAACAATCGCCTTGATCGCCGCCGCCTACAGGATACCATGAACCGCCCTGCTGGCCGGTCGCCATTGACCAAAGCTCTTGCGGCATGCGCCGCTGCAACGCTGCGACGGCAAAAGGATGGTGGCCGCCGTTGTGCGGCGAATCGTTTGAAGATTTTTGGTGACCATGGAAAAACTCCTCCCGAGTTTTAACTGTGTAACGCAAGTAAAACTGGATGGGTTCCGGGCTCCCCCCTGACACCCTATTGCCCGTAGGCCTGCCAGGACTGAGGGGGAATCTCTAGCCTGTCAATTAAAAATACAAATAATCGAGCATTACTTTTACTTGTATAATGTATGTATTCTTCTTGTTAATAAGCTTAAACGGCGCTATCTACCCTAATTGGACGCTTGTCATACAGGTTGTCCAATTGGGGCGAAACGGAAGTTGTTTATCATGACTGGAAATCTTCAGGCGACTGCGCTCCTCGTCGATTCGTGCTACGCTCAGCGCATCAGGTGACCGAAGTACTGGCCATTAACGTGAAATTGAGTACGTGAGCGGTGTGTGGGGCGTGGGCGATGTGCTGCCGTCCGAACCACTTTGGCGAGCGGATTTTTGACGTCAGCCGCCACGGTGATCCGTGAGGCGGTCTTCGCCGCTCAAGGCGGAAGGGGCTATGCTGTGCTTGTCGAGCCGTCAGCGGGCGCGGGGCCTTGTGCGAGTGACCGGCCCCGGCAGGGCTCGCGATTCCGGAGCGGATATGGAAAGCGAGCGCAAGCATTGAGCCAGATCCTAAGAATTGCGCATGGGGGCTTGAGATCGAAGCCGCCGCTATCGCCGCCGCTCGTGCTACACCCGAGGCACGAGAAGAGATAAGCTGCGCCGCTGCCGCCTTATGACCAGAGCAACAAGACTCGCGGCCCTGCCGGTCGCGGCGCGGGGTTCAGTGCCGACTCTCGGTTTTTCACCGCGCCGGTTTTTTTTTTTTTTGCCCCGGGAGGCAACTGGGAACAGCTAATTACCTCAGCCTTTTTCAAACTACCTCGTTGCCAGCCTGCGCGAGGACGATGCTGGCGGCGCTGCAAGCGCCTGAAACGCAGACGTGGCGAAACAAGTCGGGATGCGAGGATGCGATACAGTTAACACTTATGACATTGCCGCCTCCATCGCCTCAGGGTGGTGATGCCGAAAAGGGCGCGCCAGCGGATGCGGGACCACTTGCAAATGCGAGCGCGCCAACGTCTATTGGCGCCAGTCAAGACATGAAAACGGGTTTGGGGGAAATACGGCTGGCCCCGCCGCCCTTCATGCTGCCCTGCCCAGCCTGCATCCTTCACCATTGCATTAAGTGGGGGATCGACAGCCTAACCCTCTTCCGCCACGCCGCGGGCCAAAGTGCGGGGGGCGGAGGGGTTACGCTCTGTTCATGCGGTCTCGGGCGGCGGTGCCTTCTGCGGCGACCGCACGGAGTGAAAGACTTCGCGGCCACCTGGGTGTTGTGCCGCTGTAAGCTCGTGGATGCGGGAGTTTGCCGATCCGTCCTTACCGCGCCAAACCCGGTGAACGCTGTTATTTCTGCAAGTCGACCTCTACGGCACTCTGGCGCGCAGGGGCCCGCTGGTTTTGGCCGCAGGGCACCAATTACCGATGATTCCTTATCGGACTACCGCCCCGCTTTGCAGGCGCGGCGGAGCATGGCGCCTGCTTGCCCACCCTTCGGTCGATGCGCAGATGTCCCAAGCGATGTTGCGCGCCTTGGCGCGGGAGCTTGGGCTGGGGGAACTGGCGGCGGTGAACTGCGAGCGGCCCCCTGTTTTGGCCAGCCGGATCGGAGGACCGGCCTGCGGGTGGAGGCCTGCGGACTTGGCGGTGATCGACCGATTGTCGAAACTTCTGCTGTGCGCAGAGTTGGGCAATATCACCCTGCGCTGGTCGCCTGCCTGCGCGGAGCGCTGGGTGGTGGAAGCTTGATCCACGTGTTTATGAAAGATCTTGCCACGCAAAACCGCCAGGTTATTATCGCGCAGGTTCCGGCAAGGCCACGGATGACGGCGCCGCGGTTAATCTGCGGGCGCCTATTCAAGCAGGAAGTTGCATTTGTCCATCAAATGAGAGAGGCCCCGCGGGCATGCAGACGTGACCTTTGATCGGGGCGCGGGGGGCGCAATCGCATCGAAGAAGCCTGCTTTGCGAGCATAAATCGGGGCCGGCAAATTGCCGCGATCATCGGCGATGCGCACGCCGGAAGGCCGCAGGCTCTTGCTGACCCGGCTAACGCCAGAGCAGTTCGGCAGCCTGCCAACAATTTCTTGCCCAATCGGTTGATTACTTGCACCGCGTCACGCACCGCCATTTTGGGAGAAATCGGCCCCTTGGGAAAGCAACCCGCGCATCGCCCTCGCAAAGTGGCCGGCACCTCTGATTACGTCCCCATGCCGAAGGCGCGCGCCGCACGCTGGCCTATAGCGGGATGACGCGACAGAGGGTTGGTCGGACGTGGGCGTTGCCGGGCTTGTTCGCCTGCTCGCACGAGAAGAACTAAGAACTGCTGTGGCGTTGAAATGGACGTGGTGATCGTCTCGCCGGGAATGGATGCGGGCCCTGCCGTCGGTTCGTTGGCCCGGGCTGGTGCCTGGGGGTGGTCATTGGCGTGGCCTAACCTCCGTCGGCTATGGTGTTGCCCCGGCCGGGGAGGGTCGTGCCTCGATTCGATACTCGCCAGCTGTGCGTCGGGGGGTGAACGGTCTTGAACATCGACAACGGCTATGGGGCTGCGACTTCGGCGTGCGACTGGCCAATATGATGCGTCGCGCCGCGGCGGGGGGAGTAGCCAGTGACAGCGCCGAACTAAAGATTAAAAAACGCCGACGCTGCCGATCAGCTTTACGGGCAGAGTGCTGAGCAGGATTGTTGTCGAACAAACTCGCACAGGCGAGAAGCACCCTTCGGAAAAACCAGATCGCCTTGGCTTTGGCGTGTCGCGCCCCGTGGGCGCCCGAGGCGCCTTGCGCCAGTTGCAGGAGGACGGAGCTGGTCGATGGCACCGGCGCGGCGTGGGCTTCCTTCGTGCGGCGGCCGGCCTTCGGAAAGCTGATTAATATGCGGCGGCCGGGGTCTGTTGCCCGGTTGATGCGCGCGATGGAGGCGCCGATTCACGGTCGAAATGCCACCCGCCCGCCATGGCCGCCCGCAACGCGCCAGCCCCAAGGATATTGCCGGATCGAGACGGGCATTGCAGACCGTTGGAGGCGTCGATGCCAGGCGCGGAAAAACGCCTTCCTTATGACGCGATTACCAATTTCCACGGCGCCATCGCGGCGGCTTCGGGCCAATGAGTTCTTTCTCCAGATGGCTTCGACTGCGCGCGCGAGTCGATTGAGCAGGGGATCGACGGGCGCAAAAAGCCTGACGCCGGCAAGGCTCACAAGCCCGGATCCGACGTGGGTCATCAGCGAAACACCGCCAAAATTCTCGAAAGCGATCCGCGCGGGCGACAGCTGAGCTCGCAGGCGTGTTCGATGGCCTATCACCCTGTTTTTTTTTTTTGCAGCGCGGCGCCCGGGATCACCGACCACGCCGGAATTGCATAGCATTAATAACCCCGAAAGAACCCCTTGATGATTTTTACGTGTACCACCGTACCTATTGCTGCCGCCCCGGCACGATTAAAAAAGAAACACCTCGCGCTCTATGCTGAGTTTGGATTTTCCGGCGCAGAAACGCATCCTCGGCAGAGCCACTGATTCTATGCGCAGGGTCGAAGACGGGGGATGTTTGACCTCATTCGTCCATATTCTGGGCCTATAGAATGGCCGCAGAACCGTGCCGCCGCGGCGGGCGCAGATGGCGGCGGGACCCTGAGTGGCAGGCCTACCTCAAGAAGAAAAAAGTGCAGATGGCGGGGTTATCTTGTGAGCCAGACCAATAAAGATTTTACCTCATGCCCGTTCTGCTCGAAGCCTTAAGCGGTGTTGCCCGGCCTAAGGGTTCAGGGCCTGGGGGGGTTGGCTTCAGGTGGGACTTATACCAGCTTTTCGGTCGATTCCCGCGCCCTGCGTGGAAAGGCGCGGATGTTGCTGGCCCAATGGCCCAAACCATTGCGTTTGAGGTTATCCTCGCTATGGGCCGCCGATATGCCGGGCAGGGGGCAGGACGTTTTATTTCCAAGCCGCAGAAAGGCGGTTTGTTTTTTTTCTGGGCTTCGAACAGGTTTTTCTTTTCCGGTTTGGAAGACCAAAATTCTCTTTTCCTTTTTTCTTTCAA
>Ga0163217_1044455_pt1 | contig 11785 bp, 10 predicted proteins | sample SynspAceP_FD_185933 | JGI IMG/M metagenome (GOLD analysis project Ga0163217, IMG submission 185933) | Saline lake microbial communities from Ace Lake in Antarctica - Synechococcus sp. Ace-P (PacBio error correction) | ecosystem: Environmental > Aquatic > Non-marine Saline and Alkaline > Saline ... | reverse complement strand
CGATTGACAACGCTCGAAACCCGACAAAGCGGAAAGGGGGTAGTTTTAAAGGGTGTTTACCCACTATTCTGCACCGGAGTAAAAACGAGGCCCCGCAAGGGGCCTTGTTCGTTGGCGGGCAAGGTTGCCCGTCACACTCCTCGGCTTAAATTTTGCCGACCAGTCCGCCAACTTCGGTGTGAACCAGGAGAGCGAAGGCGACGACAGGATGTCGTCGCAATCTCGGCACGATGCACGCCAGCCTGGAGTATCCTGAGCAAGCGGACGACATGGATTGTCGCCGCATGACGAGGCCGGTGGCAGGATGCCAACCCGGCCGAACGCGAGCGCAGGAGCTGGAGCACCCGGTGACGCCTTCGCGTGGGGTCAGGTCGGGATTCGGCGATTCAAAACGGTAAAGCGATAGGCTTGCCGTTTCCTCTTTGGCGGTTAAAAGTTGGCGGCCACCCACCTATTGGGCCGGAAGTTGGGGCACCCACATATTGGCGAAGCGGCGGCGCGATGTGCTTTACTGACAAAAACTAGCTCAGTTCACCCCCATGAAGGAGGGCGAACATTCCACGAAAGCCAAGATGTGAAATTACCGACCCCAACTCGGTTTGCAGGTTTTTCATTTTGGTTCAGCGATGCGTGCGTCGGGCCCTTGGCTTGCGGAGGAAGATCCACATTTCGGGGGCAGTCTTTATGAAGCAATTTCGCAAGAGGCTGGGATTCGCAGTCGCCTGGAGTTTCTTGGCATCGATCTCGCCATCGACTGCCTCACCTATACTGCTAAGTAACCCACATGCATTGGTCCTGAGAACCACGTAGTTGATGTGGTTGCCCAGTGGAGCGATGAGGAAGTCGCCCGCGATGGCTGAGCTGTTCCCGTATTCGCCAAGAAGGAAAGACCGACCGGGGACGCCCGGAAGAGCCGACGCAGCCTGAAATCGACTATGATCGTTCAATCAGCCGAGGAAGGTGACTTGTTGGAGAGGACGCCGGCGGGGCTGAGCGATGTTTTGAGGGAGCGTGGATGCGTTGCGTGGCTGGAAACACGCCCGAGCGCTGCAACCGGAAAACGAAGTGCCACCGGCAGAAATTTTGGGAAGGGCGTTTAAACTTTCCAAATTTTACTCGATTGAGCAGCCTGCTGGCCTGTTGCCGCCTTACGTTGACCTCAATTCGATTCGTGCGGCGATCGCGGAAACCCCCGAGGACCAGCGACTACACCGGGGCGAAGGCATCGCATCGGACGACCTCGGTGAAGCGGAGAGGATCGAACGCGGGCGCCCAGCACGCACCGGCCTGGGAGCGGAGTCGCCGCTCCGGCGCAAGAGGCGGTTGGATTGAGGGCCCCGATCGAAATTGAACGAACGGCCACGATGCGGTCGGCCCCTGTTTGGAAGACTCCGGTCGACGCGCAAGTTCAAAGGATTTCTCGCAGTTTCGTTAGGGCCCGTTTATCTGGAGTTGCTGGGATTGGACGTGGCCGCCAATTGCACAAGACAAAAGTGGCAAGATCCCGAGCACTGGCACCGATCCTTGGGCCGGATCGGGCATCGATCCTCCTGGCTGGTGTGGACGTGGGCGTAAGTCGGGCGGGTGTTTCAAGCGAGCCGCGGGCCGCCGAAGAGTCTCGCTTCAGGAAGGCGAATCCGCTGCGGACAGGGGCTGGTTGTGCGCCCGAGAGAATCCGTCGCCTGTTTCGGACTAAAGCGACTCGCTTTCATTGCGATAGCGGAAATCAGCGGGAGTGGCCGCAGGTCACCGCTGCGCGCGATCGGCCTGTTTCCAAGAAGCTGTGGCGGGTCCGACGGAGCGAGGCAGGAAATTTCGACTTGCCCGAAATCGCAGGACACACCACAATTCAAGCTGCGACCTTGATTCACCAGCTCCGCAGAATTGTTGGTGGCCCCCTTCTTTCACCACAAATTCAGCTTGCGGACCTTGATCACCAGCTTTCCGGCAGAATGTGGGTGGCCCTTTTCGGTATTGACGACGGAAAGCAGTTTGTATCACTGTCATTCAGCAACCGCTTGATAGTGTTGACCCAGCGGATTATTCGACCTCCCCGATCTTTTCCGCCGTTATGGGTATAACGGATTTGCTTCAATTGCCGCATCATGTGGTCGTCGGCTGGAGGACCTCTACCTCCGTGGGGACGTGAGCTTAAAGACAGTTCATGTTTGTGCCGCTGCAACGTCGTTTGGTTCATATACTTCTTAGGCAAGTTTCACCGTTGAGGGAGGGGTGTTCTTCGCGCTTCATTGAGGGCCAGCTTGCATTTTATTGCGGACGCCCCGGTAATCGAAAGACTTGGGTAAGCTGCCCGCCGAAATGTTCATCGAAATCACGGTGGCCGCTACATTCCGCCGCTGTTTCTCGGTCCTGTCGTAGGGTACGTGCCGCTGGACTTTTCGGAGGGAAGAATATCCCGATAATTGCTCGGCGTCTGTTCGACTCAACAAACCTTTTCGCGCCGGAAATATTGCTGAGCATTAGTTTTGCGTTTACAACTACACCAGCCAGCTTACACCGGGTTCCTGTGGCCGGGGGATCTTAGCTTGCAACACGGTTTTGTATCGCGTGTCCCCAACTTAAATTCAGCCTTGTCTATTTTGCTCCGTGGTGACTTGGAACTAGGGTTCATGGCACATTTTCGTGGTCCTGTCTTGATCTGTTGCCGGTTTATAGGATTTAGTGTAGTGATCATTGCTTGCTACATTGATAATACGTCTGCATTTTTCAAATTTTTCGTCTAAATTGAAATTCTTTGGCTATCCAGTGAGAGATGTTTTTGCTCGAAGCCGTGCATTTCCATGGTTAGTTGGGATCAATACAAAAAGAAGGCCATTATAAAAAAAGTCAGGACACAAAGCTATGGTGGGCCCACATATCTCTCTCGATGGATATAATCTTCTCCATTTCCGGAAGATTCACCCAAAAATGCGAACGTAAGTGGCATTCGTATTTTGGGGACAAGTAAGGAAATGTGGAGAGTTAATTTAGTTCGCAACAGATCTTCAACCGGTACAGGAAGCCCGTATTCAAGGTTCGCCAAGTTGGTTGCAATTCGCAGGAAAGATCACCATGGCGTCCTGTCAGAAAACTCATGACGACCCCGTCCTGTCAAATAAATTGCAGGACGACCCCGCAGGATCGGTGAGTTTTTTCGGAGAAGATTTAAGCAACTTTGTCATGGTCAAAACTTAAAAATTTGCTGACTCTAACGCTTTTATGTTGCCTTTTGAAAAAACACGAGGAAAAACCGGAACACGTAAGCGACGAAACCGCCAATCCGTCATTTTTTGGTTGCAAGACTAAAAGGAGTCGAGAATGGAATCTCAGAAGCGGAAAGTTGAGGCCCACCCACCTATTTTGGCCGGAAGCGGCGGCGATGTTTGCTTACTTGAACGAAACTAGCTCAGTTCACCCCCCCATGAAGGAAGGCGATTCATGCCACGAAAGCAAGATGCGAAAACCGACCCCAACTCGGTTGGCAGGTTTTTTCATTTGTTTTCAGGGCGATGCGTTGCGTGGGCCTGGCTTTGCGGGGAAGATCCACATTCTGGGGCAGTCTTATGAGCATCGCAGAGGCTGTGATTCGCAGTCGCTGGAGTTTCTCGGCCTCGATCTTCGCCATCGGACTGGCCTGACCTATACTTGTGCTAGTAACACATCATTGGCCCTGAGAAACACACGTTAGCGATGTGGTCGCCCAGTGGAAAAGCGATGAGGAAGTCGCCCGGCGATGGTGAGGCTGCTTCCCGTTACCGCAAAGAAGGACGACGGACGCCCGAAGAACCGGACGCAAGCCTGAAAAATCAACATGATCGTCAATTCAGCCCGAGTTGCTAGCTGCAGAGACGCCGGCGGCTGAGCGATGTGAGGGAGCGTATTATGGGCATGCGTTTGCGTGGCTGAAAACATTGCCCGACGTGCAACCGTGAAGACGAGTGCACCGGCAGATTTTTTTTGGGGGGTGGGAAGGGCGTTTTAAACTTCCAAATTTTACTCGATGAAAGCCAGCCTTTGTTGGCCTGGCCGCCTACGTTGACCTCAATCCGATTTCGTTGCGGCGATCGGCCGAAACCCCCCGAGACCAGCGACTACAACCGGGGCGAAGGGACGGCATGCGACGGACCTTCGGTGAGCGAGAGGATCGGAACGCGGCCCAGCAACGCACCTTTGGGATTCGGAGTCGCCGTACGGCCCGCAAGAGCGGTTGGATGAGCCCGATCGAAAATTGACGAACAGACGATCGGTCGGCCCCTGTTTGGAAGACTCCGGTCGACGCGCAAGTTACCAAAAGGGATTTCTCGCAGTTTCGTTAGCCCGTTATCTGGAGTTGCTGGATTGGACGGGCCGCATTTTGCAACAAGAACAAATGGGCAAAGATCCCGAGCACTTGGCAACCGATCCTGAGCCGGATCGGGCTCGATCCCCTGCTGGTGTGACGTGGTGCGTAAGTTCGGGCGGGGTCAAGCGAGCCGGCAGGACGGCCCGAGAGTCTCGCTCAGGAGGGCGATCCGCTGCGGACAGGGGCGCTGGTTGTGCGCCCGAGAGAATCCGCTCGGCCTGTCTTTCGGACTAAAGCGGGGACTCGCTTTATTGCCGATAGCGAAATCAGGGGAGTGGGCGAAGGTCACCGCTGCGCTTTGCGATCGGCCTGTTTCCAGAAGCTGTGGCGGGGTCCGACGGAGCGAGGCAGGAATCGACTGCCGGAAATTTCGCCAGGGACACACACAATTCAGCTGCGGGACCTGATACCCATGCCCCGGCAGAATGTGGTGGCCCCTTCTTTTCCTTGCCTTTCCCGGCAGAATGTGGGTGGCCCCTTCTCTTCCTGCCCCTTCTCTTCCTATCGAGCAGGTTGCTCCCGACCAATCGCGACTTTCGTTCAGGCGTTAGGTTTGCGTTCGTTCGACATCGTTTGGAATCTCGTTGCAAGTGCTAAACTTTAGGCACACGGATTAAGGGCCAAGGTTCATTCAGCTTGAGGCAAAACACTACGACAACGCCACGAATGGGAACGGTTTTTCTGTCGATCAAACAGTGAAATGGACCAAGCACGAAGGCGTGCCGATTCTGCCAAGAAGCCAAACTAAGCGTGTTTCAATACATCGAAGGATTTTACAACACGACGCGAATTCACCAAACGCTCGGATACCAGACACCGGAAACGAATTTCGAAAGGACCTTTCACCGAATGGATCTCGCAAGCTAAAAAAGTAAAAGCGGAGTCCGCCAGTCATGGGGCTTTACGCCACCCATTGGGTCGAGTCCTACCTGAAGACCATGTTCCCGTCCGGCTGCGGGAATCGTCGGCCCGGTGATTCAAAAAAAGATGGAGGACAGTCCAAAACACGGTGTCGCGGTCGATCGCCAAACGTTGGGCTGCAGTTTGCTGGGGCAACGGCGACTTACCACCGCGGCGCAAATCTGGGCCAATGGAATTACCGCTCGCCGCCTTCTGCGAATGACACTGACGTTTTTTGGAAGTAGTCAGCGAAAAATTGGATGAAACCGAAAGATGCGATCTCGACGCCCCTGGATTCAATCGGGAAGCGGCACGAGCTGCGGGTTCAATTGTGAAAACTGTTTTTGCAATTTTCACCTGCGCCATTCGTCGCAGTGGATCCGCAATTTCTCGCTACGCTGCCTTGCACGGCGGGACATGCTCCAAAAAAGCAGGGCCCAGGCCATCCTGAACCCGAGACCATTTGATGTTCATTGCAATCTACCAAAGCGACAGTTCATTCTTCCGCCCACGGAGCCATTGGTCGGTTTCCCGATTTTCAGGCAGGCTGGGACGGGGCGCTGAGAGACACGAGGATCCATTCGCTTTTGGGTTGGGCCATGCGCATGACGTTAATCTTTGGCGGATAACCGCAGGGTTGCCGTTCGATTCTTGTTCTGTCACGAGTCGTCATTGATGATGAACTAGAGCCAGATAGACCAATGGAATGCAACGGCCGAAACATCGCCTCCGAAATGAACTTCGCAATCGGGGATGGAGTTCGTTTGTTTCGTAGCCACCGCGTCCCTCCCTTTATCGCGCCGCCGCCATTTTTCCACGCAACGGTGAGGCTGGCAGACGGTTGGCGTTTTGGAATCTGAGGACCCAAGATCGACTTCAGTATTTGCTTCGCATTCATGATCGAAGTTTGTGAAACATCGTCCGACCACCGTCCCGCAGAAATCGGTCTCCGTTCGTTGAACCGACTGGGCGAGCGGCTCGATGCAGAATGGGTATTTTCCGCTTGGCCCCCGACGACCTGGGCAGCCTATTTGCAGGCAGTGATCGGAAAACCGAGTTGTCGGTCGGGGAATGGACAAGGCATCACCCGAAATCCTTCGCACGGTTTCTTGAAGAACGCCGCTCTTCAAAACTCTGCGAATTCGGCAGCCGACATTTCCAGGAAAAAACCCTCAGTGCGGAAAAATTTGTGCCGCAACTCGGCACGGATTTCAGCATGTGAAGAACTACTTCTCTGAGGAATTGCGGACCCACGATCACCTTGTCGTTTTTGCTCACCCTTTCCACTGCGGTTTTTCAAACCGATGTGGCGATTGGCTTGGGCCTTCAATCCAGAAATCGCCCGAGCACTAGGGTGGACAAAGTGCGATCATGGGCTTTTCGCCTGGGAACACGATGGAGTTACGATGGTCCGAGGTCGATTCACTGGGTTGATGGATGCATGAGCACGTTCTAAGAAGAACCACACGAGCTGAATTAGCTGAGGGATGGACTCGTCCTCGCGTCAGCCGAAGCAATTGGAAGCGATCCAGCTCGCGTTGGGGATCTGAGTCGGCGTGTCTGTCTTGGCCCGTCGTGTTGCCTTTGGAAACGGGGCCCCGCAGCAATGGCCACCACTTTGCAAAGTCAATTCTCGATCCATCTTAGCCGCAAACCAGCATTCGTCATTAAATCGAAAACTTTAGGAACAGAAGCAGAATGAAAACTTCTTACCAGGAACGTTCCAGCAATTTGAATCAAATTAGGCGGAATATCAACTACCCAGAGAAGTTCGACAGCCACAAATCTTTCGGTTCAGTGGGCTGTGGAAGTCAAGCGCGGTTCTGCGGCGCAACGAATCAGCTTGTTGATCTCTTTTGCTGGGCAGCTTAGCGGTTCTTTAGAACGATCCAGCTAACGATTTCGTCATTGCTCGGGCCAGCAGTTGTCAGCGAAAAAACCCCTCGTTACGGTAGTAGTGCTCCGTGTTCTTCGGAAGCCATTCATATGGAATTTTCGTCTTGGAAGTCCATAATGCGCAAGCAGCGTCGTTCGACATTCGTGTTTCCCATAACTCAATCAAGCTTCGGCCGTGATTTTTGCCGAGTTGTCAGCCTCGATCATGGATGCCGACCAAACGCGAGTTTTCCATCATACTGGATCGCAAATTCTGGTGAAAACAATGTGAAGTTCCATTTTGAATGCTTGTTCTCCGGATCCAGTGTTTCGCTCTTTGTGATGGAAGTGAAAAATTGAACGATATGAAAGTCACGTCCATCAAAACGAAAATCCCTCTCCGTTCTTATTCCACCGTGAACACCACCTGAACCTTTCCGTTGATTGCGGGTTTCAACGTGCCCATCAAGATGCCTTTGGACCATCGAATTTCCAATGGCTTCGCGAACTTTTCGGTGGCAACTGGTATGATGCTGGAATCGGAGATTTGTTGTGGTCGCTCATGGTTGCTCGTCGGTTGTATTTTGAGGATCCCAAACACAACTACTTTCCTTCGGCAAGTTTATGATTTGAAAGTTCGGTGTCATTCAGCCTAGACGATCGATTAAGTAAAGACTTTCGCGAAAATCATCAACGGCCTTGAGCCACTGACAAGCCATTGGCTCTGCCCTTTGCGTCTATGAGCAATGTCCCATTTGCAATTTTCTACCGAATCGCTTCCGAGTGAACTTAGCTAAACTTTTGAGGTGGAGTCGGAAGAAAGGAACAGCGAAAAGGTAGTGGCCCTGTTCTCAAGTGCCTCAAACCATGCTTTTCCACCGATCATCGGATACAGCGATTATCGAACCGCCGCGACTTCTAAATCGAGATTTCAACTTTGCCACTTCGCAAGTTGTTTGGGACACAGTGGATAGCAACCATGTCCCCGAAAGAGAACAATTACACATGGCCTTGCCGAGAAGTTATGTCGAATTCCGGACTTCGGCACCCGATGGCTCTTTGGCGTTCCACGATGCTGCGACTTGGTGCGGCTTGTTAACAAAAGCGGTTCTTTTTCAGGCCGTCTGACGCCACTGTTGTCATCAGCGAACGCGGCCAGTCCAGTTGAGTCACTGCTAGACACATCAGCCAATACATCGTAGTTACATAGAACGTTCCTTAAGGTTGCTACTTCAGGTGGATCCACTTCGCTACCGATTGCACACCATCCTGGTCAAGGATTGAAGAGCATGTAGTAAGCCAGGCGGAGCAATAAGAATTTGCGTTGCCAGGGCAGGTGCGATTGCCTCGGATGGTCATAGGACCAAGTTTACTGTCGATGCCAAAGTATTATCGCTGCTCGCTGGTCGGTCTGTGTGCGTAACTGCCAATCGGTCGCGGCTAACACGGACTTTCAGATCGCTAGCGGATCAGACGTTGTCAATTTTTCAAAACGCGGGGCACCTGCGCGTCAAACTCAGATCGCACCGATCAATCACGGGTCTGATTCCTCGGAACAGGTAGGGCGGCTTGAACACTTCAATGGTGTTTGTGCCTGTGACATTCGCAGCCTTCCAGCACCAGCACCTCCGGTCGCCATGACTTTCGCCTCGTTGGTAGCAGGATTGCCCACAGAGTGGAGTGTCTCGGCCGGTCCAACTCATCCATTTTCGGGAAATTTGGAACCCGTCTTTGGGACATAACAATTCGCACCTTCCGCCCGTGGGTGGAGGCTTTCTGGTGCCGCTTCCATGCCGCCACAAAATGAAAAAAACTGTTCATCGGGTAGAAACGACCGCAGTTGGGATGGCACCCCGTTCCTCAAGAGAGCGGAAAACGGCTGGGATCCCAAGTGGGTGAAAACGTGCTTTAGAATTCAATCGTCTGTTCCGTGCTTCCACTTGGTTGCCACGTCTCCACACCAATCGGCAAGGGCACGGACAAAGGACTGGTTGGCCTCAAGTAGTAGTACCGACTGTTGCCCTTGCGGCGATGAAGTGGTTTCCAAGTGTTTTCTCCACGAATCCCGTCTTCTTCGCCGGGTTGAGAAAGGAATGACTTGCGGTTGGGTCGGCGGCTGGTTCCGCTGGGGCTCGGTTGCAAGTCACCGAAGCCTACGGAACATGGGAAAGATTTCAACCGCCCGGGAAAGTAGGTTGCAATCCAGGGTACGTCGGTGGGAGAGCGAATTCGCCGACTGGCCCCGTTGCAGTGATCGGTTCAAATTTGTCGGTCGTTCGCGGAATACACTTCCGATAAATCCGAGCCAAATTCCAATTTGCGTGTCTGTCATTCCTGCTGCACGAGCACCTTTGCCAGGCGTGTCCGACAAAGTCACAAGGGGTCGGGATTACGCAAGCGTTGGACAACATATTTCATTGCTGGTTCTTGTCCACTTAATCGGTCGTGGGATCAAATTTCCAACCCTGGATCGATGAAGCCTCTCCTGGACCTCCACTCGCCAACTCCAAGCGAACAAGCAACCGCCCGTCGGAGAGGAAAAGAATGGCCACTGCATAAAGAGGTTGGCGGCTTAACCCCAGTACCACCTTGGGCCACGTCATAATCTCGGACGGGTGTTGCGGAACCGCTGGATCAGGATCCCAAAGGACAGTTCGATTGTTACTGAAATTTAGCAGCACTTTTCCCGTGTGAAGCATTGCGGCGTGCATGACAGGGCTCTTTCGTTCGCCACCTTCTTCAACTGTTGTGCAACTCCGCCACTCGCCAAATTGGGCTGGCCCAAGGGAATTCCAAAAAGGTGTCAAGATCTTCGTCTCGGATTCACTATAAAGTTTCAAGCAGTTCGCCGAACATCAATGTAGCCATCCCAAGGGACGATTCTCGATTCATCGTTTTCGCGGTCGCCAAATCGTAAGCGCGCACTTCCTTCATATTTGCCGGGCGTATTTTGCTTGGCTGCCGGATGGGCCGTGTTCCAAATCTTAGCTCGCCGTTCTGTGGTGATCGTGTTTCAAGTTCCTTAACTGTTCGCGCTCGATGACGAACCGCAGGCATGCGACGCTGCCAGAAGCAGACATTTGCCAACGAATTTGCTCTAAAATCGCCACCGTCTTCTTGACCACCTTGGCCTCGATCCGTATTTCCCCAAACAGCAGTTTTCCTGTCATGCCTTCCATTGAACTATACAGACATAAGGGATTTACTTATTGCTGTCCGGAATGCTTTTTAATCTTGGCCTTGAAAGCACTTTGTTTGCCGCCACTGATGAAGGCGTCGTCTGCCCTGTCGGTTGCCATTGAAAAACGGTTGCTGCCCAGGCACATTCTTCCAATCTCAAAATACCTGTTTGCAGGAATCCAATCGCTGAATCGGAGTCCATGCGGTACCGCCTAGCGTATCACCCGGCTTAACTTGGAACGTAATATCATCACCCACCGCTCAATCCGGCGTGTCGGGATTCCCCTTATTCCGCTTTGGGGTGATTTCCCAAGAGGCAGAATGCACGAAGTCGGAAATAAAGCAAAACCTTGGCGTGGACGACGCCGCAACTCTAAGCATCCACAATTTGATATGGAATTTCGCTTGATTCTTGATCGCGTTCATAGTGGTATCTCCAGATTCTGATGATTTGGGATTGTTATTTTGGAGTGAGTGAAATCGGGCGGAGCGTTTGTCGCATTAACTCTTGGTTGGCGGGCACGTTCCCTTGGTCTTTCTAAAGCCGAACGGGTGGGGTATTCATGTCGGTTTCCACGGCGGATTGTTTCATGCTAAAGTGTGTCAGAAAAATTCAAAAAAAAAGACTATTCGCCGATTTGAAACGCTCGAAACGATTCAAAGGAAGGGGGTTAGTTAAAAGGGTGACCACTATCTGCACCGGTGGAGAAAAACGAGGCCAACCGCAAGAGTGGGCGTGTCGTGGCGGGCAGGAGGCCCGTCACCACCTCCGCTAAAGGCGCGGCGACATCGAAAATGTCTGCCTGTAACAGGGAAGAAGCAAGGACTGAAAGTTGGGAATTGGTGCTATAGTAATAAAACCAGGCCACCTAGGTCCCACTAGTTGTTGTCTTCGTCGAGGTGGACCGCAATCTTTGGGGTCATTGGAGCACTGCACGCCTGCGGAGAATCAACGATTCAAACAGGCTTTTTCCAGTTCCATATTTTCGCGCGTCGGCCGATAGTTTGACGCGTCAATGATTCCGCATACTCTGATTCACTAACGAGTTTGAGCGCGATCAAAGAGACGCGAGGTGTGTGTATTCAGGAAGCAGTAGGAGACGCTCCCACGACGGCGGACTCATCTGGCGGCAAGATGCGATGTCAAGACACATTGGCTAGGATACGGATGGTCGTGGTAAGCGGATGATCGCATGGTTCCAGTAGGCGAGGGTAATGTTGCCGGAATTAGTGAAACGGTATGGCCGTGAAGTAAATCGGCGTTCAATCGAAGACGACTCGCAGGTCGGTCGAGAAACATTTGCTGCTTTAGTTCCAAAACTGAGCAGCATAGCAGATGGGAGGGCAACAACATCGTGTTTCGAGTACAACCTTCTTATTCAGCCGGTTCAATCAGGTGGTCATCAACAAAAACTGCGTTCCGGAGTGAACATGCAAAAATCCGGTGTTCCCTGGAGTCTTGAACTGAAGGGGGCTCCGCCATCAACA
>Ga0163217_1056460_pt1 | contig 11786 bp, 12 predicted proteins | sample SynspAceP_FD_185933 | JGI IMG/M metagenome (GOLD analysis project Ga0163217, IMG submission 185933) | Saline lake microbial communities from Ace Lake in Antarctica - Synechococcus sp. Ace-P (PacBio error correction) | ecosystem: Environmental > Aquatic > Non-marine Saline and Alkaline > Saline ... | reverse complement strand
ATTTTGCTTTTTGCGCGCGTTGGCACGCCCCTATTCCCCGCGGACCGGCAAGCCCGGATTCGAGGCGCAGCAGGTGCAGGATTATGGTTCGACCGGATCATGACCATGCCAGAGTGGGTACGCGGGCCTTCCTGCTGGCCCCCGATATTCGTGACCGTTAAAGGCGAGACCGCAAGAGTCCGATCTGCGCAACAACAGGGGGGTTTCCAGCGCGTTAAGGTGAACGGGTGGGAATTTTACGAAGTTGGACGAACCGCCCACGGTTGGATAAGAAATTCCGGTTCATTGAAACATCCGACGTTTGTTGTCGACCCGTATTGTCGGTGCCGCGAGGCTAGAGACAGGTTGGCAGGGACTCCCTGCGTACCGCGGTTGATTCTGGCGGGGATGGGCATTGCTGTGCTGGAAAACCGCCCCAGCCGAGGCCCGAGCCGAGCGCCATACATGTAGCGAAAAATTTCGCCCTGGTCCCCGTCAAGCGGCTTTTTACGATCCCCGAGATATCGGAGGCCGGGAATGTTTTTCATTTTCAACGCCCCCTTTGTGCCTGTCGTCTTGTGATGGGTCTGGGCAAAAAGCGAGGTTGTTTTGATGAACGGGCCTTGTCGTTCCAAAGATCAAAACCTCAAGGGTTACTGGCCGGCGCTCCCCCGTGCGCAAGGGTAAGCCCCGCTATTCTCGCGCGGGCACTAGTGCGGGCTATGCGGGCGCGAAACACTATTTTAAATTTAGTGAGAATACCGCGGTGGATAAGACCCCCTGCCAGGATCTACACCCTGCTCCTACACGCCTGGCATCGGTTTTCCCTAGCTCTGGGTCCGGCAAGGAGAGAGATCAAGTTCCGCTATGACGGAAGGCGGCCGCGTTTACGAGGTTGAGCGTGTGTGTTTGAAGGGGTGATCCCCAACATGGGAGCGCGCTAACCGCGAGACCGACAGCAACTGGAATCGCGAAAGAGTTTGAACGCTACCAGGAACAAATCGCCCTGTGGCACCTGCTAGTGCGATACGTTTGCGACCGAAAGCGCTGGCGGTTCAAGATCGCGACCGTCCGACGGAAAGCCGAGACGCTGCTTCCATGCGGGCCAAGTCGGTTGCCAATGGGTCGATCCGACGAGGCTTTCGATTGGTGCACGACTGTGCCCGATTGATTTGACCGTGCAAAAGAAACGAAAGTGCGCGTTTGCGATTCCTCAAGGAAATCCGCGGAAGCGGCTAGGATTTTTGAAAAACACGTCAGGGTGAATATTGAACCCTTGCGCGGTCAAGCGGCACATTGGCGGGGGGAAAGCCAACGTATCCGTCTTGGCCTCGCAGATTCGCGTCGGGGCTCACGGGCAGGAGTACCTTTTATATGTGCTCGAGGGAAACCCGTCCATCGGCCTCATCAGCGCGCACAACGGCCAGTCTGTTGCAAAACGCTTTAGAAAAAACTGCCGCGGATCAACGGCTAACACAGTGGCAGTTGTTGTCCGGAACATGCGAAGAAGCGATCGCAGGCCGAATTATGTCTTTTTGATATCGGTTCCGGGTGCCGGGTGCATGGCGGGGCGGGTCGTTAGCCATGGGACAGCCGAAAGAGGTGGCGAAATGACCCGAATTCACTTACGGTCAGTATCTTACCGGGCAAGCGGCAAATTGCCGGTGCCTGCCAAACGGCGTAAAAAGGGAAACCAAAAAGAAAAAATTCCGGCGTGGTTCAGTTGCCACGGGGAATAACCTAGACGTGACGGTGACTATCCGTGCGGCAAGTTCGTCTGTGTTGACGGGCGTGTCGGGCGGCGGTAAATTCGACGCTGACCATCGAGGACGCTGGTTCAAGACCGCGTCAATTGAATCTGAAACGGTGCTCGCCAGACGCCCGACGCCCTGCGAAAACCATCAAAGGCCTTCGAGCATTCTGGATAAGGGATTCGACCATCGTACCAGCGTTTGCCGATGGCCGTACGCCGCGGTCGAATACCCTGCGGACCTTATAACGGTGCTTTCACCCCGATCCGCGATGGTTCGCCGGTCTGCCCGAATCCCCAAGGCGCCGCGGTGTTAACAAGCCGGGGTTCGTTTTCAGCTTTAACGTTCAGGCGGGCGCTGCGAGCTGTCAGGGCGACGGTGTTATCAAGATCGAGATTGCACTTTTTGCGGCGGGACGTCTTATGGTCGAATGTGGAAAAACCTGTAAGGGGCAGCGTGATAACCGCGAAACGCCTTGAGGTGAAACGTTCAAGGGCAAATCCATTTGCCGACGTGTCTGGATATGACCGTCGAAGATGGCGCAGGGTTTTCTTTCAGGCGGTGCAGCATCCGCGAGGAAGATGGATTGCCCTATATTGCGCGTGGGCCTTGGGTTAACATCAAGGTTGGGCCAGCAGGCGACCACGCTGTCAGGCGGCGAAAGCCAGCGCGTCAAGCTGTAAAAGAGCCTCAGCAACGACTCTACGGGCCGGAACGGCTGTAATTCTGGATGAAACCCACCACAGGGTCTGCATTTCGGAAGACGTACGTAAGCTGCTTGAGGTTGCTTGCACGAGCTGGTGGATCAGGGGGGATATTCGGTGGTTTCGTTCATTGCACACAACCTCGATTGATCAAGACCGCCGAGTTACCATCATCGACATTGGGGCCCGAAGGTGGGGGACGGTCGCCGGTCAGGTTTGGTCGCCACTGGTACGCCAGAGCAGGTGGGGGCAGAGGTAGGGGAAGCTATTTACTGGGTATACCTCAAGCAGGCTGGCCCAACGGCAAGCGTGCAGAGACTGAAAGTCGGCTTGTCGCGCCCATCACAGGTACGAGAAAAAATTGCCCCGTCCTTCATCAGGGCGGGGGCATTTTTATTGGCGTTATTTATTGATCTTAGGCTCAGTTCAAAGCCCGAAGAGCAAGGCCGATCAGCGCGAGAAGCGTCAATTGGGTCCGGGGTCGGACGGCGTAGATATAAAAACCGTTGTTCCTGGGACATAGCGATCATTACCGCGTGGGCCGTGGGGTGGGGCGTTTTTCAAACCACAACATAGTGGGTCAAGCCTGTCCGCCTTTGGCGTGCTTGTGCTTGCTATGGCTTTTCGCCAGATCGCCCGTATGTCGCTATAGCTTCTTTTCGTTGCTTTTTGACGGCTTTTCTTATATCTTCTTTGACAGCATTCTTATGCCTTGCTTTGTCGTGCTTGTCATGACTGATACAGCGTCCGCCTGTTGGGGCAGCAACCGATAAAATGCCCCTGCGAGCCATAGGTGGCAGCGCCAGCCCTGTTACAGCAGGGCTGAATGGCCATCAGGCAAAAGGCGCTTGCAGCTAAGGGTAAGGGTTTTCATACTCCGTTCTCCTTCACTGTGTCGATACAGTAACGAACGAAACGGGCATCGGGTTTTCCGTCGCTTATTTTCTTGCAGGGCAGGAAACCCGGGTCGTTCATGATCCTGGGCTGGCGCTGGGACCCCACCGCAACCTGAACTGCGTATGGTTCAGCCGGTAGCTCGGCCGCGTGTTTCAAAGCGCCGGCAAGCATTGGCCGAGAAATCCTTTGCCGTTGCCGTTTTCATTCTCGACAAACTGAGGCGTAAAAGCGCACGGGCCAGCTCCCCCATTGGGGTATCCGCGTTTTGCATCTCTGCGGCTGCTGGGACAGGACCAAGGTCTTTGTGAGGCAATGCAGGTTCGGCAGCAAAATCGCGGGGCGTATAAGCCGTTATCGGCAGGCGAGGTGGGCCAACACCGGGCGCAGGCAATAGGCGTTCATTGACCAGCTATACCCCCGGACGACCGTTGGTGGCTGACGTCGTCAAACATTTTTTTGGACGGTCCAGCCCAGTTTGTCGGCCAGCGCAAGGCCTCCGCAGGATGGCGATTCATTGTAAACCACAAAGGATCATGTTGTTGCAGATTTCGCGGCCTGACCTGCACCGGCATCGCCGCAAAATGCACGGCCTTTTGTCCCATTGATGCTGAAACAGGGGTTAGCGTTGGCGAACGCCTCTTCGGATTCCGGCCAAAGCCATGAAGGTCAACGTTTTGCCCGGCCAGAGGCCCCGCCAATTACCACCGGGAGACAGGTTGCGTCAACGGCCATAATTGCCTTTTGTCTCAGGCGGCTTGCGCGTGTTCTTCGCGCTTTCTTACACCACGGGGGAACAGTCGATTAAAACAGGTACCTTGCGCCATATGCGGGATCGCCTGCGCTTTTGCCACCTGCCGCAAGATATCCGACCGTTGGGAAGGCATGGTGATGACCGCGTCCATGCCAGGCGGAACAGCGGCTTCAAGGCTGTCTTGCAACGCGCCACGCCTCCGCAGTGGCCCGCGGACATTTCAATTCCAGCTTACATCTATTGCCCTGCTTTGGCGAGGTTGGTCGCCCATCGGTGCCGACCCATATTTTGCCCAGGTTCCGATAAATCCGATTCTTCCATTGCTCGTTGCTCGTTTTCTCCCAGTTCAGGGGCGTCTTCGGCCAGCGGGGCGCCAGCATCTGGCTTGTCGCGGCAAGCGCGGCGTTGCATATTCGGCGAATTGCCAGCTTGGGTTACGGTCCTTGTCGATTGATCGCGGCGCGGATTTTGCCTTCCAGGAAAATCGCCATGCTCCATTGGCGCGGGGAAGGTAAAAGGCGCGTATTCCATATCCAGCGCCTTTTCTATGCTTAGCGACGGGACGGCGCAGACGGTGAATGATCTCTATTGTGCAGGCCATTGCGAGCGGGGCATTGCTGCGTTTGCATTTTCTTTGAGGAGTGTCAGTTGGCAAGGCGCTGTCTTTGATTTGCCGCGCAGGCATTTAAGGATATCGGGCCAATGTTCTCGCCCGCGAAAAGAAGCTGTTCAATTCTCTTTCGGGCTGCGCCGCCAGAGCGGAGGGCGGGGGGCGTCGTGCTCCCGCGTGTTGCCAGAATAGCGACATCGCCAAGAGTTCTCAGTCGGCGATCAACATTTCAGCCAGTTTAGCTCTTTGCAATGTAAGTATTGCAAAGCCGCATGAAATCCGCGTCTTCACCCTTCATTCGTGACGCCGTCGTGCCCAGATATTCACCACCCGTCCGGGCGGGCCAGCGCCAGCATCAGGCTGCGCCTACATTATTGCGGCACCAGACCAAATGCCGCATTCCGGCATTCGGATCTGGCTGCTTTCCCCCACGATCCTTGTGGCGACCCATGGCATCCGATTACGACACCGCCCCGCCCATCGTTGAAACCCCTGCAGAAAGGGACAACAAACCGGGAGGTTTGGGTAAGGCTGAAAAATTTTGCGTCAGGACGATATTTTCATTCGGCCAAGAAAACGTTTGCGCCCGTAGCATTAGTCGCCCCTTTGGTGCCTGTGGCATAGAGTCCGGCAATATTCGCCGCCCGAGCCAAAAGGCCACGAATCCCTTCAGCATCCTAGGATAATCAGATTCAACAATTCGGGGTCATGTTGCCATTGCTCGAAAGCGTCTTCGATGGCGAGACACATGTTCGTAGGTTCCATGCGCGTTCCAGCGCCTGAGGCGGTCAGGGGTGATCCGACCCGCGCGGCCTGAGATACGGATGGAAATATCGGTCATCGGTTTTTCAAACATTGTCGCGCGCGACAAATGACCCGCAAATTGATTTCGTTGGTGCCCTCCAAGGGATCTGGTGCACCCGTAGATCGCGCACCAGGCTTTTCGATGCCGTAATTCTTGCCAGATAAGCCCATAGCCGCCATGCAGTTGCAGGCATTGATTCACGACTTTTGCTTACGGCTTCGGTCACGAACTTTCTTTGGCCATGGCGCAGAAATTCGTTATGCCAATGGATTTGCGCCAGTGCAGCTTCCACGCGGCCTGCCGCAAGAACACGCGGGCGGCCTGAAGTTCGAATCTCCATTCTCTGGCCAAGGCGTAAAGCTGAGCCCTTGAACGGTTCGAAGGTTTTGCCAAAGGCCTTGCGGTCGCCCCATATTAGTTCAGTGTTGCGGGTCAGCCGGTCTGCGCAGCCCCCAAGGAAACAGGCCGGCGATGTTTCTCAAAAACGGGCCCCATCCAGCCCCATCATCGCATATTTGAAACCTTTGGCCTTCTTCACCCACCAGATTCCGGCAGGAATGTGCATTGTCCCAAACTGGACCTGGCGGAACGCGGCTATGGCTGCGCCAGCCCATTTTATTCCTCAGCCCGCCAAATGAACAGCCCCTTCGGTTTCCGTCTTCAACATAAGCAGTGGACCCACACCCGCCCGCACCGTCATTCCGACGTGCGTACCATCGCGACATAAGCGTCGGAATACCCGGCCCCCCGAGATGAACGCCTTTGTCCCGTTCAGCCTGTAGCCGTGTTCGTGCAAGTTCGCATTTCGTTCTGAGCGCGCCGATAGAGCCGGATTCGGGCTCTGTCAGGCAGTTATGCTTAGCCCGTGTTCAATACCTTTAGGATGTAGGCATTTTGATTCCGCGCCTTGAAGCTTCATTCACGGCAAAAGCTGTCCAGCATTTTGGCGCACATGATTGTGGGGAATCGATAGAAACGCCCGCGACCGACGGCAGGCCATGCTGAGCGCCTCGAACACCAGCGTCGGGCGTCCAGCCTGGGTTCTCAATCGGCAAAGCCGCCGACGTCCTCGGGACACGTAAAGCCCGCCAAAGGCCAAGCTCTGCCAATTTTGGGCCAAAGGTTTTGCGGGATCGTTTTCGTCTTTCTTCCACTTCGGGCGAAAGGGGCGATATGGTCCTCGGCAAAGCCATATGCCATGTCAAAATTCGCGGTGTGCTCTTCTGAAAGTGCGGAATCCATAAACGGTGCCCTCCCAAGACCGGTCGGAATTGAACGTATGTTAAATGTAACAACGGACCAAGGCGATCACGCAAGCCAAACCTCGCGGCGAAAACCGCCGAAGGGGTAGGATAGGGCTTATTCCATCGGGTTTTGAAGTTTGAACTCGCCACCTTCTTTTGATGCCGAGGGGCCAGCGCGAGGTCACCCGTTTTTAGTTGCGTGTGTAGAATTTGACGCGTCGGACCGTGCTGGTTTAAGGATCGCCAAAGACCGATTTTTTCCATAGCTCGGCCGCGCAAACTGTCACGCCTTGTGGTCCAGGCCGAGCCCTCACGTGGAGACTATTTGGCTACCGTTAGTGCCGAGTCATGCGACAGATATCACGCGGCGGGCCAGACAAATCACCGTGGCGCCCGCTGCGCTCCGGTCGACGCGGTCAATACTCGTGTTAGACCGTTTGCCCATCTTCGGATCATCGCTGAGGGGCAAGCGGCCCTCTTCGTAGGTCTTGCACGTACGGTGGACAGAACTGGCCGAAAAATCTTCGGCTTGTACAGATGATCCATTGTCGGGAAGGTTGAACATTGTTCAAAGAGGATTGCGTGTGCCAACAAAGAAGCCGGCTTCGATACCCGTGCAGTTTGAAAATCGCGGGGCACCTCTTCCTCCGTCGACGACCAAGCGTGGCACCCTGATTCAACACCAGTTTGCACCAGCCGTTCGATGTTTGCCTTGGCAGCCGCCGGTGACCAACGGGGCGTAATCGGACGTCCTTTTGCCCGAAGTATAGGGCCCGACTTTCAGGCTTTCGATGCTGTGGCAACCAGCTTTTATCATCAGAGGTCGGCGGTTCGGTCGCCCACCAGGCCACGGCGACCGAGACGCCATGCCAGCTTCGCCCGCAGCACCGATAGCCCGCGCGATTCAAGGCATTCGGCGGCTTGGGTTCCAGATCGCGCGCATGGATCATGTTGGTTCTTGGCACCGCCAAAGCACGAACCCGGCTTACCATTCGAACCAGCCCGTTGCCATAGATGTATTCGGGCGATCGGGGTGGAGCCGACCAAAGCCGACGGACTGAAATAACAGGGTGCAGCAAGATTCGCGTCAAACCGCTTCTTTGTTCGCCGTGACGACCTGAAATGATGCCCTTGGGGCCAGGCCCTCCGCTCTCTCACCGCAGTCCTCTCGCGCATCAACGGCACGGATGGATTCACGGCTCGGACGGTTTGAGGATGAATGCGTTGCCGCAGGACGATTGGCGGGGGCAAACATCACACATCGGGATCATGGCCGGGAAGTTTTTGAACGGGTGATGCCCGCCGACACGCCCCAAAGGGGCTGGCGCATGGAGTACATGTCGATGCCCAGGCGGCGCTTCGGTACTGTTCAGCCCTATCGAGCAGGCTCTGGCGCTGGCCGCTGATTGCAGGCTTATTTCCACGACTGCTCACCTAGGCCGTCGACGCTGATATAGTCGAGTCACCGGCGCGATCTTCGGTCGCACGGGTTTTCCGCTGTGTATCGCTCGGCCTCAGTGGTCTTTTCGGCCAGACCCTCTAATACTAACCAGATAGAAATTGTAATCGCTCACGCGTCTTCAGGAAGGTCCCCGCGGCACGAGAAAATATTGTCACCTTTGGCGCCTAAGCACCTTGCGCGACGATCTCTATATGCGGGCTGAGTATCCACCTCACGCAGACCATAAGCAGCGTGCGTCGCTGCGCATATGCGTCATAAGTACCGACGCGCCAGATATCAGCGATCCAACTCGTGGCATGTCGTTGGCCAGGGGGCATTGGTGCCTGCACTTCCACCCGTGGCGGGTTGTTACACGATCTGCGAAGCGGCCTGAGCTTGCCTTTGACGTGGGCGCCTTCATGTAGTGGGGTCAATTCTTGCATTGAATGCCCCTTTAACTGCGTTTGGGCGGAGGTTAGCCTTGCCAAAAAAAAAGGAAAAAGGGGCCATCGGGTCAGAATTCGTTTGCATTATTGCAAAAGCCCTGTGTGGGGCTGAAAAGAGTTAGAGGGGCGGGGCGGCTGCCCCCGTCCTTTTGGACGTCCCCGGAGTTTAAGGGCCAAAATAAAGAAGCATTGAGGGTAGCGTGACAAAATGATGGGAAGACTGGGAACGAATCTGCGATTGTTTCTGGCCAGTCGCCCCAACAGAAGGCCTCGAGGCGGGTTAAACTTGCTGCGGGCTTTGATCCGGGCGGGACCCTGGGGCGGCGTACCGTTGGAAAGACCATGCAAGCGGTGAGGAAAACCCGTCGGGGAGCGACCGAGGCGGGACGGGCAGTTACTGGGCCCGGGCCGAGGGCCGCGAAGAGGAGGGCCTCGATGCGACAGCCACGGCAGAGTTGCCGTTGCCGTCAGTCAGGTTGGACAGGGCAGAATCAGGATCGGGGGCCCCGGACGGGGTGTGCCAACTATCTGTTGCCGCAGGTCTGCGCCCGTTCTGGTGGGCCGAAAAAATCCGGGGTTGATATCCAGAATTCGTCGCCTTTGCCGCCGGCCGTGGTTCAAACTGTCGCGGCGCGAGGGCAGATATGGCGGATCGGGGTTTTTCAAGCTCGCGCCGATCGCGGGCAGGCTGGTCTTAAAATTGCGCCCGACTATCCAACTGGCATCATCTTGCCGCTGGCCGAATAGCTATCTTGCGGAGCGTCCGCGGATACAAACGGTTGGGCCGGAATCTGCAGGGCACCCGAACGTGTGTGGGCTAATCCTGATATTGATTACCGAGCTGATCTGGCACGCCGCATTGACCCGGGTGCCCTTTGGCCTCAAATTCGGGTCAGTGCAGGTCAATACTCATCCGTTCAGTGGTGGGCGCGGTAGGGGATCGTGCATGATTTTTTCGCTTGCGGCGGAACGCCCGGGAGGTGACGCGCATTTTGGACCGAAGGATGGTCAGCCTTAAGCTCCGGAGGCGCTGCGTTTTATTTAATTCGCCACGAGGAACGAACCGCCGCAATCTGCGGTCTGAGCCGTTTTTGCAGAAAGCAATTGGCGCAAGGTGTCCGTGGCCGAAGTCGCAAAACTGGAGCAAATTACTTTGACACGCAAACAGTAATTAATGGGAAACCTGACTTAAAGGTAATTTCTTGCGAAGGGCCCGATTTCATGCTATTTCCCCAAAAAATCCTCAAAACCAAGGGCAGGACGATAGTGGTCACGACGGGTCAAACCGGGGCACGGATCCCAAGCAAGCGGCATGTTGTCGGAAAAGCGGATCGGGACCCTGGTCGTGGTCGGCGGATGGCAAAAACCCCCTGACGGTTAATCTTGTCAAGAAGCGTTGACATCGTTAGCACCCTTGCCGCGAGGGCAGCGGCTGTCGGACGACCCGTAGAGGCGCTGATGACGCGCGATCTGGGTGACTGTGCATGAATGAAAAACCGCTGATATATCCTTGCCAAGATGAGCCCAAGGCCGGTTCCGCCTACATCGCGCCGTGGTGAGGACTGGCGAGAAAACTGATTTTACGGGCTTGATATCGCTCGCGATGTTCGTCAAGGGGCGCGCCTGATTGGAGCTTTCGATGGAGAAGACCGCGGCTGGAAGGGAATGATTCGGGGCACTAGGCCCCGGCGAATTTTGGCGTTTGCATCTTTGTTGTGTAAATGCTGCTTTACACTTAGAAATAAAACGATCTTGAAAAATTGGACTGGACATCTTCCCATGGCGCGTTGGCCTATTTACCCCGCACCTTTGACCGCGATTACTTTTGGCACATATCCGCTCATCCGGCGGCGGGCGACGCTTGTTGACAAACTGGGATCGTGGTCGCGATTTCAACCGTGACAAGGGGCCCTTGTTCGAGCTGGCAAGAACGCGTCGCCCAGATCGAAGAGGAATGCCGCAAGCTGAATGCGGAAACGGGTACAGAGATCGTTGTCCACCCGTTTTGAAAACCTTGCTGATTCAATTGCTCCCATGATGTGGGTGCCCAAATTGATTATTCGGCGGGCTGGCGCTTGTGGCTGATTTTTGAATATGGATATTCAAATGGGTTCGGAAATGAACCGGAAAGCTCGAATGATTAGCGTCTGAGGACGGTAATTCTCATGGGCCGAGCCGAACATTCAGGGGCGATTGCCAGCCGCTTGGTCAAGGGAAATTGCCCCGGCTTGGCGGGGGGACGTCAGTAAATTTTGTGACGCCCGGCCGTCAAGCCCGAGCTGTTAAAAGCGTTTTAATTCAAATAACGTTCAGAGGGTTTTCCGCAAAACCTCGCGCGAGGTGTCGAGGGCATTTACGGTTTCGAGAACCCCAATTCGTGTGTACCAAGCCAGAAACCGCAGTGGCGGTGCCGCTTTGGACCGACGTCTTGATCAAAGGGCCACAACACACGAATGGTTGTATCGTTTGGTTTTCACGGGTCGATCGGACACCCGCGGGACGGCTCTACCAGACCCAGAATTCCCTTCAAGTGGGGCCTTTCTTGAGCGGGCCGGAAGCGCAGGGTGTTCGTTTGACCTTGATCCACCAGTGACCTTCTTTGAGACAATTCGGACCCACCAGGATCGACCGCAGGAACACGGTTGGGCTGGGCACACGGATTAGCGGTTACCGCCGATCAAGCCCGTCCAGCTTTTCTGGCAATACCTTGCCTTAGCGTTTTCGCCGCCACCGGTGGTTGGTGGGGATTCATCGGACAGGGGCCGCGGGCGCGGCCGCGGCTTTTTACAGGCGTCGCTTTTGTTGGGCTGTTGTGGTCGTGGCAACCGGGGTGGTCGCCAGTGTAGCTGTGGAATTGTGGGTTCATATTGCCCGTGCTTTGATGCCAAAAAGGGCGTTTTCATGCAGGTGGGTTTTGCCAGTGGGGGGGGCCATTTTGCCAGTTGGTGGTGCAAGACGCGTTGTTTTTAGCAACGGTGTCCTCGGCAGTTGATGAGGTTCGTGGTGTTCAACCACGTTTAGGGGGAACGATTGTTTTTCCCATGGGGCGGTCTTTTACCCGGGTTTTGGCAAGGGAAAGACTTCAACCCCCAAAAAACCCGCTTTGGGACCCCCCGGGTTTCAATCTTTCCTCTTTTTTTTTTTTTTTCCCCTTTTTT
>Ga0163217_1039679_pt1 | contig 11786 bp, 11 predicted proteins | sample SynspAceP_FD_185933 | JGI IMG/M metagenome (GOLD analysis project Ga0163217, IMG submission 185933) | Saline lake microbial communities from Ace Lake in Antarctica - Synechococcus sp. Ace-P (PacBio error correction) | ecosystem: Environmental > Aquatic > Non-marine Saline and Alkaline > Saline ... | reverse complement strand
ACCATTCGGGAAGCGGCTGCTCTCCGCGACATCAAGCCCGCGCACTGGCACGTCCGAGGCCACGTGCAGCCGAGCTGGTATCGGCCACCACCCAGTTGCGCGCGATTACGCCCTGTCGCCAGAGGCATTTAGACTGCCGCCGGCTGCAAATTCGGCCTGGCAAGGGGCATCCGCCAGATGCAGCGCCATCACACCGGCCAGCGTTGCCCGCGTCGGACAAACATGCCGAAGCCGTCCATGTGTTTTCGTGCCCTATTGGTCGGAGCTTCGATACCTGCAGAGGTGAAGAAATTTTGAAACAGCTCCATCATCTGCACAAATTAATCCGAAAAGCAAGCGAGCGTTGACCATTCTGCTGTGCGGTTTTACGTGAAACAGATGATCTGGCCGCTTGAGCCAGTTGCTGCGCGTGACGAGGCGGCGTGCCATCCACGCTGGCGCGCGATCCGCGGTCCGACAGGTGGGATCGGGCTGTGTGCGACGACGCTGCCGGATACAGTCACATCTCCGTATTCCAGCCCGGAAAAAACGGAAAGGTTTCGCGGAAAAGATCGAGTGTTTTAGGGGACTCCCCAGCTCATCGCTTATCTTTCTGCGGCCCGCCAGACGCATTTTACGGGCATCAGCGGGTTCGGATGTCACGGCTTAACCCGGCAACGGCACCAAATCCCGCCCGCTTATTCGATCAGTCGAGCAGCGGCCTGTTTGCCTCGGACAGGGTTCGCAATATCGGCCAGCACGATCACATCGGGGTTGGCGGGCAGCACCATAACCGCCCAGCGGCCGTCATCAGGTCGGGCTGCGGGGCCAAGGCCTGTTTAATATAATGTAAGCGGGACAGGAGCTCTAGCCCTCGCGGTTCTTGCGGTCCGGCAATCGAGCCCGGAGCTCGCGCCCGCCGCAAACCGGCATCGTCCACAGCGGTGTCGCTGTCTTGTGCAGAACGTTGGCCTGCGAATGTCAAAACCGGGTGATCCGGGCGCGCGTTTTCAGCGGGGGGGGGAAAAAGCTGGGGAATTGTATTCGGTGGCCTGCGTCTCGATCCGGCTCGAATGTGGCGGGCACCACTGGGCAGGGTGCCGCATATCCCCGCCGGATCGCGGGGCGCGCGCATTGGATCGTCAGCGGCACGTTCCCCGGCAGTGGGCAGGGCGCGGTGGTTTGACGTTTAAGGGTGATCGCCCCGTCCTCAGTATGTGTGTGCCATCCGCCAGACATCTGCGCCGGTCTGGTACACCTCTACGCTGCCCTGCTCCTGTACGCCCCAAGTACTCTATATGTCTCTAGTCCGAGCCGTCACTGGAACCCAAATCGTATCGGAACCCGCCAAGTGTCTGGTAATCTCATCGCGCGGTCGATATCGGTGGGGGCGTTGTTGCTGCCATGGTGCTGGCTTGAATCCGGCCAGCCGCTGCCGCCCCGCGTCGCAGACTGAAAGCGAGGTTGTCGGGTGCGGGTGAGGAGTTCAGAAGCCAACGGGCGTCCGCGCGTGCGGCACGGGTCATGTGCTTCTAGCCTTCGGATTGCTTGCGGCCAGCGGGTCGCGCCGGGCCAGGACCGTCCACTCACGATACTCTGTGCTTGTTTCAGGGATAGGTCCAGCCCAGCCCGATGATCAGCGCCGCCACGGCCAAGCGATGCGCGAAAACAAACAGCAGCCGACACGGCGTTGCGGTCGGACACGTTGTGTTTCGGGCATCGCTGAGCGAGTAAAAAGCGCCCACGCGGCGGAAACGGCGCGGGTTGCGGTTGGTGGCACAGCCGCAAAGATCAGCCACAGGATCGGCAGCGCCAGAAGCGCAAGCAGCATTCCAAGGCGCGGTAAAACCGAGACCCCCGAAAACACGTCATGCCGCCCCCCCGGCGCGTATTTTCATACCAAGTTTCAGCAGCGGCCGATGCGCCGTGCTGTCGTGTGTGCAGCCCGATCTGCAAGCCGTCAGGCGCAAAAGTTGCTGCAGCTCTGCCTTACGTTCGGCGGAGCCGTTCAAGATAAGATAGCGGTGTTCAGGTGTTCGCTTCAATTATGACGCAAGGTGCCGCCGACCGCTTTTCAAAGATGTTTGGGGGGGGGGTGGCGGCCCCACGGTAGAACGGGAAGGCCTCTTCTGACGGGTCAAGCAATGGAGCAGAACACTGCCCGCGCACGCGCGGTCGGCGGGCCTTGGTCAGGGCCGTGGCGAACCCCCGCAAGATTCGCTCCATGAAGTCAGAGATAATATTGCTGGGGGATCGAGTGGCTAGGCGTTTGCTTGGGCGGGGCGCATGAATCCGCAGGCGTCGTCGCTGTACACGATGCGCATTCGGCACAGTCGTAAATCTGGGGCCTGCCTCGGCCGCGGTAGGATTGCAGGGCGCTGGCGGTCAGGCCGACCGCGTTCAACCGCCCCGTTGCAGGCAAAACCGCCAGCGCCAGTCCCAGCAGCCGTGCGCGTCAGTTTTTCTGTTCCAGCGCGGGCGAGGTCCGAGGCAAAGCGCATCGAGGCCCCTGATCGACCAGAGCATGAGGACTGCGCGATCTTGCCATTCGCGTTCGCGCAACAAAAGTCCATGGTCCCCATAGCCGAACGCCGGTGGTCAATGCTGCGCCGGCTGTCGCACCTGTGCCGGCCGGTATTTGCCAGAAATCATCCCCCACTCCATGCGCGACGGGACGTCATGCGGCCAGACCAGCGACAGCAGATGCTCTGCACGCAGCACAGAGAGACAAACGGGCTGCTTGCTCCTGCGGATCGGATGCGAAGGGTGTCGGGCTGTTTCACGCCGCGGCCTTTTCCCGATCAGGCTGGCCGTGGTTGCGTCGATCAAAGTGTTCAGGCTGTCACCCGTGCGCGCAGCGGCAAAGTCAGTGCCATTCGGTGCATCAAAACGGGCGGGCCATACAATCACATTCTTCGCCGAGGGGCAACGCCTTGTAGCAAGGTGCGCGCGCGCCGGTCAGCATTTCAAAACCACTGCCGCAGCACGGGGCCGGGGCCCAAGCCACGGTTATCGCGCACGTTCTGGCTGGCGTCGGGACGTCAGGCGGAAGGCGCGGACCAGACAAGGATCATTCGACCACGGATTCAACGACAGCCATCTGCCGCAGCAGCGTCTTGCGCGGCCAACAACTTTTCCGTGCGTAAAACACCAGCGTGGCACTGCGCATCGCGTATCGCCGTGGTCGCCACTCAGGATATCGCGTTCTGTTATCGCCGGTCGGGATAGGCACGTCGATCTGCACGAGGAAACCGGTCAGCTGGGCCCTCTGGCAACGGGTAGGTAGCCCTCTTGGTCAATCGGGTTCTGGGTGGCACAGGCTCGTGAAACGGATGCCCCAAGGCGCAGGTGCATGTCAGCAACCGGTCACTGTTTTTTCCTGCATCGCCATGCCGAACCAACGCGGGATTGAGTGCGCGGCGAGGCGCGGTTTGATTTCGTCGCATCAGGCAGCGGGTTGGCAAAGAAAATCGGCCTTCGACAAAACGAGAATGCGCGAGGGTGCCATCGGCGGCGGTGTCCAGCACCTCTGACCCAGAATTCGGCAGGCATTAAGGTCGGGGTGGAACGGACCGATTGCATCCAGCCCATACCTGTGCTCAAACGTTTCGACGCCGCGTTTGCCCAAGACCGGCAAAACGTCAGCAAACCGTGCCCGCCCAACAGCAGCGACGTTCAGTGTCAGAATTCAAACGACCGCTCACTGTCCGATAAAAGCGCCGGTTGTCGACGCTCTGGGCCTCGGCCAGCTTTTTCGCCAAGCGCGTCTCGATTCTGCTACGCATATCGCGGGCTTGGTCATGACATTTTGCCGCTCCTTGGGTTATATCAGTTAGATGTATAGGTGTATGTGTGAACAAGGAAAATGGCAAAAGGACAATGATGGGACAAAAAACCCGTGACCACAACAGCAGAAAGGCCTTGCGCGTCTGTTTCCGGCCGCACAAAACACGGCGGATTTGCCGCCGGTTAGAGAAGTGGAACCCTCCGTTTTTTTGCGCGCGATCTGGACATGGAGATCAACGGGACGGCACCTGTTCTATCAAGGCACCCGATTCGGCCGCATGGGGCTGAGTGAAACTACTTTGCGTTCGATTCTGATCCGTGAAGATGACGATTACTTTCCTGTGATTCACGCCGGTCGAAAAAGGTCTGCATCCAAGGTCGGCAAGATGCCCTTTGTCGCCATCGATTTCGAGCGAAGCAGCCGGGCACCGACCAGGTACGGCTGCACGTTCAGACCAACCTTGGGATATCGCGGTTGCGGGCCCGATTCTGCCGATCCGATCGAACGTAGCCCCCGAACCCGGGAGGAGCCCGCGCCTATATGTACCGGCATCCGCCGCAAACCTGAGGCGTGATCGACGGAAAGCTTTTACGGCTGGTCGACGGCGTCAGCACCACGAGGGATGGTTCGGACGTATGGTCCGCGCAGCTTCTTTGGCTCGACTCCCGTCGGGCGAACTGCTGACTGATTTCGTGGCGGAAGGCGACCCCCGCTGCGGACGCCGACACTGAATGCCAGATTGGGCCGGTGCGAAACAGGTTCTCGGCGGAGCAAAGCAGCACTCATGGATAGCGTTCACCTAGTACCAAACGGCAAAGGCGTTAATGCGCCTCGCCACAGTTTGACCTATTCCTGCGGTCCACCGTCAGCTTTTACGTCCAGTTTGAGCTACCGGAATCGGCTGCGTTTCCCATCACATGACGCGCCGGCGGTCGATCGAGCGTCTATAAGCCCTTTTTCACCTCGAACCAGCAGTTCACGTGCAACCTGCAACAGCATCTCGTGGCCGGGGGCAGGCCTGTGATTCGGCGTCGGGCATGCGGATCATCGCGCGGCGGATCACGTCTGCGGCTGTTCCCCTGGATCGGCGCGTTAATTAGCGGCCCGTTGGGCGCGAACCGGCGCGGCGCCTGTTGGCGCTGACTCTCTTGGCGTGTGGATTTTGCGTCGAACGGTCTGCACAAAGCCAATGCTCTTTCGCGAACGCTTGGTGTTGTTCATATAGGTTGCGGATGCGGGGAAACGTTCGAACAAATAACGGTCAAATGAGCCCTGTGCCTCGGCTCGCGCGAATGCGCAGGCTGCGCGCCAGGCCAAAGCCCGAGATGCATAGATGGACACCAAAGTTGATCGCTTGGCCTGACGGCGAAGACGTCGATAGTCATTATCGAAGGGGACGCCGAACAATTTCTGATGCGGTCAGGGAGACATACCTCCTTGAATGTCGATGCGTCTGAAAGGCTGCTTGAAGCTCGGGGATGTGGCAATATGTGGCCAATTATCCGTAGCTCGATTGGGATTAGGTCCAGCGCAATCAGCACTTTTACCCTGATCCGCAACAAAGGGCCTCGCGGATGCGGCAGGGCCCTTTTCGGATCGGATTCGGGTGTTTGCACGTTCGGATCGCGGTTGACGCAGACGCCGTCGATGCCCCGCGATGGAGATATGAGGTGTGTACGGTCCGGTGCAGTTGATGGTGGTCCTGGAAGCGCCGTCGGATATAGAGGTGGATTTCAGCTTCGACAGTTCAGCCAGCTCAGCACACGTGCGGGCAGGTCATGCTCGGTTGCCAGATCTTCGAGCACGTCTGGCACCAGTGGCATAGGCACCTGTACTATGCCTTTTTGCCGCCTTCCAGACGCATTCTCGTAAAAACAGGATCTCACCCAAGCTGCTTGGCGATCGACATTGAATTTGCGACCGGGAGTTGATAAATTTGCTCCTCAAGCCTGCCATCTTCTGCCGCAGGCATTCGACTCCGGCTCCAGCGTATCGCGGTCAACCTTGGCGCCAGGGACCGTTCCATCGCGGCAAACACAGCACCAAGGGACGGTTCAAGCGTTTATACTTCGTCACCTCGACGCGTGCAGCTTGCGGCTTTGAACAGCTGCCACAAACGCGGTAATATCCGCTCCTCGCGAGGCATATTTTTACGGCATTCGGCAGCGGTTACTTATCAAAGGGTCGATCGCGGATTTACGAGCCTAGCAAGTTTTTCGGGATCGGTGATGTGCGACAGATACCGATCTCTGACAGCGTGTCCATGGCCGTGACCGTGGCAGCCGGCGTGCATCCGCATAAGACAAGCGATCGTATTCGTCGTATCGGGGGCGGACATTGATTGCCGAGCGCCCAAATATCTGCTGTCGTATTTTCTGTTCTGCCGATTTTCAGGATCGTTGGGGTCTGCAACAATCGGGGTCAACAGGCGGCAGCGCATCTTCAAGGGGGGATCTGCCCCTTCAAGCCAGATTCGTCAGAGCCGAAACCAGATGCATCGCTGCCGACGCGCCTTGTGGATGAGAGAGGAATATAGCAGGCTTGCCGGGTTCGACGCAAAGCGATACGCAGCCGACAGCTGCGCGACCATATCGTCCAGCCGGTGGTCTCGTATCGACGGCAACATAGCAATCGTAAATCGGTCGATCCAGAATGTGGCCTCTGCTGTCGCCTGACGATGTTCATACTGATCCGGATCAAAGGGCACGTCCGCGCGGCGGGGCATCGGCAAGCTCAACCGGTTTGCGTCCGCGATGGTGGGGGCCTCTTTGCCCAAAACCTTCTACGCGTTTTTGACCAGCGTGCGAAACTCATCTCGGCAAAGGAAAACGAGCAGGCTGGTCGGCTTGGGGTCGCGTACCTCGAGGTCGTTCCAGCCGTAAAGTCAGCGGGCGTATTCTCGTCAGCTGACCAGAGGCGCGGAGGACAGGCGGATTTGACGCGTGGTCGTCAGGGATCTGGCGGCGTTGGGCTGTTTGATTCGCCCGCGCGTTTCAGCAAGTAAATCAGTCGCCATATGTCGTTTCAGCGGCGCGCCGGTCTTGTCCGATTCCGGGTGCGCAGGCACGTTATCGACGGAATCGCGGCCAGGGCTTGCACATCAACCACACGGTCGGGGAACACGCGAAATTTCTCGAAACGCTCAACAGGTCGATTGGCTTTTGTTCTTTCATCGGCATCCAGCATTTCGACCGCCGCCGCGACCAACTGGCATCAAATCGTGTCCGAGCTAATGATGGTGCAGCGGCCCACCCGCGGCACGGCCTGCACGGCGAGCGTCGCGATATATTCATCCGCCTCATTAGACTTGTTTTCCTTGCACGCGATGTTGAAGGCTTCGGGTTGCGTGCGGTCAGGAGGATCTGCGGACGCAGGTTCTTTGGCCAGGCCTTCGCGGTTGCCTTGTACTTGTCGTACATGTCAGGTGCGGAAGGTGTGGCTCCCTCATGTTCAAAGATCACGCCTACATGGGTGGCGCATCGGGCCCGGTGTTTGCCTTCGACATAGCGCTGCAACATGTTGGCAAAAATCCTGCAACGGCTCCGATCGGCAGCCCGTCTAGATTTGCGCGTCAAATGCGGCGCGCGTGGTAGGCGCGAAAATTAAAGCGACCGTCGATCAAATGCAGATGGTGACCCTTGCCAAATGTGACGACATGTCGGTGCTCCTCTTTCAGGACAAGCCTTCTTTTGTCAACGAGAAGCAGCCAAACTCTCCAGCGGGCCAATTGCAGGGCGGGCTCATTTTGCCAGCTTAATTCCCTGCGGGAGCTCCCCATCACGGTGATCGCTTTGGTAAGTTGATAGGACAGGCTGACCGAAGATGCAGCGGCGTCCAACGCCAAAACGCAAGCCGCGCACGAGCTGGTCGCCGATCCAGACATACAGCCGTTGACGAGGATGCTTTAAAAACGCCCCTTTGGCGCAAAGAATCCGTCTGGTGGTGGTGATACCCTGTTGACCCCACGCGTTCGGGCAGGCATCGGGCCCGAGTGTGCTCGCAACATGTATCTACCAGCGGTGATACTGCCGTTCTGTCATGCGACGGCTTCCGGCGTTTGATCTGCCGGTCATTGGCCATCACGCGCATCCGCAGACTTGCGTCTCGGCCCGATAACACCGCGCAGACATTGCGGCTTCAGCTCGCGATTAGGTCGGGGTTTTCGGTTATAAAACTGCGCGCGCCCCAGCCGATCACCAGCCAGCGCGCATCAGGGTGCAGATAGCGGCACGCCACGAGCCTTCGAGCGACTGCAAAACGCGGCTGCGAAATGTATCGAGCGAATCAGCAGAATCGTAATGGATCGGTCCGTGGATTTCACAAGCCGTTCGCGCGGTGGGCATCGCACGGTCTTGGGTACGCCGGGCGCCAGACGCGCCATAAGGGACGCAGATCACAAAACACGCTGGCACAGCGCAAAGGCGCGCCACTCGTACGCTTTTGTCAGACTTTGCCCCTCAAAACTCGGCGTGGAATTGAACTTTGGCAGTCGCAATACCCACATTCGGACCGAGGCATTTGTCCTGCGGGATTTGCAGGCCAGGACGCGTGAGGCTGCCCAAGGCACCTTTCGCTGCCGTCACAGGCGACCCAGGCTGGTCAACAATGCGGGTTTCCGGTGCTCTGAATGCATGTGTCGTCCTTGGCTGGGGGTGATGCGCCCATCTTATGACTTAAACCGCGCCGGCGGCAAGGGTGCGCGCGTGATTTGGCCAGCGCCAGCTTACAGTTTGTAATCTGCGATGAATCTAGGTTCACATCCGTCACAGAGCCGTAAAAGACGCGAAAAACCACTGAAATCTCCGGAGCGTCTTAGGAATTGAACACCAAAAAGCCTGTCAGATATGTGAGCATTCGGAATGGTGGGCTTTGCGATGATTCCAAAGAACGCACCGCTGCTGGCCAAGACACCGCATTCGGACCGGATCATGCCAAAGCTGCCCTCAGGCCACGCTGACCAACTTTGGCCTGACGTCGGGTTGGCCCAGGGGCAGATTGGGGGACTCGAAGTGGGGCATTACAATACGGGGCCGGTCGGGGTGGTTGGCGATTGGATTGGGTCAGATTGATTTGGCTGATCGAAAGAGGGGCGTTTGGAAAGCATCGCCTTATGCTCGATTTACTTTGCGACAGCTGAAAAAGAACCGGCGGCCGGCCCATCGATGGGCTGTTTGTCTGACGCGGCGTGCCACGGGCATCTCACTTCATAGATTCGATCGCCGCGGTGCCACGCGATTTGCGAATTCACGAGTGTTCGGTGGTTGATCCAGCTAATGCGGCGGGCGCGATTGGCTCCACGGTCGGCACTGGGCTATTTCGAGGACGTTTGCAAGCGGCGGTTGCCGAAGGGGCGATCCATCGCGAACAGTAATTGCGGGCGCTTTACTTTGCGATGGACCGCGAACAACCGCTGGACCGCTTGGCCACAGGCCTATGGGCGATTGTTTGGCCAAGGGCATGCGCGCCGACGCGTCGCTGCGGTGGACGGGCTGCTACGAGTTTGGAAGGAAGACGAATTTATTCCGCCCCGTGTTGCATGGCTATGGGGCGTGTGCAGGGAGGGGACGGGGTGTTTTGTCTGAATTTCCGCGCCGACGCGCCCGCGAAATTCCATGTCGGCGTCTTGCAGCTCCTGATTTTGATGCGTGGCGACACACGGGGGGGCACGCAAGCCCCAAAGTGGTCTGCGAGTCATCGGGGAATGGCGGAATAATTCCGAATTGCGCATATGCGCGTTCATGCACCACGATGCTATCCAAGCGAAATTCGTAAATTACGGCTTGGCGCATGGAGTTGCGGCAGCACGGCTGGCGCCAAGTTCCCGTCTTGGCCGAGACAGAGAAATACCCCAGTGACGTTCTTCCTGAAACGGCGGTGCGGAAAACGCGTTGATAGGCGAAGACGCTTATGCAAAGTCGCCCAATGTGGGGGGGGCCCCCCCAAAACCATATGACAGCAAGCCGAGATGTATGCGCGAGGTGACGGACCATTTGCGTGCAGGGCGATCAATGGACCGCATATGACATTGGTTCGTGGGTGGATTATGCAAAACCGCGACATGATAGGGCACACCGGCGATCTGATGCCGCCATTGCAGCTGCGAGGCGGTGAGATACAGGCCTTGGCGTTTGTTGCTCGAGGGCGCTAGGGATGTCGGCGGGCGTGATCGTTCACGGGGCCACGGCAATTGCGGAAACATTGATTGAGTCCGACACCGGGCGGCGCGACACGGCACATACATTGAACCCCGTTTGGCCGTTGCGGGTTGTGGGCAGGGCCCGAAGAGGTTAGCTCTGCGCACAGTGGTTGGCCGATCTGGCCCACGGTCTTGCAGGTGATGGGATGAAACAGCCGACCCGAGATGACGGGAAAGTCCTTGCTCGAATTGATCCGCTTTTGTGCACTGCTCTGATGATTGGCCAGTCCAGCGTGTTTGCGCAGACAGAGGCGGCTGAACAGGCGCGGTCGTGCGATGGCCGATTGAGGCCGGCCTCTGTTCCAGTTGGATGCAGCGAGTGCGTGCGGCGGGACTGTTCAGGCACTAACCCAGACCATAGGGTTTTGAAAGACGGGTCTTGTTGCCATGCGCGAGGGGTTGCGTCAGGCGCATCACGACAGGCAACCAATTATGCAAGAAATTACAGGCGGATGGCGAGTCGCCGCAGTTGCTATAAGGGATGCTACAAAGCCATTGGCGGCACCCCGGTACGCACTGTTGTTCTGCACCGAAGGGCGGATTAGGCACGGCGCGCGCGGGGCATCTTGTTGCGCTGAGTGACACCCGCGCTTGCAACAACCGCGCCGATGTGTTAGCGCAGGATTTGAAAAGACGTTCCAAACGCTGCCCGCGCACTGCAAACCGATGCGCAAGCCGCTGCAGGACGGGCTGACCGAAAATCCAGCGGGGCCCGTTACCGAATGAACCAGGCATGCGCAACCGAAACCCCGACTTGCCCAACGCTTTAAGCGAGACCGGTCGCACCGCCGATCTGATTTTCCACTTCGGAAACACTGTTCCGGTTTGCGCAGCGGCTTTCGAAATTGCCTCAGAGGCCGATTCCGCGGACGCGCCGGACCTGATTTCGAGGGCAGAAAGGCCGCGAACCTTTGCATGCGCGGTGCAAGGCGTGATCCTGCGCCGCGCCAATGAAACCCGATTGCCGCAGGCGGTGACACGCCCGGTATTATCTCCTTGCCACACGCCCGGTAGCCATGTGACATAAGCCAAGCAAGCCGCAAACACAATTTCCGCTGACCCGGCCCCTTTTGGACCTTGGCAACGTCGGTCATTCTTGAAACCCTCGGGCGGCGCGTATGTTTGTGTTTGGCGGGGCTGGATGTTGGTGCGTGTATGGCGAGGGCACAGGGACAGAGTCGATCGGGGGCAGGCAAGCCTATCGGTCTGGATTGGCGAGCCCGCGGGGCTAAATCAACAGGCGCTCCTCACCAAATGTACGATGGGCCTGACATAAGAGGTCCAGAAAGAACGCTACTATTATACGAAGTAAGAGAGAACAATAGTTGCCGCAGACCCGTCAGACTGGTTCCGAACTGATAAGGATGGAATAAACGATGAAGAAGTTCCGTGATTGGTGCCCGTGGGCGGTACCGCTGGCAGGGGTGATCTGCCACGACCGCAGATATGGGCGGCCTTTTCGCTGGCGGGGCAGGACACGGAAACAAAGCGAGGCAACGTCTTTGCAACAGCTTGAATCTGTTTCGGGGAACATCTTTGAAACCGCATCCCGCGGCAAATACTCGAACGGAGAGTTTGCTACCGAAAAAGGAACTTGGTTCGAGGGGGCCGCAAATCAACGGCATTGCTGACCTCGGCATTGATCCCCCCCACTCCAAGCTATTCTGCTGCTTCGGCCCAAAGGGACCGCGCTGAAAAAAAATGCACGGCGGGACCCAGACGCGCGGGAGGGGAAAATTCGGCGGGGCGCTTGGGCCATTTGAGGTTGACCGGGGCCCAGGGGGGGGAAAGGGGAGGGGCAATCTCCTATTCTTTTCTTTTTTT
>Ga0163217_1006121_pt1 | contig 11787 bp, 16 predicted proteins | sample SynspAceP_FD_185933 | JGI IMG/M metagenome (GOLD analysis project Ga0163217, IMG submission 185933) | Saline lake microbial communities from Ace Lake in Antarctica - Synechococcus sp. Ace-P (PacBio error correction) | ecosystem: Environmental > Aquatic > Non-marine Saline and Alkaline > Saline ... | reverse complement strand
AGCCGCCGGTCAGGCCTTCGCCAATCGCTGAGCAGGGTGAGTAAGGCATCGTTCTCTCCAAGAGGGCCGGATTTAGGCACCAAGCCTCAAGCCCCCCCGTCCGGACTCAACGCCGGGCCCCCATCCCCGCCTCTGGCGGGCTCTGTCGGATGGAATGCGACGCTGAAACCAGTGGAGGGTGGACGGCGCAGGCCTCCATCAGGGCCACCCCCCGGTGGTGCCCAAGCCGAGTTGCTCCCGCTTCTCGACCCAAGCAAAGCCTGCATTCAGGGTGGTGTGATTCCCCCCGAAGCCCTAGATGGCGGCACGCCACCGCGCCAATTCCCGCAGCTCAGCTGACCTGCTCGGCGTGGCGGCCGGCCCGAACCACGTGCCGGTCTTGAGAAAAGGCGGCGCCTCGGCGTCGATTCGACCTCCAGAGCAATTGCAGGGCTTCGCCGCCCAGCTCGGACTGCTCGAGGATCACCTTCACCGGCAGCCCAGCTCGACCATCGAAGCAATCTCGTTCGTAGACGGCGCCGACCATTTCCATCGCAAGGCACCGAAAACCGGCAACCAGATCGAGCTCATCAGCCCCCCGGCCTCCGCGCGCCTCAGCCTCAGCGTCGCTTGATGTCGGCGCTTGGGCAACAGCGCGCCGAAAGGGAAGGCCACAACGCCAATAGAGTTTTCACGCTTTCTGTGTTCACTGCCCGAGTACGTCCCGGCAACCGGCAGCCAGCGTCGAGGACACGGCACGACTCCGGCAAAGGCCGAAATGCCTGGCTTGGTCGCAGCAAACGCCCAATCGCCCTCCCCGACCTTGGGTGGGGATCGAGCAGTGGCATGCGATCAGAGGAAGGTCAGGGGCGATCGCGGGCCAAAAGCTCAGGATCCTTGGACTTGGATCACTCCATAACCGCCCGTGATACGGTGATAGAACCACCTGGAAATTTCACCGCTTTGCTATCTCGGGTAAACATAAAAATCGTGGGTCAATTCAGTTCAGTTGATTGAGGGCTTTCCTCCAGGCCCATGGTGGCATGGAGAAAATAACTTCCGCCGCACCGCCGGCGACGGCAGGGCAGGCTCACGATCACCGATCAGAGTCACCCGGCTGGATGGCTTTGCCAAGTGCCTTTCATCATCCAAAGCTGATCAAACTGCTTCAAGGCGACTCTCGCCATGATGATCGCTGAGACGTTCTTTAACGCTTGAGCTGACGACTGAGCTTGCGCCACCATGTAACATGCTGGAGTAAACAGTTTTCGCTTGCGTTACCTGGGCTCGAATTCACCAGCGTTGCAAAGACTGACCTCGGCACCGTCTGCTGGGGTCACCCGCGGTGCGCGCGACGGAGAGATGGACACGCTTCCTGGACGAACCCTCGAAATGGTTGATCGCCCACTTAAGTGGCCTGCGTGTAATTTCGCGAGGCTGAGGACCTCAGAATTGCGTCGTGGATCAAAGAGCTTCATCGAACACCTCTGCATCAAAGAAAACAGTGGAAACAGGCAAAATCACCTGCCAAGCGCGGAGCAACGTCACTGCATCAAATCCACTGCAACGAATTGAACTGATCGAACCACCTTTGCAGCGATCCGATTGTCGGTGTGGATCTAAGCAGGCGAGTGCATTGGAATTCCCGACTGTTGACGGCAAATCCTTTCGAATTCCCATTTCGAATTGTTTCCTTCCAGCTGGCATGGGGCTGGCAGCGGGTGCTGCAGGCGCGCCTGCTGGCCGGACTCCAGGCGGGCCGAAAAGCCTGCTGTTAGTGCAGCACCCCGTTGCCTACACCCTGGACGGGGGGCCTCTGAGCAGCACCTGCGCTTTTGATCGGCCGCAGCGCCGGCCTCCTGTTCCGGATCGATCGGGAGGAGGAGTCACCCACCACTGCCTGGTAACTGGGGCCTATCCCTGCTGAACCTGAGCCGTCCATTGGCGCGACCTCCACCTCTATCTGCGCGAGCTGGAAGCGGCGGTGCTCTCTTGGCTGTCCTCGCCCTGCCGGGCGAGCGCATCGCAGGCCGACCGGGTCTTTTAGAGCGTCAGAAGGTGGCGTGCGTTCGGGGTGGAAGCACGACGCTGGATCAGCCAGCACGCTAGCGCTGAACGTGAACTGCGATCTCAGCGATTTTGGCCGCCATCGCACCCTGGTGGGCGATGTGATCGTCCGTATAGGCCGCCTTGCGACTGGACCCGGTTCTGCTCCCGAGGAGGATGCAACCCCTTGCTCAGCAAGCAGCTTGCAGCGGTTTGGCTTGACCCTGTCGTTCGCCGACCCTGCTGAGCGGCCGGAGTGATTATGGCTTACTGGCAACCGGCGGATCCTTCGGTGAGAAAAGGCAGAGCCATGTGAGATCCACTGGCAGGGCGATCGCCTTGAATCAGCAAGGCCCCTGGCCGCGCGCATGACTGGAGCGGCCTGGAACGGCCCTACGAGCAGCTCTGGCCGGGCCCTGGCGAACGCGTATGGCGAAGCGCTGGCCCTGGAGGCCCCCACAGCCATCCCGCCCCAGTGCTCACTATAACGGGCCTTCAAACACCGGCCATCGGCGGAGGCCGCCCCGCCTTGCTTGCCCTCGGGAGGAGCCGGTGATGTGGTGGCCCCTTCGCCGAAAATTTCTCCCCGTGGCTGGGGCCGACAGGGCCTGATGCGGGCCGGCGCCGCCGACGCCGTTCGGGGAAGCACCCCGCGCCAATCGATTGAACTTGCGTTACATCTTCGGAGACATTCCGGCGCCATTGGCCTGGTGGCGCTGAATCGTCCCAGCTTGCTTCCGGGGATCTCATCTAGCAGCCCAGCAACGGGCCAGCGCTGCGCTTCGTACTGGTGATTGAGGACATCACCTGTGAAGTCAGACTGTGGCCCCGACCAGCCCCACACAGACGGCCCTGTGCGCCGCTGCTGCCCTGCCTGAGGCTGGGGAGCCTTTGCACAGCGGGGGCGGCGGCGCCCCTGCCCGGCCTTACCGCCGAGTGGCCCCCAGCGGGCCTGGCCACCTTGCTGTTACACCTGGGCACCACCGGGCGGCCCAAAGGGGTCCCCTCAGCCACGCCAACCTGCTGCACCGAGCGTCGGCAGCCTCGGGTGGTGGCGGTGTCTCCGGCAGCCAGAGGATCGGGCGCTCAGGCGTGCTGCCAATCTGGCATGCCTACGAGGCGCATGGGCCGAATATTTCCTGCTCTCCTGCGGCTGCCAGGCAGGCCTACACCACGCTCCAAGCACATCGGCAGTCGATCTTCCATCGGAATTATTCAAAACCGCAGTTACATGACAGGTGCCCCGCCTCGGGAAGCGGCTGCTGCCGGCTTCGGAGGATGCCCTCGCTGCCATGGCGTCTCCCGGCCGCCGCTTGATCGGCACGCCTGGGCATCAGCCGTTCCATGCCCTTGCAGCGCCGGCGGGCCCTCAATCTCACCCTTCCACGAAAGAACCCCCGGCGCGGCAGGCTGCTGGCGGCCAGCCTGTGCGTTGGCAAGCCTTGGCCGCTGCAGTGGCGTGGGCTCCGGCATGTCTGGGCCCAAGGTGCGCCAGCAACTGGTGGGGGGGAGCGTACAAGCAATCAGCGGCGCGGATGCCCTGGCCCGCACGTGGATGGCTTCTTCGAAGCCGATCGGCATTACGAGCTCCTGGGTGGGTACGTGCTCACCGAAACCAGGGCCCGGTTCGCTGGGCCTGCGGCGCTTGGCACAAACCGCCGCGGCAGCCCGACAACCACTCCCGGCAACGCCCTCGAAGATTTGTCGCAGCCAGAGAGCGGCCTCCCCTGACCCTGGGAGTAGGGCCGGTACTGTGGGCCGGGCCCCCAGTGAGGCGCTATTTCCGTAATCCCGAGGCCACAGCCCGGTGCTTGATGGCAAGGGCTGGCTTTGACACGCGCGACCTCGGCCACCTGATGCCCGACGCCACCCTGGTGCTCACCTGGCCGGGCCAAGGACACGATTCCGTGCTCAGCAGTGGCGAAAACATCGAGCCCGGCCCCCTGGAAAGACGCGCCTGGTGGCCACCCGCTGGTTGGAGCCAAGCTGATGCTGGCTTCGGCCAGGACCGTCGCAGTTGGCGGGCGCTGATGGTGGCCCGAGCAGAGAGGCCCAGCCCGAGGTGCTCGCGTGCACTCAAAGGAGAGTTCAACCGGCTGCTGGCCGCTTCGCCCCGGTTCCCGCTCCGATGAACGGATCGTGTCGGGGTCGCTCTGGTGGAGCCGTTCACGATCGAGAACGGGCTTGCTCACCCAGACCCTCAAGCGCGCCGCGATCGGATCGCCAGTCGCGATTGTCTGGGCCATTCGAGTCGCATACCGCCAGTTGAGCCCTTGACTGGCTGGTTGACCATTGACCGCTGGCCTTGAGGAGGGCCCTGGGGACGCTTCCCCCTTTCCCGATGACGACGGCCATCCCTGTAACGATTCAAACGCGACGATCACCGTGCGTGACCGTGGTGACACCACGCTGAAGGAGGATTGCGAAGCGTGAAAACTCTGCCGCGGTCGAGCAACAGCGACCAACAAGCTTGCACCCAGCTGGAACAGTGAAGGTCAGGCACTGGTCAGCGAGCATTCGCCGCAGGAGCCTCAAATCCGCTCGACACCGCGCTGTCAGGAGCAGGTGGGCTCCGTGCAAAACAAACAGGTGGCGAGGCAAGCGCAAGCGAACTCGAAAAGAGCAGAAGCGCACCCTGCTCGAGCAGCAAACGCAGGTTGCGGGAACTGGTGTTCGAAGCAAAATCGTTGACGCAGGGGCCCAAACTCGAGGGCACCTCAAGGATCAGGGTGGGCGGAACAACCTGGTCCAGAAAGCTGCAGGTGGCACGTGCTGGTGCGTGACGGCGTGATCGAATCCATCGAGGGAGCGAGACCACCGCCCCTGAGACCACGCACCTTCTAGTCGGATCTCCCTCTGAGGCGTCGCCCTTGTAGAGCACTCCATAGGCCTCCTCCCATCAGGGCTACGCCCAAAGCGGGCCGCAGCTCGCCCACCCTAACGCCTTCACCGGTAAAATGCGTGGGCCGGCAGCTTCTGGGATCAAGGACTTGGGCGACCCACGGACATTTTCCATGCCCGCCTTGCTGGCTTCACCATGACGGAGGGCAAGATCGTTCCGAGTGGCTGAAAACGCCCGGCGATCACAGTGCCCCCGGTGAATCCGTGCTCTGGCCTGGTCGAATCGGAGCGAAGACCAGGAGAGTGGATGTGGAGGCCTCATTCAGAAGGCGATTCCTTCCGCTGTGTTTTGATGCGCTCTGAGAATCAGCTTCCCGTGGCAGAAACAATCGCCTGATCTGTCGAAAAACGGAGGCGAATCGCCGCCCGCCCAGGCCAGGCGCGTGCTCGGAGTGTGTCGTGTCGCCGCTGCCGTTGCGGCACCCTCCAAAGCCCAGCCTCGCAGCAGGCATACACGGCCCGAGGAAACCGGCGGGGCATTGAACCAGCTCCAGCGGCGAAGAGCCCTCGTGGCCTCCAGTGCGGCGTCACCCGGCAAACGGCCGCCGGTGGCCGGAAGAGTCCAACCGCCGCACGGGACAACTGCACCCAACGGCCGGTTGAGTGCGTATGCACAGCGGGGCCAAGCGCTGGCAAGCAACTCCCGGCGTGGCGCCTGGGGAAACGTATTTGGCGCATGCTATGGGGGGCGCGCCTGTGTGCGGGCCCCGGGCAAAAAAGGCATATCCTCCGCCCCACCATGGCCCCGTCCAGGCCCGAGGACGGTGACGGCAGCGGGCCAGCGGCTCACCCGCTGAGCGTGCCCCATACGGAAGGCAGCAGTTTTCCTTACGACAACCTGCCACGCTGCCCACGGTAGGCCGTCCCGCCGACCGTGGGCAGCCGAGAACGCGGCAACCCTGGGCCAGGCCTTCGCAGCCCCGGGCCGAGACCGTGGCCTGTCAACACCCGTGCAGCAGCAGTATCATCCGACAAGAGATGCGCCGGACAGCCTGACCGATCCCCTGCTTCCACGTCGGCTACACGAATCACCACCGATCGTTCGATGCCTTCTCTACAAGCAGCTCTGAAGGGAGGTCACGGATGACGGCCACTGTTGCCAAGGCCGTGGCCGGTTGTCTGGTCGGCCATCCTCAGGCAATGCGGCCTACAGCGAGGCACGGCATGGCCTACTCCGAGCCATGTCGGGTCAATGTGCGCGGGTATCGGTCAGTGGCCATATGACGGTGGCGATTCTCCCACGCCCGTCTGGGCCAAACGCCGCACAAAAACCGACGACTTATTCCCTCTTCGCGCAAGCTTTAGCCGGAACCCTGGGTTGGTGGCCTCGCTCCCGCACCAAACAGCTCAAGCCAAGCGAGCTACAGCACCGCCACGACGTTGCGCGACCTCTAAACACTGTGGCATGATTATATTAGACCGTCGAACGTTCTGCTTTTGATCGCCATCCTCCGGGCCACCCCGCGCGGGCCCATCCTGCGTTGGCGGCCCACTTTCGACCGGCCCTGCTAGTGTGGCGCCAGCGACCGGTCTTCCAACTCCTCGGTGCCTTGAAGTTTGCAAAGCAGATGCAGTGTTAACCTCACCGCCGGACCACTCCGGGTCATCTATGGCACCCACGGCCCGGCCTTCGCTTACATAGATCTGCCGCGCGTGATCGACAACCGACCCGAAAGCTGGCCCTCTGACGGTGAGCGCAAGCGGCCTTGAAGATCTGAAGATCTCCAATCTCCGACCACACGTACTCTCCAGCTACGACTTTCGATCTGCCCTGAGATCGAGCATTGGCCCATGTCAGGCTTGGAGCCCCGCCAACGCCTCCGGCTCCTGGCGCGTCGAGCCCGACGGGCTCGGCCCGTCACCTGCAGTCTGGGATCTCGCAGCCGGCAGCTGCGGAACCCGAGCACTTGCTGGTGGTAACAGACAGCCCGCCGTCTCAAGGCCCGCCTTGAAGCCCGCCCGGCCCAGTGGCAGGACTGTGGAGCTCTTTTCCTATCCCTCGTGGAATGCGCTTCTGGAGCCTTGGCCAGGAGCGGCAAACGCGCCTCAATGTCAGTGCGAGACCTGCAACTCGAACCGCCCGAAAATCAAACCACCGTTCGGCATAACGAGTCGTCGGGGTGGACGGGCCAAGCGAGCCGGCGCGTGATCCGCTTTGCAGCTAAGCCGCTGACACACCGCCGGCGATGGTACACTCAAAGGATGTGTTGTCAGCGCTACGCGGAAATCCCGGCTGCCGCCGTTATATCACGCACACATCCCAGCGACTACGAGCGCTAGTCAGAACCCGTAACGCCGCAGAAACCGGAGCGGGTGGCGCCCCGCCCCCACCGCCCGGCCTCCACATTTCAGCAATGCCCTCTGCAGAGAGAGCTCAATTCCCCCATTCCGGGCGTCGAGCTGACCCGGAATTCACCCTGCATGTCGGGCCTGGTGCGAGCCTTTCTCGTCCCCGTCAAGGAAACCGAAGACCTCACGGCCTTGGGAGCGTCCCACACATGAATGTTTGGAAGGGTGTGAGCCCCGAAGGCCCGTGGAGCCGTGCCCGGCCTGCCCGCCGCCGGCCAGCGGACGGCCCCGGATGTTGATTCCGCCCAATCCCGGGCACCACCCAGCCGGAGTTGATAGCACACATGGGCCTCCCTTGCCGGAGTGTCGCGCCAGCTCGAATGAGGTCCTGCAGCGGCCCATGGCGGAGTTGGTGCTGACCCGCTTACCAGTGGACCGGTGCCCGAAACCTAGTGATCAGCCCGGTTCCGCTTCCAGGTGGTGGTAGGGTCTGCTCGACGAAACTTCCACCTACCGCGCCAGGTTCGACGCTGCTGCTGGTGAGCGCTTTGCTCGGTCCGCACAGCGCTTGCTGGATCTCTATGGCCCACGCGATCACGGCGGGCTTACCGCCGTCTTTTCCTATGGCGATCGAGTGGATCGCCCCAAGCCGCCGTGCGGGCCGGCCGGGCAAGACCGCGGCAGCGGCAGCCTTAGCGAAAGCGCTCGCAGACGGATCAAAAAAAAAGCCCCGACAGCTGGATGGCATTCAAAACAGGGTTGAGACGGATCTGAAGGAGCAACACGGAATCGCGTGTCTGGATCAGCGGACAGAGCCAGGTTGGCGGCCACGAAACTCCGCGTGTTTACCAGGTATCCCTCGAAGGAGAACAAGGTGCCATTATCTGGAGCGCCCGTGTCGGCTAGGTCGAATACTCCAGAGAGTAGTCGCGCTGCTCCCAGGCACATCCGGCCCATGCGCGCTCTGAGCAAGGGGCCCTTGGCTGACCCATGCGGGTCCCGATGGCATCTCTGCGACGTGGCATAATGTTTCGGCGGTTCGCGCTCTCCGGCCCTGGTGATCTCGGGTGCCGCCAGTCTGAGCACCAAGACAGGCCAGCTTCCTAGAACCTGGTGGCAACCGGCCGCCTTGAACTGGGTGGCGAATTCCTCGAAGACTGCCGAAATCGGCGGCAGATCTTGTCGCAGGCTCCGCTGGAGCACCGCGGACCACCCGCTTTTGATCCCTTGCCAGTTAGGAAGTTATTCCAGACCTGAGGCCGCGGTTGTTGAAAATGCCTGCCTTTGCCGGGCGTACCGGCGACGCGGCGAGTGTGACCTGCGTGGTCAAAGACCCTGCCATCAGATCGGTGCCTGCTCACCATCTTGTTGAGCGTTGGACGTAGCGCGTGGTGCTTGCCGTGTGGAACTCAAGGTTGGGGCGGGAATATGGGGCTCAAGAGTGCTCGATTCGTAGGGACAGCGCCCGGCAGCTGAAAGGTCATGTGGGTTCGAAGAGAAATCATGAAAGGCGGCGCGGCGGAAACGCCAGCCCCTGGCGCCAGGATCGCGATCTGCAGCAGGCCAGACACTGTGAAAGAGGTCTGGGAAACGGGTCACACCGCCCAGCCTCCATTGTAACAATTGATTCAGAGTGATGTGCCTCGTAGCCCCCTTAGCCGTTAGCGGCCCGGACGCCGAGGAGCTCCACTTCGAAAGGATCAAGGTTGCCATTGGCCGGAAATTCACGCGCGCGCCAGCCCCACGCTCCCCGTTAGGTTAGCAGATCCGGGCGCGGGAGAATCACCACAGCTTGCGCTTGCCCGCCCACCTTCCTTGCATCAACGCCGCTTCATCCCAGCCCTGATCACACGACCGGCACCGAGGGGAAGCGAGCGGCTGTTACGCCCCCATAGCTGCTGTCCAAATCCCCTGCCTTCCGTGCGGTGTCATTCTTCCTCCCAGAGTTCCGTCGCGATAGTGCTACTCATCGGTGTCTAAAGCCGCTGCGGCCCGCATGCGGACCTCGCGCGACAACGCCCACATCGTGCCCCGCAGACCCGCTTGCCGTGATCCGTCCTGGCTGCCACCATCTCGCCACCAAGATTTTGGCCGGCCTGGTGCCAGGTCGTTGCTGTGCACTGGACATGGTTTCAGGTCAACGGATTTCAGTATCCATCGTGGGAAAGTGATGATGTTGTGGGTTGGATCCGTTTCGGGGTCGACCGTCACGCGTTCAGGGGCGGGTGGCCAACCGCCGCTTGAGCTCGGGTCTTACGGCAGCTGTCTGGACGGCTGCCTGGGGACACCGCCTGGAGGCGGATTTGGTCAGCACCCAGCGTTCGAGCTGGAAGGCGTCAACGCTGCTGGCGCCAAAGAATCCTGGCCGTGGGGAAAACTTGGTGGACAGGGCCACCATCAGACAGCCACGCAGACGTCGTTACTGATCAGGATGTGCGCGCGATGTCGCACCGGGTCGCAACGCTCAAAGGGAGAAGGTTGATTCGGCCAGTTGCGCCCTGCGCAGCCAGCGAGAGGCGCCTCAAACCATCGGGGTCTCACTCTACTGCGCCGCCTGCGCTCGCAAGCTGTTGCTCCAGGCCGGTGCGATTTTGTCGAGCGACGATCGACTCTTCTCTCGCGGGCCAAGCCACGTCCTGGAGAAGTGGTCGATGGTTGCGCTCCATCCTGACGGACCGCCTGCTTTCTTCCAGTCGGGGTTATCCGCCCCGCAGCCCCGCTCGCATCCCACAGTCCGTTTCCGGACACCAAACTGTGTCCCGATAGCCGTGGTCGGCTGTGGCGGGATCCAACTGGCCACTTCTGACCCAACCCTGGGTCCACACTGCGGCAGACGTTCTGCCAACCAGGAGCTGGTGCCAAGTCCACGGAAGAAAGCTGTTGCACGCCAGTTTTTCGTTACCCGAGGTTCTGGTCCATGCGGAGCGTTGTTGCGCGGTCCTTCATCATCGGTACAACGGTTCGGCACAAGCCAATGAGGTCGAATGACCGAACCTGGCTGGGTGTCTCCACACCCCACGTTGCGGCCCCTGGCCGGGACCTCGCTGGGACTTGAGCCTGGGCCCCGTTGGGCTGGCCCACCCCTGCTCTGGCTTGGCGTTGGGTGCCGCTTTGGGGGCAGTCAACTGCGGGATTCCGGAGCCGCGGCAGGAAAGGACTCGGCGCCGGGGCTCTGGGCGGCGGGCCTGTGTGGGGGGCACGGCGTGTTGCTGGCGAGCGCATCGCTGGGCTTTTGTGCTTTGCACCCGACTAAACACTTGTTGGGATCCCTTTCCGCTCAGGCCTGCCCGTTGCCTGGCGCTCTGGCTGCCTTGCGGTTGCCGGCTTGCTGGTCTCGGCGCCATGCTGGTGCCGCTTTCTGGTCCGGTTGCTGCGTTCGTGGGCTGGTGTGGGCCAAGCGCTAGGATGTGGAGCACGCACCCTCGGACGATGGTAGCTGACGGCCTTTCGAGCCCGATCTGGCGGCTGGTCGAGATTAGTTCTGCAGTTGATCGCGCAAGGCCCCCTGTCTGGAATCGCCTGGGAAAACCTCCCCCTGCCGGGAGATCGGGCCTTTGGCCGGCTGGGCCCTCGGGTCGTCGGGGCTTCGCTCTTTTGTGCCGCCTGCGCACGCTCTTGATCGCCTGGCTGCTCTGGCGGCCCTTGAGGCGACGGCTGCGTCGAGAGTGGTCGGGGCAAATGGGCGACGGCGACAGCCGGCCAATCGGAGCTGGTGGCTTGGCTTTGCCCACCCTGACGCGCGGGCGTTCGCAGCTGGCTTCGCGGGTGGAGTCAGCTGCCCCCCGAGCGAGGCTCCCTTCGGTCGAGCGTTCTCGTGGCTGCAGCCGGCACGGTGCCGACAGGAGAAGTCTTCGAACCGGGCCGGGCAACACGCCTGCCTTGAGCAGCTGTCCGCCAGCGAGTGCGCCAAGTAGCTGCTGGGGCCCGTCTGCTCTGCTGCCGGAAGGGTCGCTGTGCTGCCAAAACTTGCCCAGCCAGGAGCCGGTTGCGTGCTCAGCGCGGTTTTCGCCAGGAGGGCGAGGGAACTGACGCAGCAGCACCGATTCGTGCTCGTTTTTGTCCCGATCAACTGGTGGCCAGCAAGGCTGGATCGACAAGCACCGACTGTGTCGCGCTCAGGGGAGTGTTGGGGGGTTACGCTTGCGCGGCTCTGGCGCCTGTCTCGGCCGTCGGTGGCAGTGTTGGAGCAGGCGGCACGCGTGCACGCCTGTTGCCGCTGCCCGAGGCGCGCCATTTTGGTGCCAGTCCTGCCTACGCAAGCCTATCTTCGATGGTCAGTAGGGCGGCTTGGCAGCAGGCGAGCGCGGAAAACGGTTGCGGCTGGCTGCTGGCCCCGCCAACCTCGATCTATCCGCTCCGTGGTCTCTTGCCAGGCTCAGTTCTCGGGCGCGTCGCTCGTTGGCGGGGCGAGTAGAACAACAAGGCCCGCTAGGCTGGTCAACGCTCCTGGCGCGAGACACCGGGCGGGTGCCCAGCCAGTGATCGGACAGTCCGAGGGAAGGTTGCGCCCGGCTTGCCTTGCCGACAGGCGGCAAACCGCGTCGCCGTTTCACACCTTACCTCAGCTGCCCT
>Ga0163217_1076438_pt1 | contig 11788 bp, 6 predicted proteins | sample SynspAceP_FD_185933 | JGI IMG/M metagenome (GOLD analysis project Ga0163217, IMG submission 185933) | Saline lake microbial communities from Ace Lake in Antarctica - Synechococcus sp. Ace-P (PacBio error correction) | ecosystem: Environmental > Aquatic > Non-marine Saline and Alkaline > Saline ... | reverse complement strand
AATTTATTTATAGTAAATATAATCGTCTGGTTTCCTTTAGGTTCCTAGTAGCAGTACTTCGAATGGAGCTATGTACACAAGATGACTGCCGATTATGGTGAGTGGAAGTTTGGGACGTCTCGCAACTGGATTATAATGGCCAGCGTCATTATTTGCTATTAAACTTGGAAACGGTTAGACTTGGACGGAGCATAACCGGCTGGGGTACTCTTGCTTATGGGTTTGAATTCAGGTCAATTTACAATACAACTGATACCTTCTTGGAGGGATATTAATGTGTTAGTTATTATACCAGCTTATTTGGGATTGCCTGTTATATAATCAGGCTTTTGTCTATCCGTTAAACTAACGAGAAGATGAAAGAGATAGAAGAAGCAGATTTAATTTATGCGTGAGGAGAAAAACTGGGCAGAGATTAAACTCCTGCATTAAATGATATTCATTAAACATAAAAGTTAATAAAAGGACTTAAAGAAATTTGGCTTATTTTAATTATTTCAATCTGATTGGTAAGCAACAACTCATTGATGTGTTGTTCCGATTAGATGCTGCACCCAGACTGCTTTAAGTCAAACCGATATATGCCAAGACCGCGAATTTTATCACTTTTGAATCGCCTTTTTCAAAAAGAATAAGATAACACAGTCTATAACCGATTAATTCAATCTTTTGGGTGAGCCATTCATAATCCCATTTTCCCATACCTCACTTTTAGTCATAGATGCAGGTGCTTTGCTAGCAATCATTGTAACGTGCTTTAAATTGACCATAAATCAGCCTCGTGTGGTTTTACTTGGATTTCGCATATCCCAAACTTGGTCAATCCCCAACGGTGCGCTTTTGACAACGACTTCTACCTCTTCCAGTAAAAAGCTCTCTCAATATCAAGTAGTTCGTAGTCGTAAAGCCTCTAATCACTTAAGTCGACCAATCTGTATTTGGGTTTTTGCGACTAATTGATTATTACTTGAACTTGAAATAGCTCCAAAAATATCATTCCCAGCACTCCAGTAAAGAGGGGCCCCCTTGCCATGACTCGTGCAGTATAGATGTTGTTGCAAATGCTTCGACCAGAGATAAAAACACACAGACTATGTTAAGACAGCTAAATCTATAAACGTGCCACGATAGTGCTTTCATGACGAAAATAGGTTTTGGTATTAATCAATAAAAATTGCCCTGAAATTTTATCTAATTAATAAGGATTAACGCTATACTATTTAAATAATGCTTTTCGAGGCGCGAAACAGCATTTCGAGACTATTCCAAACTTAGTATGAAATTGAGCAACGATTAGCCATACTAAATAATGAACTAGAAAACCACCGCACGACAACCCACCGGTACTACTTACACTTAGCTAATACCATTCTTCAGTTTGTACAATCACCAGCTTCATATCTTATCAATAATTACTCGCCCCACTCGCTAGCTTGAACGTCAACTAATTCACCCCCTCCAAACACAACCAACCAGCCAAAAACACACCACACCCAGAGGGGTATGTGATTTCGCAGGAAGATTTAAAGAAAGGGACTCATTAAAAACCACAGACTGACCAAGGGCATATTAAATACTCTTAGTTACATCAGATGCTTAGGTAAGTTTACGAAATAATTGTAGGAAGGTATTTAAATGGATTTGGGGTAATTCTCGGCACGCTCGCCTCCTCGCGCGCCTTCATTAAATAGTCGTTTGGAGTAAGTTAGTGTTTCATGGATTCTAAAACTAAATTCGATTAAGTTTAATCAATATCCAATATACCATCCTAAACATAACTACACCCTCCAACGGACTATGGCTCGTCATATACAAATCTTTCTAGGGTGTTAACTTTTATTGTATCTGTCTTGTAACTATAACATTCCTGATTCATCTAGGTATTCAGTCGTGCGAATGCTATCATGAAACACCAAATGAACCCGACAATCGCCCAAAGACTCTAAAATACTCAATTGAGTTTGACAACACCAGCTTGATTTACAGATAAATAGGTCCGTTTTTCTATTTTGCCGCCCCACCATTTCTGTAAAAGTATACTTTCCGGCTATCAGCAGCTAAGAAATAATTGGACTCAATACTTCTACTTCTAAATAATAGGATCTGCATGTTGGTGTGTTTATCCAAACTTCTACTCGAGCACCATCGTCTGGGTAACTTGTTCATACTCCAATACAAAAGTTTTTGCATATCGTATCCATTCTCTTTTCATCAACCGTAAGCATTCCAGCCTAGATGCGAATCGGCAAAGATTTTTTTGGATTCTAGGTAGGGAACTGAACTCCATAAAATACCGTCAAGTTATTTCACCCAGCCATGCATTCGATCCGACTCAGACGACACCATCAGAGCCAAATTCACTTTCAGGATTGATTGGGAAAATACGGACTCTAAAATTTTCAAAATCGCGTTTCCCGGATGATTCAGTAATATGCTGAGTAAAATCCAAATACTCCATCTTGTTGAGTATTTGCTTTACATTGATTATGGGTTGTGAACGTTTAAACCGACTGCATTATTATATATAGTAGTTTTCCTTTCAAAATTGGAGGTTTGGTGTTCGCCATGCTTCGTAATTGATTTCTGACTTACTTCCCAGCTTCACTGGCATACCTTGAGTTTGGACAGTGCCCGATAGCATTTGTAAAGGGCCAACTCCAAACGGGTCGGAGGTGGAGGCCAATATCCAGCCTCATTTGGGGCAGGCAATTCTTGAAACCTCCAAATTTGGCCATCCTGAACTAGACTGTGGTGTTATAAGTTTTTCTAAGATTTCTCCTGCGTTTATAGAATATGGAGGTGGTGGGCCACACAAGATCCGACTGATATCGGAAGCACCAATAACTGGACACAGATGTGATTGTTATTAGCCCATTTTGCCAATAACAGAAATCAAACCCGTTATATATACTTCTCAACTTAAGTTTAAAGAGTTCAACGTATCCTCGCTTGAGAGAGCTAAATCGCTTATACCGAATCAAATAGACAGAATTATAAAAAACAATAGCTTCATGGTGACAATTGTTGATTAATTATTTATGGTTATTGTCTGAAATCTAAAAGAACAGGACTTGTTTCTTTTTTAGAAATTATTCTCCGTCTCGCAAAGTCGATCAAAAAGGCCCGAAGTATCATTAAAGATGTTCAAGCCAATCAGCATATTTCTGACAACATTACAGAAAAAATCTAGCGGACCCAAACCAACCATAGCTAAAATCTGCCCCAGGGTATTATTGTACCTACCGTCTTCTCCGCTATACTCAATTTAGACCAACATATTCCTATTGCTTGCCTTACCAAAATATTAATCTCTATGTTCTCTCTGAAATAATGTTGTTACATCCAAATTCCCTACATGTCTCATCGATCTCTACCAGGTGTTACCCTTTCCTTATTGCCATTACGTCGGGAGAGGGAATTTTTTAGATTAATCAATTGTTTCTTTTACAGGCTTCTTCTGGGCCGAAAGGTCACACTTCTTTCCAACTCAGAATTGTTGTTACAATTTGGAACTTCTATTTTTGAAATCAATCCTATTGGCGAGGATGTAATCAATTTCCACGCCACTAGATTCCGCTGAAGTCAGACTTAGACCCTGCCTTCTGCAATCCAGGATGGAGCCTCCGTGCCTCAAGATCAAATTGCTTATTAGCTTTTTCAGCTGACTTCAAAGAGCTTTGAACATAGTCGTATAGTGCATCAGACACAGTTCAGCACAAACGGCAATTTCAAACAATTCATTTTGACAACGAGGTACATAGTAAACCTTCCTAGGAATTCCATAAGCACCAGCAATATGCTATGATTTACATCTTGAATCGTTCATCACTTAGATAGTGTAAGCACCAAGCAAAACAGACATTGAGTACAATCAAAGTACTACACTCGGTCTTTGGAGATCAAAATGTAGGTAGCAACTAGATTCCAATATCACGTGATTGAATGTTAACCATCCTGTTAAGTAGTGAGGTGTTTTAGTTGGAGCGCAAGCCCACTTCGATATATTGCGAAAGATAAGAATTGGAAAATTTAATAAGTAATAAACACTATTCGAAGAAGTTGATGTTGGTATAAAAATTAATCATAGAAGCTGAATGTTACAAGGTAACTAATGCTATTCAATTGGGTAGTCTGTCTATTATTTATTACGGTATATTCAGAAAAACTGAACTTTGAGCACATTTTGCTTCAAAAAAATGAAACTTCCAAGAATTAATTAAATATGCAATAAAAATCACAATTAAAGAAACCTATTTAATTTTAAATCAATGTATAATTATTTCAAAATTACTTACTTAATTGCTCAATTGAGCAATGTTTGTACGAAAACTTATATAATTTAGCATAACCAGATAGAGCGTTAAAAGACTTATCCAATTAGATTTATATTAACTCCGATGAAATAGGAGGGCGATAATCACTTTTTAATAGCATAAATCATACTGGGAAATTACTGGTTTGATGACAATATACTTCTGACCCGTACTCGATTCGGTTTTTTATATGAGGGAAAAGAAACCATAATTTATGAACAATTAAACCTCCATTGAGAATGCCATGAATATTGTACTATCACAGATAAGGGTTTTTATCTGACCAAGTATTGGTTCGAAGTTTGATGAATGATTATTATATTTGGGTTCACTCATCCTTTAAGTTTATTACCCGGGGAATTCCCAATTTTCCATAGTAAGATTTAGATTAAACTGGAATCGATCGGTTAATGGCCTCGATCGTCCATCTCAACTAGCGGGTAGACAGTTCCTAGGTTACTCAAGGTGATTTTTTGCACACAACCCTAGCAACATACCATGATAGGCCGCAATTTTACACCATGTGCTAACCCTTTAGTAGATGCAGGTCGGACAATTTCATGTTGATATTACTACGAAAGATCCAATGATTCTTCCGGCTCTGAGTCCATTTTGGCTTAGGATCGTGTTGGAGGTATTGATCCTTCATCTTTTTCGTATTGATTGATAGGTAAAGAATATATGTAATCAAATAAATGATGCTCCCGAGGACAGGCCTCTTTACCAAGGTCACCGAGGCTATATTGGATAAGAGATATGATCTCAACAAATAATCGATTAGTGAACCAAAACGTAATCATAAATTGGATTGGAGTCGATATTTCGACCAACCTGTTTGGCATTGAAGACCGCATCTAATTAAGTGAATGGAGAATCTGTACTTCATGCCGAGGAAAGGTGGTTCTACCGGTCCAGAACACTCGCCCAAGGTAGTTCATAAAGGAAACTTTCTTTAGGACCTTTTACTCCCATATCAGAAAAATCCCGAATATCTTACACAACGTCTATTTCACCCAAATCGTGAATTTTCAGGATTGAAATATGCTTGGTCATTGCAGGCTCTGGTCGAAACAGCTGCCGAGTATGCAATGAGTGGACGTATATTCTAGGTGTACGCTCCATTGATGGAAATATTCTTAATATGGAAGAGAGACCTTCATTAATTACCTGTAACTTGGAAAAGATGCGTTGGCCCAATCAAAATATAGAGGGTGAGACAAGTTGTTCCAGATTAAACCACCGCAAAAACCAGATTTACCGACTCAGCCAAAAGCAGAGATACCAAATGAATGAATTTTATCTGTACTATGATAAATTTTTGAGTCGATCAACCTTCTAGCCTGAATATGGTAGCGAATATAGAAGAATACACCACAAGAAGAGCAATTGGTACAAATTAACTCAGTAAAGGCAGGCTTTAACCAATCGAGGCCAGAGATTCATCATAATAGTGGTCCTATAGAGGCAACCTTCTATTATTAGGGTGAGACCGGGCAACAACATGCTATTTGCGTCTCTGCTATACTACAAAAGGTAAAATTTAAACCTGGAATAAAGAATTGTGGATGTGCTGGATTAGGTCCGGCCCTTCAAAGGACGGGAGAATTTTCTATTACTTAAACTTGGGAAGAAATCACCCTAATGACTAAACGGGGAAAGAAGAGATTATTTTTCAGAATAGCCTCAGAAGGCCGATCAAGTTCCCCGAGCGAACCTGCTTCTAGCGCTGGTCTTTATAACTCAGGAATCAATGTGAAGATGAAATACTATCTACCAAAACATATGATGCCAGAGACAGAAGCTGTCGTATTGACTACCATTTACTTATGCACTATACAGAAAAATGAAACTGGCCAAGTGCTTATCGAGCGCTGTGGATAAGGTACGATTCCTTTAAGTCGAACAAAGCAGGTGAGTTTCGTAAGGCTAATCTGTAATTGGATGATCGCTACTGAAGAAAATACAAATAGAATTATAAAAAATTGACTCAGATATGAAAAAAAACCATACTCTGAGAAAATGTTCAATAAGTTGAATATTATAATAGTAAAAAAATCATGCCCCATGTTTCAATTCCAAAAAAAATACTAATGTCAACCTAAAAGGCACGCAAGACTCCTAGTTAGTATGTTCTTCCAAGAATTCTTGGTAATAGGTATGCTCCAGGACTACAAAGATTATTCATACTAATGGAGTTTGCAGAAATCGCGCGTAGAGCGCCTAGTTAGTGCTAGAAAATAGATTAACGGAATGGACGTAAATTCAACATTAACTGCGAATGGGAGCGACCAATGCCGCGTGTTTGACCGACTTTCCGTAGAAACCCATCTCAAGATGTGAACGGGGAAGCATCTTAAAATTCGATTTTGGCACGTAATTAATGAATGGGGACTGAATTGGAATTATTGAAGTTGTAAACGAGATCATTTAAGAAGTACATAAAGCTGGGAGATTACATATACATGGGCAAATATAATGGATAAAAAGGCTGAATTACTACGTCTTAGACATCGGTCCGGTTCTATTTTGGGATTACCTGAAAGCGGAGAGATATATGCGCTGGATTTGGCAGTATCGATTCTAGTTTAGAATACCAAGTACCTGGACACATATGAAATTAGACGCAAACTGCTAACCACCGCTGTATTTGATGAACTAAAACACAATGAGGTTTTCAGTACACTAAAATCTAGCTGATATAATTTAATGAATCAGTTATTTATTACTCGATAACCTTCAAAGCCTGATTGGCCCGATCCTATACGCCTTCTGAGAATCCATAATCGGTAGTTCGAGTCATCGTCGATGAACTACAGACACAGAGCCAGCATAAACCTGCAGGCACGCCTGTATGAAGGATTGGGTATATTGCAGTTCACAACGCATTTCGGAGATGCTACTATTTGCATAGTGATGATGAAGTAAACAGATCAGGTAATGTGCATCAGAATAGATAATTAAACTCAGGGGGTTCAAATGGACTGGAGCATATTCAAGCAATAAACGAGCTTTCAAGCTGTGGAAACAAGAATATAATATATACGAATTCTGGCCAGGCAAAGACGCAAAGTGAAGAGGAAATCTGCAAAAACGGCAAATTATTACATTTGACACAGACTTTTAATGAATTCCTGGAAAGACTAGATTAAATTCATAGTATTTACATCTTACACAGAATGGCAAGAACTTTAGCTTTAATTTCTCGGTGGGAGAAACAGATACAGTAGGTAGGCTCCTTTTCATTTTAGTATGGCAAGTCAACTAATGGGTAAGCATTCATGGAATTCGATTAGCGTAAGAAATCCTCGAAACCCATATAAATTTCCAGAATGTTGTATATAACCGAACATATGCAAAGAGATAAGCCAAAGTGATTAGGAATGATATATATAGCGGGAGAACAAGCACTCTAGATTTTGAGTATTGGAATTCAAGTGAAACTCCAGAGGAATGCTGGGAAATGGGGCTCTGTTGAGGGTACTACCGAGACCAGAATGGATTGGTTCATCATGGATCGACAGCTGCATCATTACGCTGATGTTAAATGGATTTCACATTGAAGTTCATGTTCATTAATTGGGGAATGACTCAAAACCAACCGTGTGAATCTATTACCAGCGAGAAGACGCAAATTAGAGGAAATTAACGAGTGCAGTTCGACAGCCAAGTCCCTAGCAGAAGAGACTCCCTCAGCTTGAAATGGAATAGAGAGTAGTTCATGAAACACTCTTCATGATCAACCAAAATAAATCAAGAGTGATATGACAAAATCGATAAATGATAAGCCGGTGTTATATCGACGACACCTTGGTGGATTCAGGTGAGACAGAGCTCCAGGATTGGGTTGCATTTTACAATCTTCCTTAGATGAAGCTAGAGGAAATTTTAATCCAGATTTCTGTTAATCTAATAAATTCAACGACTACAGTTATTAGGAAACACATCCATCCACCTTTAAATGATACAGGCAAATAAATTGCACCATATACTGCAAAGAGCAGAATTAATTGATGACGAATAGGAGTCCTCAAACTGCCATGCTTTTTTCAACAAGGGTCCACCACTGTAAGCGCCACATTTCTATCTAGTTTGAATAGTAGCCATCAACTGGTCTACATATATCAAATCATACAGAGTTAGATATTGACGGAAAATCACACATGGGACTGATACCTCAATTCCGATCAAGCAACAATTAGGAACCTGAAATATGAAGCACTGAATAATTTCCCGATTTTCTATGGGAGACCATTACCTTCTATGTTGAGGGAAATTACTTCTATGGGGGGATGGAGAAACTGGACATTGAGAAGGTCGGAACCAAGAGGCATTCATTATCCACGCGACAAAAGATGAAGAAGAACGACTTGCGTTAACTTGATGCTAGAAAGAGAAAAATATGTAGAAGTCACCGAGCGTACAGTAATACTCAACGAACAGAGATTAAAAATAATGATACTCCCTGCGCTGGACTTATTAAAACTAGACCCAAAGAATTAATCCTGACAATCCAATATACATCCTTCTACTCAAATCTCAATATTGAGATTTCCTCAAAAGCATCAGAAGACAGTCACTATTTTAATGTGCTATGCACATTACAGCGAAAGATTAGTTCAATACAACGTATGTAAAATATGCAGCACGAGGATGTATATACGGTCTTCATTTAATGCCATTCTGGGCTATCCCACAGGAATGTACTTTTATGATAATACAGTTCGTGGTCATTTAGAGATGTTCAAAGAAGATGATGCTTATAAAGTAATTAGAAATCTTCACAATCAGATAAGTGGCTCGTTCCGATCACGGGTGAGGCACATTTTTTCTAATCTGTAAAAAATATGCTAGAAAATTTATTCTAGACTCTTTGAAACAAGCAATCTTAAATACTCTTTTTACCTTTCCATCCTCAGTCAATTGATAATAGCAACAATGCACGGACATTTGTTAACCTATCAATCTTCTAACGATCTGTCAGTGCTCATAACTTCGTTAGGAATAAATTAGTTTTCGCATTAATACCCACATTCCTTGTCTCTATTTATCTCAACCATTTCCAAGCAGCATATATAAGAATTTCCCACTGCCAATCTCGCTATGTTACACAAAGCTGCGAGCTATCTTCAACTAAATTCTTACCTATTTTGACGAGGACTCGGTCTTTATTCAGACCAGTAGTCAATGTTGGATATATCTAAGCACCAAATGTCAACTACAGATGAGGTTTCCAACAAGGGGTTAAAAGGGTTGGATGAAGAAATATCAAAATGTAAAGACTAACTAATGATAACTAAGGAAAAATCAGTTTTAAAAGTATGGTTTAAATTCAATAAGCCTTTAAATTTGCCACAAGGCTCTGAAAATCTTCGCCTGAGATGTAGGTGCATTGGTAGACATCGCTAGGATTAGGACTAGTGCTATTAAACCGGCAGCTGAGGGGTTCGAGTCCCCCATCTCGATAACATTTCCTTTCTACACCTATTCTGTTTTTATCTGATTGGATATCCACAACACAATAGCGGAGCATTCAAGATGAACACTTCTGTTAAGCAACATCACTTCTGTACGACACAGAAGTAACCCTAAAAGCTAACCGAGAATGCTGACAAACCCAAAATATTCGTTAAAGCACTAAAGAGATATCCAATGGCAGCATATACTATGCCTCGAGGGTTATAGAGCCTGCGACGCTGTTCTCTCTTCTCTCTAGTCAGACCCACGAGATTTCAGGCAAAACCGATATCGAAATCGAAGAAAATATCAAACAAACAACACAATTCAAGAGGTATTCGAAAAGAGATAGTTGTAGAAGAACATAAATTCCGGGTCCGCTGCGAGACTCAAATGATCGATTTAACCAGTCGGGAAAAAATGATGAGTTACGGAAGTCCCGTATTCAAATATTGCAGTCGCAAACCAGAAGTAACTCTTTTGCTATCTAGACTTAAACGCAAGATCAAATGAAACAAAAATGCGTTCACGCATTGTAAATGACCAAAGAAGTCAAAAGAGGCAATGCGATTCCGTACTCCTACGAAGCAGCAAGCGTGATTGGAAAGATGTAATGATAACGTCTCTAAAGCGATTGCTCTCACCAGTAGTTTGTTAAATGTTCGAATCTGTAAACTCATAGGTAAGACGTGAATGAAAGATCAAACACTCGATCTAAGAGAAAGAAGGAAAGTTGCAAGCATTGTCTTTAAGCGCTAAAAGGACATAACAATTGGTTTGATGTCGGTAGAAAATGACAGTATTACCTCAAGGTGAACCATTAATTATGATTGATGGTTAACAAATAACATCAAAAAAAAAAGTTCACCGAGCCAAGTTAATAGCTAGAACTCAGCCAAGAAGTTCATACAAAAAGACCGATTAGTAAACGATTGAAGCTCTCTAAAGAGGATGAAAATCTAGAGCCTCTTCATTCAAAAGATAAGAAATGCAGCAACGAATTACTTACAGTATTCAATTCAGCTCGCATGACAATGTTCAAAATCGCTGAAAGTAAGTTGAAAAGAAATCATAGAATGACCACGCTACACACTATGTTGATTGTTACCGGTACATCTTATGGAAATGAACAAGTATAAAAGAACTTCCATCGTATTGTCATCGACCAACTAAACCGCAAACAATTATTGGCGATAAAAAAACATACCATCTGATAAAACTTTGCAATGAGGCTATGCATAAATAGAGCAAGCAAATGACCATGAGGCAAAGCAAGAGAGAAAGCAAAGGTGGCTAAATTTTTTATTAGTCAAAGCGCTTCAAGAAATAACATTTGAAGATACTACGAAAATAAAAAACCCGAAGATATCGACCGAGTCATTTCTAATTGAAAGCAGGCCCCGAAATTAATGAGTGCTACTGTAAGATCAACTAAACACGTGTTAGTACGCTTCAAAAAACCGAAGTCCTACTTGCGAATTCTCTCCAGAGAGAAGGCATAATAAGAGAGAATAACCAGGTATTAACGAGGAAGCCTTTCCAGGATGATGCGTAAATAACAGATTCACATGGCAGTTGGGACAAGATTGCTAATATTCAAGAAGCAGTACTCAGGAAAAAGAAGTAACAATTAAAAAGAAATAATTAATGAATCTTATTTACAAGCTATAAGAAAACTTTAAAGCATAACCTATTCTTGGAGCAACAACCTTTTATTTTTGAAATTCAAAGTTAAACCAAAGCTATCCGATGGAGTATTCTCGTCACCCAATTGGGTTACATCGGGAAAAAACTTACTTAGTATGGAGGAGATGCCGTGCCTCACATCGCGCATTACTTTATATTTCCCACCGGACTTCCTTACAAAGAATCGAAAATTCATTTCATTTTATAAAGAGGTAAAGTTTGGTATAATTGATTGTGGTTTGGCAAGGGGTTAATTTGGTTGTGGCTCCAATTTATTAATCCCCTCCCTCCCCCCTTTCTCCCCCCAAAAAAAACCACGTGGTGGTGTTTGTTTT
>Ga0163217_1042841_pt1 | contig 11789 bp, 9 predicted proteins | sample SynspAceP_FD_185933 | JGI IMG/M metagenome (GOLD analysis project Ga0163217, IMG submission 185933) | Saline lake microbial communities from Ace Lake in Antarctica - Synechococcus sp. Ace-P (PacBio error correction) | ecosystem: Environmental > Aquatic > Non-marine Saline and Alkaline > Saline ... | reverse complement strand
TACATGCCACCCTGCAATTGATGAAGCAGTTAATCTTTGGTTCGGTGCGCCATGTTACCGCTTGCTCTCGGCCAACCGGCCAGCAGCGCTGGTCGTCGGCCGCCACGCAGTCACCCCGCCTATGCCAAGCCCCGAGCTGTTAGCCGTCGCGCCCAATTCGGTCTTGGTCATGGGACATCACCCAAAGCTCAAGGGGCCCGCCAAATGGACCTTACTTTCATCTCTTATGTCATTTCCTAGACATCTTTAGGCCGCTTTTACGTCGTAGGCTGGCTGATTGCACCTCGAGAAAGTGCGAGCTCGCCGAGGCAAACTCATTTGCCGACACCGTGGCCCGACCCGATGTGATGGCCCGGCACGGCTAAACGCTGCACGCCGGATCGCGCACGTCCATGCGCTCCAACCGGTCGCCAGTTTGTTGGTCGACCTAGATGTGGCCAAGAGCCACAGCCGGCCCTACCACCTGGACGACAACCCATTCTCGGAGGCGCAATTCAAGACGATGAAGTATCGACCGACTCCCGTGATTCGTTTGGCAGCATGAGGACGCCAGGCCATGTCAAACATCTTTGCTTTGTACAACAGCGAGACTTGCCATTCAGGGATTTGCCACCATGACGCCCCACAGCGGTTCACTTTGGCCAGACGCAGACGTTTTTTGCGTGACATCAGAAAGCGACACTAGACGGCGCGTTCAAGCGACGCCCAAAACCGATTTTTAAGGGCGTGCGTCCGTGCCAGAAAACCCATGGCCAACTGGCGGTTTGGATTAACCACCGATTGAGGAGAATGTAGCTCGAAAAAAGTTTAAACCATGCCACATTAATTTTAAGACGAAAGTGTAGCAAAGTCATTGAACATTTCCGAGGCTTGCGCATGGTTTGCTCGGCGTTGTTGGCAAAGGCCGGGAGAGCGCACAGTTAAATACAGCGCAGCAGCAAGCAGCAGTGCCAAGGGCGCGTGCGGAGGTGGCTAAGTTGGAGCATCACAAAAGTACTTCCCCAGCGTTTTCGTGCAGGGTTTTCTCATGTTTGCGCAGTGCTTGCAGGTGCCAACACCTCAACGCCCGAGCCGAAGCGCAGCAAGTCGCAATGAGCTCGGCGCTCGTCAGAGTAAGGCACCTCTAGCTGGTAAGCTGCCGTTCTGCGCGCAGTTGGCCAACTTGTTCGGGGTTGCCATTCTTGCACTTTGTACCCAACGTGCGCGCTCTGCGCTAAAACCACAACACAAGCGTTGCGATGCAAGTGGTTTAACCAGAGTAGATGCTTCGTAGCGCCGCCTAGCTCGGGCTTTTTACAGATGCTTCGTCCATGTCTTGGCTGTGTATCCACCAAGGGCTACTTGTTCAATGGCGTCAATAGAAAAGCGGCGCAGGGCCCGTTTCTCGCATATGGCACCACGCAGTCAACATACCAATTGCCTCGGTATAGGGCGATGTCTATGGGTGATATCTCGCGGGCTGCTTGAAGCTCACCGTGCTCGTTGAAGTGTGCAGCCAAGCGCTTACGCGGCAAAAGTGGCAGCGCAAACGGTTTCAAAACACCTTGGCGTTGAGCTGACGCTGCCCCGCGTTAACATGAAAGACTATAGAATGCGTTTTATCCAAACTCACCGGTCGACAAGCCTTGTTTGTCTAACGCTCTTGCAGCTTGCGCTCAAGCGGCGCCAATTGCGGGCCCATGAGAGACGGTGCCCTAGTTGCGACAGCATCTTTTTCAATGGTGGCCAGCGCAATGATCTCGTCTTGCTGCCAACCAAAAACCCGGCTTAGCTTCGAACCTGGGCTGGGTGCCCCGTGGTGTTTGAGCTGTACAACCTGGAGTCGCCGGTCAAAACTCACATGGGCACGTTCATTTGGTTCGGCGTTAAGCTTGGCGATTGTCTCGCTTGTGAACGTGGCAACGACACCTCCACCGCCGCCAGCCCGCTCACGGCCTGGCTCCACGGCCATTGGCCAGAAGGGCTTGGTACTTGTACAGGGTATGATCGCTCATGGGTTATGGAATGGCAAGAGGTGGCTGTTTTCAGGTAACACAAAGACGATAGGCTCAAATAGGCTCAGCCGGTGAAGCCATAAGTACTTGAATCGTTTGTACATGTATTTTGCATGAACAGAGGGGCAGTGAGGCTCACGCCGGTGGGTTTACAGTGGAACGTAAAAGCCTATTATTTTGCTGGTGATATTTGGGTCACGGTGCCTGAGGTTGATCAACTACAGCTTAGTTAATTTTTTTGCCAATATTCAACAGATTCAACTTGGGCGGCGACGGGGTGAGAGATTGAGGGTTCGAAAAAATCCGCAAGATCATTGCGTCCGAGATGTGTCGCGGCACAGGATTTGGTATACGCCACATTGGAGTTTATGTGAGCGTTCAAGCGTTGCGGCTGAACAATTAGTGCATTGCTATGAACGGCTGTTCACAAAGGACTTCAAATTTTGATTCGTCATCCATTACTGCGGAAACGTAAGCATCTATTGCATAAGTCTGAAAATACCTGTCGCTAAACAATCTAGCTGACGCTTCAGACTTGCTACAAAAGTTGGTTTTCAAACGGCCACTCTGGAGCAATAAACCGAAAGAGAGGGCGAGGGGGGTTTTTTTACGCGGCTTAAAACAGGCTTTTGAGATTGCTGATGTAGGCTGCACGGCGCTTGGGGCGAGCTTTCAATGCTTTATCGAGGGGTTTTTTGCACCCAGCAAAAAGCCAGGTAAGTGGAGTTTCAAACTTTGAAAGTGAGCGCGCAGAGTTTTTCAATAAGATTACGGGCCCTTGCAAGAGAGCAATGCCTAGACCAAAGAGCTTTGATGATGCACTCGTTGAGAGAAAAACAAGCATTGGCGTTAGGCACTTAAGGCCGCTACTGAAAAAAACAATCAATTATTCGCCATCGATTGGGATGATCTAAGCGAAAGGATTTCAAAGCTGCGAACAAGAGTTCAGCCGCGGCCCGCTGCGATTGAAGGCCGCAAGGCGTTGAAAAGCTAGGCTAGAAGAGTTCGCCTGCGATTCGAGTGGGCAGCAGCGATACGTTGAAGGCCGCATTAGCTGCTGAAAAAAGAAAAAAGAAAGCAGCAGCTTTAGCCGCTTGGAAAAAGAAAAAGAAAATAGACGTCAGGCCGAACGCTTTTAAGGCGGTACTAAGCGTTTTAGAACAACGAAAACGCTGTCATTATTGAGTAGGGCCGCAAATAAAGCTTTCGCTGTCGGCCACTGTTTTGGAAGTTGATGGCATACCTTATGCTAGAGGCTTTGATGATGCGTTGAAATCACTCACGAAGCTACTTTGTATCTACGAAATGTGCTCTGGAACCCTTAGTTGGGTTAGCGTGGGTACCGCACCATTTTGATATTCTGATTAAAACGCCCCTAGCGGTAGGTATCTTATTTTCGTTGCGTTTTCGGGCTGGACGCATAGGAGATGCTGCTGACCTTCATCCGTGTTGTCATCAACGCGCGTGGCAGTTGTGGCGACTCTTGGTTAGCGACGACAGCTGTCTGCTGCAGTGCTGGGCGTGGTTGCTAATTAAAAGCTCAGCCTCACTCACGTACGCTATTCCGGTCCATCCACTCACCGATTGGAAGCAATAGGTTTGTTCGGTTGCTTGGGCACAACGGCGGCCCCAGGCTCAAGACTTCTTAACATTGAGCACTTTCAAAAGCCGCACTTGTGCATCTAGCCTTTGGTCGAGGTGGCTCGTTTTGTGTCACCTGACTGACTCGAAGGGCACCGTGTGGGTAGGGGCCTAGTTTTTCTATAAGTACGTTTATAGTTCAGTTCTCACTTATCGCCAGCGCTACAGCTGCGCATAGTCCTTCCATTCGACCGCTTACGCCAATTTTTATTGAATTCGTTGCCATGCTGTGCTTGCAGTCATCCACGGCGTGTATGAGCTCGTGTAGCAGTTGTGTCGATCACTGGCGAAGGGCTGTCATTCTAGTGTGGTTGAATAAAAATTCTGATTGGATTGCCGGTGGGGCACCTGCTGCGCGAGCCCAGCACTTCGCCAACCGATTGCTCGCTCCCTGTACTTGAAAAAGCCACACGAAAAACAGGGAACACTGGATTCGTCAGCGGTGTGCCCGCACGTTCAAGAAACGGTTTAGCGCTTGTACAGCGCGGTTCAACCCACTCTTCTCGGTCATATTGTTCTTTGCCTTGCGTTCATTTTGTTACTTGATGTTTGACCTGCCGCAGGCTCAGCATATGAGGCTCACGGTTCAAGTCTCACACCAACGGTTTAGCTGTCTAAATGATTCAGTTCTTCAAGCTCCACTTGCTGAGCTGTCATTGCCACATTGAGTTGTCTGGTTAAGTTACACTACATTTAATTGACAGTAATAGTGTATATTAAAACACATGGCCCGCATCAAACAACCAATCGACCCGATTGGCAAGTTCAGGCATCGATGACCTGTGCAAGCTCCAGGCCGCCGCTACCGGTGCGCACCGTGCGCTATTACATACAAATGGGTGGCTGGACAAGCATTGGGAGAAAAGCGTTGGTGCGCACTATTGTGCAGCGCCCATGTGAGCAGTTGTTGCGTTATTCGGGACTCAGTGAGGCGGGTGTCTCATTGGAGGCGATTAAGGGGGTGCTGCGCGGGATTGCAACCCGGTGGCAAAGCAAGCCAGCTGCCCCTGGAACCGTGGTGGTTACGCCAGTCATGTGCTGTTGGGCCCAGGCATTGAGTTGTCTATCTCACCCCGCTGACGCGTTCTTATAAACTCCGGAGCAGTTGCGCGCCCTCATCAGTGGCGATGACAGATGTTTAAAGTCTATAAAGGAAATGACCGTCATGGACAGTTATTGAGAACAATCCTGTGCTGAGCTGTGCGGCTCCAATGGCGCAGCGGTTTCGTTGAAGTCGGTCGCCATACCACGGCGATGTGCATAGGTTTTGGTGTTTTTGCAGGCACGGTGCGTCAACGTATGTCAACGCGACAGGTGTTGATTATTGAACGGACTTCACCTTTCCTGTGGCGTAATGTGCAGTGTTAAACTGGCTTGTTCCGTAGAGTTGAACGGCCAAGCGCCAGAACGCCATGGCGTTGCCCAAAAGCTAAGCACAGACGCTACGAAGATGCGAATCGAAGACGGTGACACGCCACTGTGATGGTGACCAAACTCTGGGCCAGGCTTGTACCACAGCCGATTGGGTAACCTCAAGCTCGGCGAGACCGCAGTGATTGAGGTACAGATCACTCAAAAGCGCTGCGCCTAGAGATTTGGGGGCGTATACGCCTGAGCATGCCAACCGTTATCGGGCGCTCGCTATTTGGCGATTGCACACCAGCCAGCGTTTGGTCCTGCGCACCATTCGGCGGACCACCTTTACGACCGCCGGCGTAATGGCTTCGACTTCAGCCTGACCCTGCGCGGGGCTGGCCAAGGCCGAGGCGTCTAGCCCACACCATAACGTGTTCTGTTACCGCAGAAGGTTAGTCGGACCGGAGCCCACAGTGTGGTCCGCTGTGGCTGATGCAGCCACACTAGACCGAAGACTTCATCTGTTGCTAGAGGGTTGAGCAACAAGGCGTTTGCATCGGCGTGTTGGTGATGGTGAGCAACCTGGTGATGACTTCGTTTTGCCCCACTTGGCCACAGTCAAGGCGCAGCTTGTTGCTCAAAGTGCTGGTTGATGGCTCAGGCTTCTATGTTGGGTGACTCTATAGATTCAGCCAAAGCAGCACTGAATGCAGTGGCGCAGCGCTAACCCAAAGATTGATGTGTCGTACACCCTTATTTTGGCTTCAGACGTGTGCACGAGATAGCCGAGTTGAAGCCCATGCACCAACCTCGTTGATGCGCAAAGCTCTTCTTGCCAGCTGGTAGCAGCGGACCGATGCGACCTGGGCGGTCACCGATGAACGGGCGTTGCAAAGCGACGTTTCAAAATCCCTTAAACCAAGAGAAACAACCACCGATGCGGTTGATGTTGCTGCTATCACGGACGGAGCCGTGTGGAAACGTGGACAAGGATCATTTGGCGCAGGCAACGACAAGCAATCACCGTATTTTTGCAGTGGGCGTTGGCAGTGCGCCTTTCTGAGAGTTTCTTTCGCATACTTGCAGAGCAAAGTGGGGTTGCTTGTGAGTTGAGTCACACCGATGAAACCATGAGTGCAGGCGGTGATGCGTATGTTTTACCGCATGCGAGGCGGGCATGCCTTGCAGTTAGACGTGCAGTGGGGTAGGCGCAGCCACTGTGGCAAAGCACTGCGCCCAAAGAGTTAAGAGATGCGTTTGTCTGGTGAGACTGGTTCACCTCTATGCGCAACTGGACAGACCACTTAAGCAGCACACACCACTGTTACCAGTATTTGCTACAGCGTGGCGGCAGCAAACAGCACAGCGTTCAGGCTTCAAGCAATTTGACTTAGAATGCACTCAGGCGTGAAGCGGCCAAGCTCGCCGGGGCTCAGTGGGCTTAAAGGAGGACCCACAGACGCCGAGTGGTAAGGCGTTTGGCGCTGCGCTACCAGTTGGTGAGTGCGCAGAACCAACTTCAATTTTGGTGCACGAAGCGCGCAGAGAAGACAAGGCAGGGACCGGTATTGCCTGCGTGGAGGAAATTCCGCAGATGCAAGCGGCGGGTTGGGGCGGAGCGTCCAGCGTCATGCGGGGAAAATGAATTCGGCTAGATAGAAGTCACGGCCAGCGTCTATGAGTATGGATGCGAAAGAGGTGAGGTTGCTCAATGATGTCAAATTTCGTTTAAGCGTGCTAGCGTGTGCGCGCAAAACGACAACATTGGCAGGGTTTCTGCCAGTTGAATTGCTTCGTCCGGTGGTATGGAAGATTATTTGAGATTCCGGCCTTTTTACGCAAGCAGCCTGATGATTCAATTTAAGGCAAGTGCACTAGCTTTTTGCTCAGCAGGCTTGCAGACAATGGACTTCCCAAAAGAAGCTGTTGCGACTTATTATTGAATTGCATCGCGCAGCAGACGATGTGTATGGGGTTTGTAGATGCATTAGCTCGGAATGTGAGCCAAGGCTCATTTACATTTACAAAGCTCATTGACCGCATCAGCTTGGACTACGAGCACCACGCTTACGAGGGGCAACGGTGTTGGTTGTTTCAAGCTTGTCGCGTGTAAGTTGGCGGGTGTGGGGCTTAAAGGACTTGCCTAGTGCTGAACCGAGTGTCACGCAGTCGCGGCGAGCGCTCGCACATTTGGTGGCTAAGATTTCTCCAATTCCCAGAAAAGCTGCGCTCGCTGAGCTCAACAGCCTGCTAACAGCATTACGGCGACAACGTGGCACAACGACTACAGGCGGTGAGCGCTGAGCTTGATCCGCAGGCGGTGGGCACTGTTCTGGCGTGCGCCGCAAGTTGCTCACTTATGTCGCCTGCTTTTGGAGCACGATGTTTGCAAACCTCATTTCTCGTCTATGACCAAGTCGCTGCATTTCAAAATGCGCCTATGGAGTGCCCCACCAACTGTTTACAGCGTCACCCAACGGTGGTTACTTGGATGGGAATAAAGACGGAACGATTTTCTTTTCAGGCCTTGGGCGACGGTGGTCACCAAATGGTGAAGGCTGGGCCAAGGTACAAGTACCACCAAGACCCAGTGGGCTCGGGTATCACTGTTGGAGTCGTTTTAAATCGTGACGAGGCGGTTTTGCTCATACCCAGACTAAATTAGCCAGTCCGCAGCGCGTTGTCAATCGCGGAGCAGGCTACTGGTTAAGCCCTACTTTAATTTCGCGTTTGATGTTCTTCATTCATGACCCGGTTTAAGCGCCGTGAGGAAGGTTATTGAAGTCAAGGTCCAAAAGCTGTTGACAGTCAAAACTGTTTGCAACGGGCTTTAAAAATTACAGGGCGCTTTTGATGGCCATGGCTCCCTTATCTGTACGACGTGCTTTTCAAGCGGGGAGGTGGCAAGGCTTAGGTTTCCGGGCTACACATCGTCCCCAAGTTGCTGCTCATTAGACTCGAAGTGGTGTGTTGATGTAGGTCATGGGCTGCCATCAGTTGTTTTTGCCATAGAGACCCACGCATGACAATGGCGTCGATCTCGTACGCGCAGTGTCATCGCCAGGGTGGCATAACGCAGCAGCAATTGGGGCGACTTGATTTTTTGCGTGAATAGAATTGCGCGTTTGATGTGGTCGCTGAGCTTGCGCCACAAACTTCATGACACACCAGCGTACACCATACCCAATGAGGGCGGTATCGACAATGCCCACATTTCATTGAAGCTGGGCAGCACCTGTGGAGCAGGGACGGAGCGAATTTTTTAAACGTATTCTAAAACGTGTAGAAGCTGCCAGTTCAGAGCGCCCGGAAGGTGCGCCGAAAAAAGTGGTGTTCATTGAGTGCTGGCAGCTGGCCAAGCAGCAGGTTTGATTCAAGCGCAGCTGCGGCGATCAAACGAAGCGCGCCACACCCCTTGTCGATTGACTTGTGGGGCGGTGGGGCAGGCGCGAAGAAGCTTTGCAGACATTGTGCTTCAGGGCACTCCGGGCGGTATTTGTTCTGATATCAGGCCGACGATATTCGCCTAAGACCCCCAAGGCAAAGGTCGGCATGTCGGCCGTTTGAGCGCAGGCTTGACAAAAGTCTCATCTGCCACCACACAGGCGGCAAGCCACATCGAGTTGGCGCGAGGAACGTTTGGAACGATATGGATGGATGGCAGTGGCCACTGCACTATGATCGACTTTTGAAGACAGTTCTGCGCTGCAATTTCCTTTCTTTAAAGGTATGCGACCTTACGAACACTGGCTGTTTTCAGTTTAAGCACCAACACCATGGAGCCAAAGAGGCTGAATGGCCAAGTGCGCATCACCACGGCAAAGCCAGTGGATATCGATGCGGCAGGCCGAGTTTCCAAGCATTGAGTTTGTGCGCCAGCTCGTAAGGCGCTGATGCCAGGCGGGCGTGTTGCTCCGGCACAGTGTTTAGGGTTACCACTACCACGAAACACTTACTTAGGAGCTTGCGATGGCATTAATCCACCACGCCAGCCAGCGCAAGCCGGTGCCAGGACGCGCGAGCTGACCTCGTTTCATTGATCTCATCAACCAAAGCACTGGCGAATGAGCGGATGACTAGGCGAATTCGTGGGCGATAACAATGGTGACTTGCACGGTTGGTGCAAGAGGGCTTTTTTCAAAGCACATGAAAGGCAGTATCAGCCTTGAAGTACGTGTTGCCTGGGTGCTTGCAGATGCTCCGGGGGTGTGGCGTTCGCTGTATGCCAAGCCCAATATTATGGGGCAAAACTGGCGATTGGCAGTTTTTGGAACTTCGATGCGCCGCAGGGCATCAATGCGTTGCAGGCAGACAAGGGCTCAGACCCGTACAAACGTTACCCCCTGTTTTTTGCTGCGAGCGTGGCTGCCTGAACGCCATGCTTGCAAAAGCTTAGCTGGCGACGGATTGATGAGGACGCCACCATTGCCCAGGGTGTTTAGCGATGACTGGCATTACAACTTCACCCAGTTTTGCAGCCCTAAACCGACCACTGAGGGCAGCAGCTTGCAAACGCGCTGTTGGCTACGTGTGAAGCTAGACACCTTGGCCCATGGTGATGTGTGGTTGCAAGGCTTGATGGAGCTTACGCGTTTAAACCACTGACATCGCAATGCAGTGACCTCATCTCTTAGAAGGCGCGTGGTTCATGGCTCATGGCTTATGGCTTTATGCTTATGGCTTATGGCTTATGGCTTATGGCTTATTGGCTCATGCCAATTGAGCTTGCTGCCTGTAAATAAAAACCAGCGATATGACCGGTGTCCAGCCTTTGTTGGCCTATGTGACGGGCTTGGTGGCTCATTAAGCTTAACCAACATCAAAATAACAATTCCCCCCGCGTCTTTGCAGGTCCACCACACGTTACACGTGCACACATGCAGTGTTTTGCAAGTGAGTGATCAAAGCCTCAAGTTCGTCACCATGAACATTTCATTCCAGCTACCCATATCGTTGCACCAGCGTCCGCAGCCTATAGTACCAGAGGGGCGAGCAGCTGTTGTTTGACGCCATAGCACTTGATGCGGACTCCACAAGTCAAAAGCGCCACCTATTTAGAACGCCAAATGGATGGGAGATGTTGTGTGCGTTAGACGATGGTGACGAGTGCTGGTTTCGAGACAAGCTGAATAGGAAACTGCTTAAGAAAAAAGGTTTGGCGCGATGCCCGCAACGGCGAAGTGTTTGATGTGTGATGGCTGCCATGAGTAAGCTATGCTCAAAATTTTAATAGACCAACTACAACACTTTTGTTAACAGTTACTTGGTACACCATGACAATTCACTCTTCGGTTTATTTGCTTGGCGTTACCTTCTTGGCTTGGGCTGTACTCACACTTGTGGGTGTGTTGGGCCAGAGACGGCGCAACGTGTTTGTGGAGTTCACCGATAGGCAAATTTGCTACTGGCGTTTGGTTTGGGGGTGGCCATGTGGGGTGGTGGAATATTGATTTGCCAAATTACCCGTCAATGCGGGGGGGGGGGGTGGGGGGGTCCTGCTGAGCCTTTGTCATACCTAAGCTGGGACTTAACGTGCCGAACACAAAGCGGATTGGAGGTAATGGCTGACGAGGCGGCAGTCCTTGAAGCCATTGCCTTTGGAGATGCAAACGCGGTGGAGTCTGTTCGTGGCAAGCTGGCCAGCTTGGGTACTTAACCGCAGCTACCAAAAGCGTAAGCTTTGAGCGCATGGAGGTTGAGCTGGCAGAGGCAAAAAAACAATTACGCAAACGAACGTGAAAAACGCAAGCGCTGGCAGACGACTGGAGCGCTGACAACAGGCGCAGATGGCGGGTAAGAGGAAGCCGCGCTGGCGCCAAGGCGGCGAACCAGACTATCAACAGGTCGGCCCTTAAAAAAGCACTAAAGCAGCATGATTCAAACTCATTGGGCTTGAAGCTATCAAAAGCGGGAGTGCGGCACGTTTGGTGGCCATTGCAGAAGTGCCGATCCTCAACGCTTGGCTTTCAAGGTCTTGCCGGGTTACAAAAGCCCTTGCGTTTCACTTGGTGTTTTCTGGTACCCTGGGGCACTGACCAAAAACACAGTGGCCGCGCGTTCCTGGCGATTAATTTCTATCGAGGCCACTCGGTTTTGGATTAACGGCGGGCAATTCGTGAGGTCACGCGATGCAGACTTTGGTTGGTTGAGTATCCGGACACAAACGGCCACCTAAATACAAGAGGGCAGTTAAAGCGAGCCATCGGTGGCATTTTGTTATTGACGAGGCCTACACGCTAAGCGGCCTACGAAGGGTAATTGGAAAACGATGGAACTATGGCAGCGAAAAGGCCATTGATACGCTGCTGAAGCTGATGGGAGGACAACCGTCACCAAAATTGGGTTGTTGTAGTGGCTGGGCCTACCCCCCGGCAGACTGATGGATGGACTTTCTAAAAAAAGCCAACCCGGGGGCTTGCAATCTGCGCTTTTAAAAACCAACCAACTCCCAACATTTAAGATTACGCAGGTTTGATGACCTTTGGTGCGCAATCTCTAACGGACAGGGGGGCTTTTTTGCGCGCAATACCACATAACCACCGGCCTAAGAGCCCAAGCGCCAAAGGTGGGGCGTGGCGGCGAAAAGCTTTTGGCCCCAAAAAAAAAATTTTTCTGCAGGGGCAAACAGGCGGGGAGGGCATCCTTTTGCGAATGGGGCGATGTACGCAAAAAGCTTGGTTTGAGCGAAAAACGATTGCAGCAACAAGCCCCATAGGCTGTTCTAAAAGTCCAAGGAGCCCCACGACACAAAGATCTGTCATCTCTATCCGCTTCGACGTCTAATTTCTCTTTCTCTTT
>Ga0163217_1034185_pt1 | contig 11790 bp, 9 predicted proteins | sample SynspAceP_FD_185933 | JGI IMG/M metagenome (GOLD analysis project Ga0163217, IMG submission 185933) | Saline lake microbial communities from Ace Lake in Antarctica - Synechococcus sp. Ace-P (PacBio error correction) | ecosystem: Environmental > Aquatic > Non-marine Saline and Alkaline > Saline ... | reverse complement strand
TTGTACCGTAATTAATAAAAAAGAATTCCATAGATTTAAAACAAAGACAGAGGTAATTATGCAGATTGCAGGGTTAGACCTACCAAAACAGAAAGGGAGGTAATAGCCCTAACCTATATCTTTGGTTATAGGTAACAGTGGGCTAGGAGATTTTATTACCGCCAGAAGTGAGGATACAAAGTATCTGACTGGAACGATGATGAGTTGTGTATTCGTGAGCAGTTTCTTCTTTGACATACGAGGGGGGATTGCGTTCTGAAAAACCATTGAACATTAGCGTTTTAATGGATATTGGTTGTGATGCGGTATTCGCCATAGATCTGGTTTGCCTTTAAGAGGTTCACGTACAAGAAACAACTCTTTTAGAACAAGAAAGGTAAGAGGAAAACATTGCTAACAAGAAGAAAGCAACTAAATAATAATTAGGGAATATTTGGAGGCAAGTGCAAAAGCAGCAACGAAGGTAGGTGCTAGTGAGTCTTGGCAGAGCTCCGATTACTGCTCTGTTAATAATATTATTATTTTAACAACAAGGGTGATGTAATTTCTTGGTCTCAGTGGGAAATGGTTTCAGAGGTTCTAAAAGCACACTCGTATGCAGCTTTCAAATAGCTTTGAAGATTGTCTAAGGTTGTCATGAAGCTGTTTAGAAGTAAAGTTTAGGTAAAGGACCGGGAATGGTAGAAATTGCTATTCGTTCCATACAGAACTCAGGAATTGAGGTACAGTGATATCGATGTACTCAATTGCCGCACAATGTTGTAGACCACCTAAAAGAGAAGAGTATAATTATAGTAATCAATGCCCAAAGGGGCGTTTCAAGAATGTAGTTGTTATCGAAGGTTTCGCTTAATTATGATCACGTTTCAAACTAAGAAATGCAAGATTACAGGACCAAAAACAAATCGCCCGTAATATCGGGGACGCTTTTCGGAGATGATAAATCTTTGGAAAAGAAATTATTTCCAGGCACACGTAATAACAGAGTCGTGTAAAAAAGTCTGTACGGTATCCGTAATGGAAAAGCAAAAAGCAATACACTTTTGGTTATTTGGAAACAGTCCGAACATTGGTGGGAGCAATAGAAGTAAAGGAGTTACTGTGACGGATACTGTCATTATGTGATGGTTTAGATACGTAGTTGTTTTACAGAATGGGTATCTTCTTCTAGAGTGGGCAAGATTGGTTTCCATAGAATATTACGGTTAATGGTGGTGGGTTAACATCCATTTATGCTTTAAAAACACCCGGTGATGTTGTTGGTTGTTAGGGAAAGTCTAAGGTCTTTAAGGGCACGATGATTGCGCTTTCTGGCAAATAGCAGCGTGTAGATGGCAATTTACTTGGAATTCTGAAAAAATGGAAGGTAAGTTTGTTCCTTCCTGAAGATGCAAATTCAGGTAATACAAGGAACATTTAAATAGGTCGGTATTAGCTCTAAATAAATACAACACTGATCCATTATGGCAATTATTAATTTTAGAGCCGATAAAGGTATATGATGATTCTCGAATTTGAGGTAAAATTCGAATTTGTCGTTGTGGAACCAGGCTATTGCTACTGTTGGGAACGCATTAGAAGAGTTTTGCTTCGTCCTTGGAAGTTTTGCTTCACTTCTGTTGAATTGATAGTGGAACATGGTTCTCTGTTAATTTCTGGTGTTGTGGAAGATGTTACCGAATCATTCTAAACCTTCAACAGGTTCGTTTCAAAGACAGCATATGATGTGATAGTGAAACAGATCTATTCTGAAGTGAGAACAATATGACTGCAGGTGATTTTCAAATTTATTTCTGGTTATCAGTATTGAATCAGGGGTTTGTGTTATTTGTACAGACCCAGGTGAGCGATTAACATGGAGGTTACTTAGATAAGGTAGAGGGGACTGTACCCAGAGAGGAAAATTAAAAAATCCAATGCAGCAATTGTACAATTGCTGTAGATTCGTATCTGTCACCTTAAAAATGTAGTATGTATAGAAACTTTCGTGTAGACAAAGACGATTTGAAAGTTGGTTTTTTGAATCGCAACCGATGGTTCAATTACCAAAGAGGCATTGACCGAGGAGCTAAGTTTTAATACCACTTTATGTGTTTCTCCGCGAAGCGTATTACGTTGGAAGCTGACAAATGCACAAAAGAGGGAGATGATGAGGAATTCATTGCATATGCGTCAAAACTATTGAAAAAACCAAATTTGGTTGTTGGATCTTTCTCGTAGAGGCATTGAATGTTTCAAAGGCTGCTAAGTTAGATTCACTTGTGATGTTGGTTTTCTTTTATAGAACGATTGTGGCAGTTAGAAACTTTGGTAAAAGCTTACTGGAATTGGAAGAATGGTTATCATAAGCCTTAAGCTTTGAATGGATTTGTCAAAAATTATAAAATGGTTAAAGATTAATGACTTTCAAGGAATGGGAAACCAGATTAAGAAGGATAAGAAACGAACATGAGACCGGTAAGAACGTTAATTTTAGGAAGAAGAAAAGCAAAAGTCTATGTTGGACTGGCTTGTCATAATGAATAGAGAATTAATTAATGTTGCCAAGGCAAAAAGCCTTAAAGCGTTTGTTGAGCATTGATTACAAATCTAAGCTGAAATATCAATCAGTGACAGTACTACACAGCGATTGTTTTAAAATTCTTCGAGACAGTATGCGTTACCGAAACTTTTAGCAGTGTTGCTGAAAAGGGTAGCTGCGACGGAGATTGTATACCAGAATTATTTAAATTGGAAAGTCGTCTTGGGTGATAATGAAGATTATGGCCATATCGACTTGTTATGATTTCAATGAAATCTATATGCAGGTAGCCTTTAAAAAGCAAAAGACCACGTTAGAAGGTAAAGCAAAAAGGTTGAAGTGCTCATTGTAGAAGAGGCAGCAAAGCAGAAACAAAGGTCAGAAGACTGACAGCCGAAACAAAGAGTGTTCTTAGAGTTTAAAATTGTTATTAAAATATTTATTAATTTGAAAAGGATAAGCCTAAAAGCTGTATCCTTTTTTTATGTTATTTTTTGCAACGAAATTGTAAACCAAAAAATTGAAGTATCAAACAAGAAGAGAATATTGTTGTGGCGTGGACCTTTTTACGGCAAGGCAGTAGGCAGAGGAATGCTTGAGAGGCTTGTTTTAACATGGAATGGCCGGTTTATCAGAATATTTACGGATCTTCGAGTTGGACAAAATATGGTAACCACATGCCAATGGCGAATTATGGGGCCAATGCGGGACGTCGAATCTGATTCTGTGAAGATATCGGCTTGGTTTGTAAATTTCAGTACAGACTAGTCAAGACCATGCTGATTTAGTTTACAGAGTTTTTGGAATAAAAGTATCTGTTCGCTATTTCTGATGTGGATACAAGGTTTGGTTGGCTATATCCGATAAACGAGCCATGTGCTGAATTTCTACTGCGTAGAAATATAGAGGGCTTAAAGAGAGATGCAGACTGTACAGTATGGAAGTCTAGAGCTTCTCCTCTAAGGTTTCTACCAAGAAGCCGTATGTCTCGGCGTAAGATGCGCATATAAAGTTTCTGCCTTGGATTTGGAATTAAGAAAAATATCTCCCGCATTTAGTGAAGGGATGCCTACGTTAAGGTTTTCGAACACCTATTCAAGGAAATGAGGGCGCCTGGAATCCGACCGGTTATTTATTCTCCCGGTCCGAGATTCAGACATTACATGAGCATAGCTTGTGTAAGGAAATAATTAAACGACAAGCCATTTATTTTGGTATTTGCTGGGGCACCATTTTAAGCTTGGCTAATGGGGTTTCTCCATAAATGTACAATGGGCTAAGTCTATCAATCAGTCCAGTTATGATTTGGTGCGGCAGGGCGATTACTTCCAAATCATGGTTTGCATTAATAGGGAGAGCGAAGCAAATCAGATTTGAGATAACCAACTTCCATCTTAATGACATACGTTAGCTGGGATTAAAATGAAAATAAGACGTTTTTCTGTTAGTAACCCTGAAGGCAGTTCCAGGTCACTGTGCAGATTATCTTTTGATAATTTTTGAAATGTCCAATCCACAGCAACTAAACGTTATGTTTTAATATTGTTATTTAATGGCCCAATAAAGCCAATAATAGTGGCTAAAAGCCCTGCTTTGCTATATTGCATATTAATTTAAACTAAAAATAAAGAAGACATATGAGTTATCTCCTAAGTTATGCACGACAAATTTTGGATATTTCAGAGGCAATCACAGTGAGGTAGACGTAAATTACTGAAAACGGTTATGGTCGGGCAGCAGTTCCCTCTGGGCGCTTCCCAGGTGAGCATGAGCTGTAAGCTTCGTGATGGAGGTTTAACTTTTATGGTGAAGGATCGGAAAAGCTGTAAATAATGTAAAAGACGTTTATTGCTGAGGAGATATGGATGGCGTTTTGAACAAAATTTTGGTAGATCAACTATGATCGATTTGGATGGTACGCCCAATAGTCGAAATTAGGTGCCCAATGCCATTTTGAGTTTTCTTGCTGTTGCAAGGCAGCGCAAAATAATTGGGATTGTCCTTGTTTAGCTATGTAGCGGGTTGGCCAATACCTTGCCTGTTCAATGATGATATATTAGGAGTTACGCATTCTTGATTCCATTGCTTTTCAGAATTATATGGTGTGCCAGTGAAGGCAAAGACTTTTCGCCGTTGCAATGGGTACTGAGATATTCCATTAACCTTGAAGTATTACCGATAGAGGTTCTAGTCAGCAGTAGGTGATGAAGTTGGATTTCACTATCTTGCGGCGGTACAGAAGATGATTGGATACGATTGCTAAGCTTTTGAAAGCAGGATATAAAATAGGGACGAGTAATGATGCTTGATTGTGGGTGCTGCGAATTCTATGTAATGGTAAATTACGATTATCATATTTGAGGGTGATAGGGGCAGTAATAGTAAGGAATTCTGAAGAGCAGGTCATATTTGGCAGAATTAGCGCAAATATCATTATTCTATCGAAGATGATGGATGAACGATTGGACGGATGAATCTTGACGATAAAATGGGAAAAAGTCAATTGGTAGGTGATGATTTATTTGTAAAATGTAGAGCGTTTATCCAAAGGGATTAAAATGTATAGCAATTCAATCCTTATTCAGGTAAACAATTGGAACATTGGCGCAAATATTGAGTGTTATTGCTTAGAATGGGGATATATTCTGTATGTCACATCGTTCTGGAGGACTGAGCGATAAACATTGCGGATTTGGCAGTTTGCCTTAAATTAAGGTCATTAAAACAGGTTCGCTTCTAGGTCGGACAGAATGGCGAAATTAACATTGCTAAGATCGAGAAGAATTGGAAGAGCGTATTACCCAGGGAGTAAATGCCTTCAATAAAATAATACAACATTTTAGTGAAAAAGCCATTCTTCCAAGAATGCTTTTTTTTTTTAATATAGGGTTTGTTACTTATCAGAATTAAATATTATTATCTACTTTTTCAATAACAGAGTGCAACCAATTCTATTAAATGCATAACTTTTTTTTGTAGCTGCAGGAATGATGGCATTCTAGTGTAAGGTAGTGGTTGGTGTGTGTTGATGTTCTAGGCAGATTTCAGAAGGGAGTACGGCATGTGGTGGTGCCTTCCGATTTTAGATTACACAAATGGTACTTTGATCACTTCTAATTTTACTGGGGCACCGTATATTGTTGCTGAAGTTGTTATGAGTTGCGCCTAAAAAATGAGTTTGGCAATTTACACATTACGTATACTATCCGGAAATAACGGTGGAGAAATTGGACATATTTACATTGATGATCTGGAGAGGCTTTTTATGACAATATTAGTTGACATTTTTTGTACTGCCGTGGTTGAGGCTTAAAGTGGATTGCTTTTTTGGCCATTTGGATGTATATGCACGATTGGCATTCAGCCTATTGTGTTCTTGAAAACCTTACCATCGGATTCAGCGTTAAAGAAAAATGCGCATGTTTATTACCATCCTCCTTGCATTCAGCATACGTCGTTCTACATACTTACTCTCACTCGGAAATGGTTTCCTTTGTTTTGATGTAAAAGGGTTATGGACCACAGTATAGTTGTTTAACTGTGGCCGTGGGTATTCGTTTGCAGATGCCGGCATACCGGTTTTCCTACAGGATGATGTTGCTTGGCCAGCACTCACCAGGAGTTTTGGGGGAGCGGTTTGGATTGACTTGCAGGGGCTATCAGGGCGGTTTTTTGGGAATACTATGGTCATTATAGATTAGGGTTGCCGAAAAGGTTTTTACGCATACCGTAAAGGCCATTATTTTTGATGTTGCAGGAGAATCAAAAGTACAAGGTGATTCTTGGCTCTAGGAGAGAAGTTATGGGAATATGTCACTGACAGGCCAAAATTTTGTCTTCAAGTGTGGTCGTTTAACGGAACAGAACATTTTTTTTTTAACGTTTCTCCGAGCATTGGTTGAGATTCTTAAGCGACTTAAGGTTGATGATTTTTCATGTTTTTGGGTACGGGCGCAACGTGATGAGGAGTTTTTCGTCATTGAGTTAATGAACATAGAATTTCATATTTACAACGGGCATCTTGAAGATTTATAGTTTGATCTATTTGGAAAAATCTCTTTTTATGCCTAGTTTGTTCAACCATGTGGTAGTGCCATATGTTGGCTTATGCGTAACGGGATCCTTGTTTCGTGATGATACGGAGGTTAAGAGAGACGGATAGACATATGAGACGGGTTTAGCTTTGATGTAACTATGGCGATAATGAATTATGCTCGTGTATTAGTCAAGTTTAGATGTTTTGTAATGATACTAGTGGAGGAGTCAGAGCATGCAAAAAGGTGAGGTTCCTTGGGAAAACTTTGATGACTATTACAAATTATTTTCCATTATCAATAGATTCAAAATCATTCAGGTTTCTGAAGATTTCATAATTATATAATAATTAAAATGTTTCAATTGTTAACTTGGGTGTTTTTAGTATTTTTACGAAGATCGAATAAAACGGAATTTAAGACATGGCGGATACGCAAGTTAGATAAACGGAAAAGAATTTGCAATTTCAGTTATTAGAAGGTCCGAATGATTGCTTGACATCAACGCTGAGAGCCCCATTTTTTCGGGATGATACAATGGACCTGGATTTAAGAATACCGGGCTCCTTGAGAGTGTATTACTTCTTGGATGGTGAAAAGGGGATTGAGGTATTCGAGGATTCTTAGAGGAATGGCTGAGAGCGATTTTCTTGGTAGCCAATTTTGTTTATTTTTGGGGGTGCCGGAATAGAGCTCAGGTGAAAAATTCATCTGATATTAGGGTGAGTCCCGATGTAGAGAAGAGATGAAGAAGAGGTTTGGATGGTTTCAAATCAGAACTCCAATGGGCGGTATCTCCAGTTTAACTAGTGCGTGTAGCTTTAACCTTAGTCTCTGAAAGTGTTCGTCGGAAAAGGAAATGTTATTGGGCATGTCAGATCTTGGCCAAATTCCCATGTTGGTAGCCTGGACTTAAGAAGAAAAAAGATTTACAATTAGGATATGGGACGATTCTTTGGTTATTGTTGAGCAATTTCATTAAATGTGTTCAAAACATCATGATATGATCATTAGATGTTTATAGATGCCTTGGATAATGTTGATCTTTAACGCGGACCATGAGCAAATTTGCTTCTACTTCGACAGTGCGTATTGGTAGGTTCTTAATTGCAGTTTATTCGCATCTATTTCTGACCGGTATTTGCGCTCTTTGAGGGCATTGCGGTGGCCACAAGCAGTAGTGTAGAGATTTGCTAGAAGCTATTGAGGGCTGATGGCGGAGAACTAAAAGTATAATGGCCCCAGGCAGGTAGGCGATCCATTGTGTATGGGTTTGACATGAGAGTTTACAAGATTTATCCAAGGAGCAAAGATTATCAAAAAGTTGCGCGGGGAGTTTTGGCAGATTTGGGTATTGATGTCTATTTTGGATTTAGCAAGTTTAGCCAAGGGAAGCCTTGGCAGATAAATATTTGGTAGATAGAAATTATTCCTGATGTGGATTTTACTCAGGTCATTTATATATGCGGCTTTGGGTATTTCACAGAATGTTCGACGTTTATGTTTGATTAGGCCGCTTCCGGGCGGATTGCCAATGGAGAGAATTGAGATTGAAAAAACGACAAAATTGGTCGTCGCAGACAAGTATATATAGGAGATTTGAGGCTTTATTCGGTGGAGAAGGATAAGCAAAATCATTGTTTTTACTCCTTTGTATAAAATATACAAAGGCCAGTTTATATTATTCAAAATAAGTTATCTCTATCTTTAACTAAATTTCAGTTGCTAAGTGTAAATGTACAGGATGAAACTTCGTTAAGATCGTGTGTGCTTGGAATGCTAAAGTGTGAGATCGTACCAAGCCTGGAAGACCTACGATCAATCCTTGAGCAATATTTTGGCCGGGACGTTCATGGAGACAGACATGGTAAGGAAATTGGATGGTTTTGCCAAGGTATTTGCCATATGAGGGCAGGTTTTAGGCCTGGGTTTCAAGATGTAATCAATATTTTCTAGGGATATTGCTTTGTTTAGATAATAAAGCTAGTTAAAGGGCAATATTCTTCCCAGAAGGGAGAAGATTTCAGCTATTTAAATATTACTTATAAGATCGATGAAGAGCAATTAATCTATCCTGTAAAGAGTATCATATTGAAGTGGTATGTATGGCCTTGGGGATATATTTTTGGAACTTATCGGGTTGCAGAACTATCCGATCAATTACGCAGCACAATAGGACGGCAGTAGTTTATTACGAACAATTTCCCCATAAAGTAGGTTTTGAACTTCGAAAGTCGACACTAGCCCGTGAAATGCACTGATTGATTGTGCTTTCAGCCAGTAGGAAGGATATGCCAATTTTGCAAAAAATGGCTTTACAGGAGAGGAATATAGTGGCTGTTGGATTACTTTGAAGTGACATGTTTTGATTACCAGGTGAGATGTACATATGATGAGCATTTTTTTTCCATTATCCCCACTGTAGTAGTTCTGAGCGTAAATTTTCCAGTTGGAATAATTGTGTTTAGGGAAATGGTGTTTTTACGTTGAAGAAAATAAGCTATCAGAGATTGCCAACAAGAAGGGCTTTTAGATGTGCCGCTTTCTTGGTAAGGGTTACAATAGTCTTAATTCTTCGTATGCCCTACAAGGAATAAAATAACAATATTTTTACCCGCTTTAATGCGAAAGTATTGTAACAATTTGATAAGTGAATAATAAATGCAATTCTAATAATTAATGTGCGCCTGTCAATTTCGACATGAACGAGCCAAACTGCAGTTTAAATATTATTTTCAGGAGGTTTGATTTAAATCGGATTATTCGTTGAAGGCCAGAGGAGTTTGATCGGTTTGTTTTGGCTTGAAGGGAAAGGGGGTAAATGTTATTGTGGTCGATGATCGGAAAGTTGATAACAGATTCTATTGTCCCCAATATTGGGTGTCTTCCGTGATGAAAGTAGGTATTTATCCCATGTTCGCGGAAAAACAAAGAATGAAGATGGGAGGATATCCTTGCCATTTTGGCAGCAAGAGGATTCTGATAGAAATTAATGGACTATACTTCGTTGAGGAGGAAGGCTTTTTTTGGAGGGTACGGAGTATTGTTTAGACTGTTAATGAAAGGTACTGCGTCTTTCGATAGGCAATGAAGATTATTTAGTGAGTTTTGTTGAGATTTTTGAAATTACCCATTTTATTTATGCAATCATCCGTGGCCGGACCGAAAGACCTTTTATATTACTACGTATGATGTGTTTGGCGAACGTTTGCTGTCATATGTTTGGTTCCATGACGACAAAAAAGAAAAAAGATGTTCCTCAACCAGTTAAAGCAAATGGCCAAAGAGTTATTGCCATTTCCCGAAGCAAAGGCACCATCTTGCGGGAATTGCTTCAAGTCTGGTATGGGAGAAAAACGTTATTTGGTATGGTCGGCGCCTTACACTAGTTTAAGGCCGGAAAACTACGTCTTAGAGAGATCTTGTGATTGTCACAGTTTGGATTAACATTGAACTGTGGGGTGGAGTGTCGCTGGTATGATGGGCTGAGTGTTTCTTCCAAGAAATTTTATACCTTAATTATTCTTTTTTCTTTAGGGAGTGTTTTGTGATCCCAAAGTTCTTTGAAGAGATATATCTTAAGACATAAAATCAAAGCGGTAACATGTGGGTAATTATCAATACTTTTGGGCGGCTATCTTGGTTTTGCATGGCCAAGAATTAATGCAACGTAGCAAAAAAATAAAAGGGACCAATTAACATGTTCTGGTTGTTCTTTTTTTCCACTGTCTCATCTGGGCTTTACACGGATTTAGGTACAGAGGTATCCAACAACCGTCAGGCAATACTTTGTGGTGTATTTGAGTTGTGGCAAAGGTAATTCCCAAAAAAAACGAATATAGAGGAAACACGCCATTCATTCGTTTATGTAATTCCCCATATTCTTAAACTGGAACAGGCGAAGTGCCAAAATGAAACCAAAAGAAGTGCCCAACTGGATGTCATTTATTCCCAAAGCATGCCTTAGGCTCGCCCTTTGATATTTCTCGCGTAAAATCCTGTTAAACGGGCCCATGCACCAAAATGCCATATAGAACGTTTCCCGTCAGTGAAGATTCTATGTGGATTTAACTGCCGTATGTCAAGCTTAGGGGTATGAGTTTATTATTTAATGGAAGTGTTCAAATTTCTATAACCTTTAAGATTGTCACTATTTATGAAAGTATAGCAGTACAGGCATAATAATGATGTTAACCTTAGACATACCTGTATTCCCTTGTAAGCCTTTCCGCCGAATAAAAGCCAAGCAGATAATGAGTGAGCAATAGGTGGTCAGGCCGAAATGGATGGTTATGGATTTTAACCACCCGGTTAATTGGGTGTTCCCAAGCCTGCTCGCTGCAAGAACCCGAAGGACTGTTGTATATGGGGACATCTGATTACTGTCTGAGCAGGCTTTGTTTGGTATATTCTTCGTGTGAACTTACAGTTAACTTTTTTCTTTTTTACAAAAGATAAATAACCATATTCATTTGGCCAAGGTCCTTTTAATAGTTCCAAGCGGTACTTTTGAACTCCAAGGCCAGAATATTGGGAAATCGGAAAGTAAGGGGGTTTTGTGCTATAGTGGTTCGTGTACGCCCGAAAAGTAAGATCCTGCCCCATCAGCATTATTTTAATAGCGGTCATGCCCAAATGGTGATTGGGTTTATCATTTTTCTTGTCCTAGTTTATTTTATTTTGTTTCCAGGGGAGATAGGGTTTACATTGCAACCAAAGAGGGACAATCAGGTCAAGATATAATAAATAAACCAAATAGTTTCTCCCACTTTAGAGGGGGCCTTGGTCAATGCATTGTAGGAGGGCTTCAGTGCCCCAATACAATTAACTTAGATAAGGGATTAAGGGATTCAATTCGAGATTTGGAGCAATGGGATTTCTACGCGGAAATTGAAATATTTTGATTAATATGGATTTTAACAAGTTACTAGAAGTGCTTTATTTTTTAGGGATATGTTTTTGATCTTAATTCCCCAGCATAATTTTTTCAATTGGGTCTATTGGTGGTAGCCTAACAGCTTTTTAGATGTCTCTATTTGTTTGTCGCGAAATTGTCCGCCTATTTTGACCCATATTTTGTGAAAATTTTTGTATGCATGCCTTGGTATCAGGAATTTTTAATTTCGTTGATGTTTTTTAAAGTTATTTGGTCCTTTGTAAATTGTTGTATATGCCAAGAAAAATCTTCTCCCTTTTTTTTCTTTGGGGTGGGGTTGGGGGGGGGTGTGGGGGGGT
>Ga0163217_1077771_pt1 | contig 11791 bp, 19 predicted proteins | sample SynspAceP_FD_185933 | JGI IMG/M metagenome (GOLD analysis project Ga0163217, IMG submission 185933) | Saline lake microbial communities from Ace Lake in Antarctica - Synechococcus sp. Ace-P (PacBio error correction) | ecosystem: Environmental > Aquatic > Non-marine Saline and Alkaline > Saline ... | reverse complement strand
GCAGCTTCAGGATCCAAGCGCGCCAATGCGGCTCGTCCAGCTCAGTAATAATAGACTAAGCAGGCCACATCGGGGCCAAGAGACCATGCGCAATGCGAGCAATCGCCGATGCGCCTGGCTTCTGAAGCCCGCCGTGGAAATAGGCTGCGACGCGGACCAAACTGTGATTCGCGATCTGGGCGAACATCGGGCCAGCGCAAATTCTCGTCCGCTCAGGAACATCGCGTGGGCAAACCTTTTAAGGATATCTACGCCCGCCGTGCGGCATGGACATCCTCTTTGACGTGAAGCCCGTCCCCCCCGCGACAACATGTTAGGCCAAACCATCTCACGCACGTCACCCTGCCTTTATACATGCCTAGTGGACTCGGTAATCATTCATCGATCGCGAGAGAACCTCCTGCTCAGACATGTGTGCTGGAAGACCAAGCACCGCCAACTTCACTCATACATTCACACTTGCGCACGCCGGTGGCGGTGTTCTCAGCGCACTCGAGCTCCGACTGTTCGGCCCCTTGATCGTGGACTGTCTCGGAGGCTTATGCTCGGCATACGTTCTCGTTTAGAGCTGTATCGTCGTCATCGGCGGTATCTGCCACTCGACGCTCGGTATATATATCTATTTATATATAATTATATTATATTCGATTAGAAGATAGAGTCAGATCTTGAGTTAGACACACTAGAGCTTCTAACTATATGACAATCTATCCCCTTACGCGCCTGAGGACGACCCGAAGGACATCGAAATCCCAGACCCACCGGACCCTTGGAAATCTCGAATGCAGGAACATCTCAACGGCTCGGACGACGACCACCCTTGTGTGGGCTCTTTGACACCTGGGCATTCGCATTATTCCATTGATTCGTGTCACTCCGGATTGATTGTCGCACTTACCGCAGTTCGCAGTGTCTCCGCGAAGCTTTGGGAAATTTTACAGGCTGCGGCCACACACAATAGCAAGATCTGCCTGACATCCTCCAGCCCAGCCATCACCTTGGTCTAGCATTACCCTCTGCGTCTCTTCACTCTCCTCCTTCACGTTGATCGTAGCCCCGACCACTCTCTAATCTCATGAAACTCAAAAACTGTCACATCAAGCTTATTCAGAGCCTGTGGCTTTGATCTTCTTCTAAGCGTCTTGCCTTCCATATCTCGACACGGCCGGGATATTGTGCGAAGAACTTCAGATTGTGAGTCTTCGTCGGAAAGGCAGCATTTGACCGCACCCTTGGGCATCAGGCAACAGATCCTTGGGCCTTGACAGCTCCATGGAGACCGTCTTGCAGAATAATCTTCACGTTTTCAGGCTTCAACACGACAGTTGATCCACTTGTAGCGGCATCATCAGCTTCGCCCTGCGCGGGCATCGCCGAAGGTTCGATCCAGCCAGCGCCCACCGTCTTCGTGGCACAACACGCATATCCTTGTTTTCGCCATAGAGCTTGTAGGCGGTCGAGTCCCAGTTTCCGAGGGCCACGATTTCGCCTGACATCATCATGGCCGAGAAGGTCGTCGCCGCCCTTCCAGTAAGCCTTGAGGTTTCCTTGCAGAAGATCAGCTTGTCAGCAACCTTGTCCAGGAATGGGTCTGGTACTTGTCGAGAATCTGCCATAGGCCGGCAAACGCGGTCTTCGCCCATATCAAAAACGCCATCCCGGAAGGATGGTGCGCTTCAGGCGCATTGAGTCTTGCCCCTTGTACTGCGGATCGCAGAGGTCGCCCCAAGCCTTTAGGTTCCGGGCGGATGTCTTTGTTGGCCATCAGGCCAGAAGTGCCCACTGTTGCGGTATGCATGACTTCCAGCGTTCAATCGTGGTTTGGCCTTACGCCTTCAAGCAGCTGCCTCATGCCCGACGTTCGATCTTTGGACAGATCCAGCGGCTTGTAGATGTTGTATTTCCCCATTGCGAACCGCATAAATCGGTCATGGCTTGCTTGAGCCAGATCGAAACCGCACACCGGTCCCCGCCGCAGCTTTGGCGATCCATTTCTTCGTTGTTGGAAAAGTTACCTCGACAGTGATGTCGGGAGAGTGTGGCCTCGAACTTTTCACAAGTTCTTCAGAGCGTAGGAGCCCCATGTCCAAAAAGACGCAAAGGTCTCCGCCTGCGCCGGCACGGCAAGCCATCACTGTCGTAGCCCAATAATCGGCAATTGCTAGTTTCATGATCATGTAGACTCCCTTTGAACCCTCTGGAAATATCGGGCATATTGATTAAAACCCGCGCAGATGACATAAAGCGTAGGCCCCTCATTGGACTGCCACCGCATATCCGATTCTCGATATTTTTCCATACCAATTCGTGACGCCCAACCGCTTGTTGTTGCGGCGCATCGCTCTCGAACAAAACGGCTGAAAACCAACTCTTCAGCAAACATACTGCGCCTATGACATCCATGCCCTGCCTGATTTCACTCTCGCCTCGCCGCCCATATCCGATCCACGACACCCTTGCGGTCAATCGGATGAGGCCAGGTAACGGGCTGATGCCGGGACAAGGTATAGCCCCGCAGCACTCGCCAGAATGGTGTGAACGCCTTCTCATCCCTCGCCGGATCCCTGAAAAACCCCACCGTTGTGAAAACCGGCGGACGCTCTCTGGAGATGCATGGTGCTGTCAAGCTGCGGGCATGCGCGGTGCAGGATCTCGTGACGCCTCTTGTAGTGCTGCCGCATGGTTCTGATATGCGTCGCAAAAGGGCCCCTATCTATGAAATAGCGACAATGGCGGCGGCCAGGTCGGAAAACATCCGCTCAGCGCTGCTGAAAAAATCGTCGACATCGCATCCAACCATACTGGCCGGCGCCACAGAAAAGCCAAGTCGAAGAGAGGGAGAGGGAAACAGGCGTTTTCGAAAAATTGGCCGACATAGATCACCCCGCCCATTTGTATCGATGCTCTTCAAGGTCGAAGCGTGATCACCGAAATAAGAATATCATAATCGTCCTCTACGAATAAAATGCGTCCGCACTGTCCGCCGCATCCAGCCAGCGCAAGGACGGCGCGATCAGGCCTCAGGACCTTGCTCAAGGGTTGTTTGGTGGGAGGTGTGACGAAAGGCCAACCTGAAATCGGCGCTTCGCCAACCCCGTCCTCAACAACAAATACCTTCATCGTCCACCGCCACCGGAACAAGCCTCGCGCTTGCGAATATGAACGGCCATGCGCGCACCAATCGCCCCGGGATTTTCAAAACCAGAACCTCTCGCCCCCGGCGAGCAGCCATTGCCGGCCAAGAAGAGAAAAGCCTGCTGCGCAACATCCAACAAACAAACACCTGTTTCCGGATCGCATTGAATACCCCGGCTGGCATTGTGCGTGGCGATTGCCCCGCGCAGGGCGTTGGCAATCCATAATGATGCCGATAGCCCATGACCGCGTCCCGGTCAGATCTGAGGTGACGAAGCTGAGGAGGCCGTGCCCATTGCGCCATCGGAAACGAGTGCAACGCGGAAGTGCGGTGGACGAAGGCCTGCCGATTTGCTGCGGCAACCGCCGGCGCTCGGCAAAACAATTTGCTGCGCCTGAAGCGTTGAAGGCGACAGCCCGCGGCTGCCTTTTCGCGATCGCTTGTTGCTGCCTTCGGCTTGGACGTGTTGTCCGCCTGTCATCGTGTGACTGACGAAAGTGCCGCGCGCGAGGCGCGAATTCCAGCAGGCCTTCCGGAAATCAGCCGGGCCTCACCGCGTCCAGCGCCGTCGTTCGTGACACAACCGACCCTCGCTTGCCAGGCGTCCGAGTCGCAGGCAAGCGCTCGCCTCCGTTCAATCCGCCCGACAGGATGATATCGCGCAATTCCCATGTAGAGTTGGACGCATTTTTCCGATCCAGGCTCCGCGTCGATGCGCGATGAGGAGAGGATTTGCTCCGGCCTTGATTTCATGAATATCCCCTCGTAGCAAATCAAAATTGGTCTGAACCTTGCGAGATTGGACCTTATCGTAAGTCCAATCGACCGCTACGTTATCTCAAAAACGTCGGCACAGTTTGTAAAACATGAAAATCGCTCACATCGAAACGTTCACCAACGAGTTCGTCTGCTTCGTCAAGGTTCACCACCGATACAGGCGACATTGCCGTGGGGTCAGGTCGCCCCTCTACTACGCCGACATTACAGCGCAGATCGTGCACCGGCAGGTCGCTCCCTTACGCACTCGCCAGTCAGCACTCGACATCGATTACCTTGTCGATCTGATCCCCGAGAAAGACACAAGTTCCCCGGTCCTACCTGAAGCGCGCTCTTGGCGCGTCTCGATACCGCCACTCTGGGATTTGCGCGGTCGCCTGGCGGGCAAAACCGGTCTGGCGACATTGAGATCGGAGGCACGCCCGCGAACGTCCGTGCCTATGCTCTTTCGATGAAAGCGGCGACACACCCGAAAGACGAGGCGGCAAGGCTGAGCCGCGCTGCGCGACGAGTTCGGTTTCGACGCCTTCAAGCTTCCGCATCGGCTAAAATGTGCCCGGCAAGATGAATGGCCCCGGCCGGACGAAGAAAAACAATCCCCACATGCGCAAGGCGGAATGGATGACAGCGTCGCGCTGGCTGCGTACGCCAATTCCTGCTATTCGCCGCGATCAGCGCCATCAAAAATCGGCAAGCTGCTCAAGGACAATGGCCATCAGCCAATTTCGAGGACTCTGCCCCTACTGGAATCGGAGCAGACCAAAGCCAGCGTTACAGAAGCCCTTTCGATTGACCGTCACCGGCCGGCGAACAGGATTGCGAGCTGCCCAACTTGCCGCTGGATGAAATCGACATGAAGGCCTCGACATCGTCCAGCCCGACAATCTGCTATCTCGCGGCTTGACACGCAACTTTTTGCGGTAGGCGGACATGGCGGCGAAGGCCGGCCTTGCCCTGCACACCGCATTGCGCCAACTGGTCGATTGGTGCACCGCTGTTCACCATGCACATTGCTGCGCGCCAATCCCCAATGCCGGCAGAATATCTCGAATTCTCCATCGAGGGCGAGGATATTTACCCCTGCAGGACGGCCCTTTTTGTTGCAGACGCCCTACACGATTGTTCGGACGGCCAAGGCGACGATCACCAATGCGCCCGGTTGTGGGCGTGGAGATCAAAACCCGGCCGGTGGCCGAGGCAATCCAGACCACCAGATCAGCTCCGGGGCGAGCCTGACCCATGCTCACACAGCCCCGAACAAGTTGCCTCATAATACCTGAACAGACGCAGCCGAACTTCGGCTTCCCGAAGGCCGATTTTCATCCACGGCGAATTCCGCAGGCTCGGCGCTCCGCGAACGTTCTATCAAAGCGAGGATCCCGCGTCGGGGTGAAGCCTTTGCAATTTTGCGCGCGTGGTGATGCCGATGACGTTGCTGATGCCGTATCCAGTTCTGCGTAAGGCATTCACTTGTCTGGCGCAGGATGGCGCCGCGCGAGCGTGTCGAATTTCTCGCCCGCACCGTCTGAGCTCATTTCCGCCAGAACGCGGAACGCCTGGCCATTGCCGAGTGTCTGGACCAGCGGCAAAACCGATTGGCGACGCCCGCGGCGATGTGTCGGGTTGCAAGCACGGACTTTTTCGAATACTACGGCCGGTTTGCCTGCGACAAGCTGGAAGGGAAAGCGTCTTCCACTGCCCTCCAAGTATGTCGGCTTCAAGCAGTTTCGAGCCGGTGGGCGTGACGCGCTCACATCATTCCATGGAACTGTTCCGATTTCAACCGCGGCTCGCGGCAGGCTCCGGGCACGTGCGCCGCCGGCGGTGCACCGTGTGGGCAAACCAGGCTGAGCAAACACCCTTCACCGCTCTGCTTCGTCGCCGAAGCTTCTGGTCGAAGCCGGATTGCCTGCAGGCGTTGCAACGTAGTCACCGGAACAGGCATGGAGGCCGGCGCGCCGCTGGTTGCCCACACCGCGAATTGACCATATCCACCTTCAGCAGGGTCCGTTACCACAGGGTCGAGCTCATCGTGCCTGCGCTGAAAATGTCACCCGTTCGGTCAGGAACTCTGGTGCGGAAAGTCTCCGGCGTCGTCGTGCTCAACGACTGCAATTTCGGACAGCACCATCGCCAAAAACGCGGCTGGCGCCATATTCGAGCATGCCGGGCAGATCTGTTCTGCCGCGTTTCCCGGCTGGTTGATCGAAGCAGGCATTTCACGTCGTTTCGTCGAAAGGCGCTGGGCACACAAAAAAAAGGCATCCGCCACTCTCTCTGAGACATGGCCTCCGCTCCCCTGACACGGGACCGGTCAGTTCAGGCCGCACAAACGCGACAAGATCTCGAGATTTCTCGACCCGGGCGCGGGAACGCGGAGCAGAATTCATCTGCGGTGGAAGCATGGCTGATCCCCAAACCGGCAAGCGGCTATTTCATTGAGCCCACGATCGTCGCCGACCGCCCACAGGATGACGAACGGTCAGGAGAGATTTTTGGCCCGTCCTTACCGTATCAGAAGGCTGACGATGCGAGCATGCCCTGCACCTGGCCAATTTGCACCCGCTATGGGTCTGGTTGCAAGGGCGTTTTCACCAGCGACTTTTCAAAGGCCCATCAGCTGGACCCGCGATATCGACGTCCGGGACAGGTTTACATCAACGATGTATTTTTGCGGCGGCATCACTTGCCATTCGGCGGCACAACAAAGCAGTCTGCTTTGCGCCGCCGAAAGGGCCTCGAAGGCCTGAAGAGCTATGCGCAAGCGTCAAAAGCATTGCCGCCCGGATTAGGACTGAACGGACCACCACCCGAGCGAGCTGCAAAAATCGACCCATTGCATGAATAAAGGAAAGCCCCGCCAGGCTCACGGACGGGGCTTTCATTTCCTTACGCTCAACGGCCGATTTGCTGTTCTAGACGACGACCGCCACGACGGCCATGCAGTCTCCGGCCTTTGACCAGTCCGGGAAAAATGCCGCGACGCCACGAAATCCCGACCGCTTGCGCCCGGGTAATGCGACAGGCGTCCGTCCGCGTCCGTCGGCTGGCCAGAGCGGGCGACGATGTCGCCTTCTGCACCTCGTCACCGAGATCCTTTCACCGCCCACCCCCACCTCGATCATCCCGTCATCCTGCAGAACCACGAAAGCAATCATCATCAGGCATATCGCAGCATGACCGAAGGAGCTGCTTCCAACTCACCCTTCATGATGCCGGCGTGCTTGAAGCACATTGCGCACGCCCTTCTGGCGATGGCGTTTGAGCGCGCCGTCGAGGCTGCCGCCGCCGCCGAGTTCCGTGGTGACAAAGGTCTTGCCCTGGATCCTTCGCACGCTCGTGTCGTACATGCCGACATTGCTCGATCTCGGAGCATTGATCATCGAGTAAGCGTGTCGTTGAACGCCTCAACCGCAGCCACACAGGCGCCTGTTGCTCCTTGTTTTCAAGCCACATGAGCGGATGCGAAAGGGGATGAAACCAGCGTCTTGCCACCCGAATGGAAGTCAACCACGATTACTGGCCTCCGGCAGAGAACTGTTTTTATATAGTCCGCAATCTTTTTCGTGACCGTACACTTGGCGACGGGAAAATGACCGCGTTCATATTGCCCCGTCAATCGGCGATGTGCGGGATCCCGCCCGGAATGCGATAGTTCATGCGCCGGCACGATGATTACCCGGCCCTCGATATCCTCGGGCTTCAACGATACCGCCAGATCCAATCAGAGCGACAGGGCCTTCATACTCATCACCGTGGTTTGGCCCACCCGTTTCAAAAGCGCACACGCCCGATTCCGTTCTTGATCACTGTGATCGGTATCATCACCGAACCCCCAGCGGAATCAGCGCGGCTGTAAGGCAGACGCAAAAAACCGTGATGCACTCCGTCTCTTTGAGCGGAATTGTCGGCCGCAATGGGATTGCTGGGCATTTGAAGCCTCAATCCATTCACAAGAAGCACGGCGTGGCACATTCGCCAGGCATTCAGGCCCGTTCGCGCGGATAACCAATGCTCTCAGTGATTTCAAAGCCCCAATCGTCCATCCATAAACCGGTCATGAAATGGAACGTCATGTTTTCCTCAAGCACGGGTCTTGTCCCCGGACGCAGTGACAGGGTTGCGTTCGCCCCAGTCCGGCGGATAGGACAGCACGATCGGATAGCGGTGCGGTTGTCCTTGCTGATTCCGTGATTTGGTCAGCACCTTGAAGAAAGCGATGGCTATATCTTCGCACATATGCCCGCTTTGCCGCTCAAAGCCCCGGGCTTCCATGCCTTCGAGAAACCGCCTTTTCAGCATCAATGAAGCTGGCGTCGCCTTACCAGAAACACGGTTCGTGATAGCGGGCAATGGATATCGATTTAGGACGCCGGCAATCTCGAAGAAGGTGCCCTTTCGCCGCTCTTCATTGCCTTGTCGTCCGCAGGTCAGATGGCGGGCGGATGCGTCAGCACCCGACGAATCAACGGCACAATCGCCGGTATAATCCGCCCGCCCAAACCCAGAGATTTCATCGCTAGCGCAGGCCAGCCTCTAGATATCGGCAACGAGATCACACTGCGGTATCCAGGCTTCGCCACTTGTCGAAGATGTCTGGTGCATGCGCTCAACAAGCCGCGCGCCCTTGCGCAAAAATCAAAGCTCCGTGGTCGACTTTGACCGCACGCTGCCAGTTCACCAGCCGCTGTGGTATCGGAGAACTTTGCATTTGGCAGTTGCTTGCAGGGAGGCCAAAGGCGGCGGGCCAGAGAACCAGTAGCTTGTCCATCTCGACGCCGATGCGTTTGTTGCCCCAGCCCCGCCTCAATCAATCTTTGCCGAGACGGGTTAATCCATCGGATGACGTTCCGTCGATTTGAACGTAATTGTCGCATAGCCGATGATCGTGCTGTCGGAGAGATAGGATGTCCGCCGTGCGGCCGTGGCATCTGCCCGCGCCCGAACCAGACCGGATCGCCATTCCGGGCCCGACCACCACGCAACTGATGCACATTAAAAAGACCAGCCGTCATAACCGGTCAGCCACGCCATATGGACGGGTCGGAGACGAAATGACGTCAACGCCCTGGCAAAACCATGGCTCACGGTCTTGGCCGAGCGGAGCGCATATTCATCTCTGCTGAAATTGAGAACATGGCGCGACATCGGGGAGTTTTCCTTTCTTGGTTGTGTAGTCAGTTGAAAAGTTGGTGCCGGCATTTCGCTGCAAGCCGCGCTTCGGGCAAAGCGTCGCAATCGCGGTATCCCTGAACCCCGGCGTCCCGGTCAGCGGCAATGGTTAGGGTTTCGTCCAGAGGCCCGTCCGGCTGCCTTTGCCGCAACGATCATGCCCAGCTCGGAAAACTCTGCATCAGCCTTCACAACCGCCCGTGGCAATCGCCATTCCTGAAGTTCACCCCAGGCCCACGGTTCTGTGACAGCCGGTCAGGACATACAGATCGGCACCTCGCGAAACAGGCCCGGATCGATCGCGTTCTGTTGCCTGAGTTCAGACCCAGGCGGTGAATGTGCTGGCCGGGCTTGAGCCAGTCAGCCCGCAGGGATCGGCGTGGCGCTGGTGTCGTGGTGACGATGATATCGGCTTCGGATACCGCAGCAACAGGATCGCAGCAGCGCGGACTTTCAATCCCAAGCTCGCGGTCATTGCAGCAGCAGCAGCACCAGCTTGTCCGGATCCCGCCCGCCCAGCAATGGTTTGCAGGTTCTGATCGGCCGACCAGGCACAGCGCCTTGAGCTGCAGCTTGCCTGTGCCCGCCGCACCCAGAATTGCAGGCACTGCGACGCATCGGTGCGCGACAGATGGCGCGCCGCGGACCGCGCCCGCAGCTGCCAGTGCGCACATCAGGTTCAGATAGCCATTGTCGAAGCAGCCAGGGCTTTCGAGCATGCCGGTTTGCGCCGCAACAGCACCATCAGACCCAAGTGCTCGCGAAGGCGAAATTTCCCGATGTCGAAAAATCCGGGGAGAAATCTTGTGCGCAAGAAACTGTCGATGCCCGGCACGGAAGGCGGTTTTGGACATCGACCTCACCATTAAACGGCGCGATTGCCATGCGACAGGATCGGCGGGCATCACCACATCACGGTGCCAGCGCCGCGAAGCTTGCTCCACGCACTCGATCGCGGTCCAGATCAAGCTGCACCGCTTTTGCGCAGATCAGTTCTGTCAGAAATCTTGATATCACCATCTTCAGGCAACCTCTTTGCGTCACATCAACATCCTCGCCGGAGATGATGCGAAAATGCTGTTGATGTCGATGTTGCCGCCGCTCAGAATGTTCGACGGCGGGCGCTCTTGATCTTTCCGGGCCAGTAGGCTGCCACCGCCGACAGATCCGGAATCCTTCGACAATCGTGGCTTTCCTGCCAGTAGATGTGTCGAACCGGCCGGCAGCTATTTCCGCTTCACTGACCAGAATGACGTCAGTCAACCAGATCGGCGCGTCATCGCGAATGTCAGCTGGTTTTCCAGACCGATCCCGCCGCCAAGGGAATCTGCCCAAAGAGCTGGCGAGCTCTTCCACCAGGAATTCGGCTTGCCTGCCTTGAGACAGCATGCATCGCAGCGCGCCGCCTCCATCGAAATTCCCAATAATCCTGACATCTGGTGCCTTGCCTTGATGCGGCAGCTACACCGGAGATCAAATCCACCGCCGGACAGCTGAACGAGAAACTGTGGCCAACATCCGGTACCTGTTTCCAGCAGGGTCGAGCACCCAAGAGTGCCCTGCCCTGCAATGGACCTTACGGGGTGATCAAAAGGCGGATCAGGTCATCCCGTCTCGCCCACAGGCGATCAACTTCGACCCTTGCGCTTCGTTCCTGCGAGTTTTCCGACAAATCCGGACTTCCGCGCCCCTTTGAGCCTTGATGCCGTCAATCTTCGCCTTGCGGAACCAAGCCCGCGACATTGCAGATGAATACATCTGACGGCCAGCCGCTTAAGCGGGCATAAGCCAAGCCCGCCCCGTGATTTCCAGTAGAAAAACAACCGACAACGCCACGGTGTTTTCTTCCTCGTCCGAGAGAGAAACAACGGCAATTGGTTGCGCCGCGCAGTTTGAAACTGCCTGTGAGCTGTGTGTGTTCCAGTTTCAGAAAAAACCGGAAACGCCGGCGAGATCCGAAAGCGACGGAGAGACATTTGCGACCGCTGTGTTTCGGCACGCTCCTGCCAATGGCAGCCCGCGCCCGCTCGATTTCGACCAAGATCAACGAATGGCTGCTGCATACTTCATGTTACGCTGCACCGGAAAAGCTTGCGCCGGCAAAGCCACACTTCATACAGCCGGCCAAATTGCACCGGCCCTTGTGGTCGACAAAAACCGCCAAGGCCGGGCGACATCGCCCAGGCGCTCGCCTGATTGGGACCGTGACGGACCCATTTGCCGATACGCTTTTCCAAGCTCCTCGTTTGGACATTTGGACCGCCGGCAAGCCGGTGCAGGATATAAACATCCTTCCGCGTCGGGCGTATTCAAACCCCGCGATCGCGGCATTGATGATTGTCTGATGCACTCACCCCGCGCCATGTCCCGGTTCCATCCTCGGAGACCGAGGCAATTCGGACACCGCGTTATCTCCATCCCGTGCCCGGTGAAATAGGTGGCCATCGGCCAGACTGGTCGAGACTGGTATAAGGCGTCAGGATTGCTTATTCCGCCGGATCCCGAGCCGCCGCAAAAAAGCCATCCGTGGCGGGCCCCACCCGAGGGTGTGACCCACCGGAACATTTGTCCCCCAATTGGGCTTGCCCTGGATCGATTGCCCTGACTGCCTCGTCCGCCGGTATGATCCACCGGAGGCGGCGGTTTTGGCAAACTTTGTAGCAGATCGCCTTGAGCGGCTGCACCGGCTTGATCTTCTCTTTTCTG
>Ga0163217_1021638_pt1 | contig 11792 bp, 16 predicted proteins | sample SynspAceP_FD_185933 | JGI IMG/M metagenome (GOLD analysis project Ga0163217, IMG submission 185933) | Saline lake microbial communities from Ace Lake in Antarctica - Synechococcus sp. Ace-P (PacBio error correction) | ecosystem: Environmental > Aquatic > Non-marine Saline and Alkaline > Saline ... | reverse complement strand
ACAGGGCGTTGACGCGGGAATACCAGCCTGTGAGCGGCCGTTGCGGTGAACTTGTTGAGGGTCCCGGCCACAGTCGCCGGCGGCATTAGATCGTTGGGTAGATAGGCGTGTTTGCAGTGGGCGTCATGGTTTCGATCGTGCGGCCCGGTGGGGCATGCGAGGCTCTCGAGCGCCGAAGCATCAGCCGGCGCCTGGCAGGCCGATAGCGCGCAGGAGCAGGCGTCAAAACCCGATCCAGCCTCGATTCCCCGCGCTCTTCACAACGGTGCTTCGCCGGGTTCTCAAAACGGGCTGCCAGGCTGTAGGCCCGTGTTTGCTGAGCAACGCGCACGGGCATTCGGTTCGAGGGGGCAGCACGGCACCAGCGGCAAGATCTCCACCTCGGCGTCTCGCGCTGAAGCACGGCCCGATCGGCCCGTTCTGCAGCAGGGTGCCGGCGCGCGGCGGCCGACTAGGGCCCAAGGACTGGGACCAGTTCAACAGGGATCGGGCGCCCCAGCACCAGCATCCGGCGGCGCGGCCAGCTCGCACTTGGCGCAGGTTCTTTGCCAGAGGGTCTCGCTGGTGAGCCCCCCACCCGCCCCTCCGATGGCCGGCGAATCGAGGGCAAGATCGGCCGGGCGCCCGGTGGCCAGCACCGATCGCTTCGGGGGGTGTCAGCCGCGCTCGCTGCCGTCGGCCGCGGGTCCACCGCACGCGTCTCCAGGGTATCGAGCAGGCGGGCATGGCCGCTGAGCACCTCCACCCCAGCGCTCCGTAGCGCTTCGCGCTGTCGTGGGGGGCGACTGGCCTCACTTGTCGGGAACACCCGCTCCAGCACCGATCTGGCAGGACACTCGCGGCATCAGCCGGCCGTCAGGCCATAACAGGTCGCGCGCGGCCGCATTCGCGGCGGGCAGCCACGGCGGGGGAGCTCGATCAGCGCTCTTGCTGGGCACGCAGACGGTGTTGAGGGCAATCGGCCGCCCCCCCATGCGCATCGGCTTCGATCAGGGTCACCCGCGCCCTTCACTGGTAGCGGCGATTGTAGGAGGTGACCAAACGGCGCGCCGCACCGTCACGATCAAGTTGCCCGCTCAAGTGCTGCCGGCCGCGGGCAGGGGCGGTACAGACGCCAGCGCTTTGCCAGCGGCCCGCCCGCGCTTGGACGATCCCGGGAGGCGGTCAACAGGCGAAGGCGAAAAAGACCAGACAAGCAAGAGCGAAAAAAGAAAAAAAAACAGAAAAAAAAAAAAGAGAAAAAAAAACAATATACAAAAAAAACGAATCAAAAAAAAAAAAGAGAAGGATGCATCGCGCAAAAGCCGACCCGCCAGCTAAGGGATAGCCGGAAAACAGAAATCATTAACGTACCAAAAATCAGCTAGCCCGAAAGGAAAGAACCTGCCGATTGGGCCTGGTGACGACGTGTAGGGAGGCCCGCAATCGCCGGCGTCGACCCATCACCAGCATTGATCAGAAAGACACGGAAACACCGGCACCAGCCGCAGCTGAGCAGGTTAGGAGCCACGCCATCACGGCGCAACGCCCGCCTCCGATCGGCGCGCTGGGCGCATGAAGTTTGGCGCTGCAACCAGATCGCGGCAAAACAGGGAGTGCGGGCCAGCACGAAAGGAGAGTCAGGGCGGCCAGCGGTGGCAGGGCGAACGACACCAGCACCGTGCCTGCGCCAGCCCGAGATTGGGCGCGCCTGGCCAGAGGTCATTCCACGCGCGCCAGCAGCGACAGCCGGTTCACCCAGCACATAGCGCCGCCGCATTATGATCAGCGGACCGCCAGCCAGGGGCGGCAGCCGCCAGGTTTCTGCCAACGAGTCCTGGGCGAACGCGGGCCCCAGGTTGGAGGAAACGCTGCAGATTCCAGTGCGGCCACAAGAAAAACAGGCACCAGCAGGGCGACGGCCAGCCAGCAACGCAGGACGACGATCCATGCGCAGGGCGCACCGCCGCAGCTGGGAGCGCTGCGCGCGCTGCAGCGAAGACGTCGGGCGGCCACCTGGATCGATCACGCGCGGGATCGGGGCGCTGCAGACAGATCTCGCAGGTGCGGCCGCGGCTGGGCGGCCCAGCTGTGTTTTGAAGTTCGTCAGGTCGGTAGCAGCCAGCCGCCAATCCACGCTGAATCAGCTGGCGAGAACATCAGGCCTGTCGAATCGCGCGCGGTGCTTGGCGCGCAGCAGGCGGAGGTTTAGCTTCGTCCGGGCAAGTGGGCCCGCTGGCGGCGAAGCCGCCGCCGAAAACCGCTGGATTCGCATGTTGGCCAGGCGAGAGCCGGTTTGAAAACACAACGCCGTCCACTCCCTGCGACAGCACCCCGCCGGGTAATCGGGGCCTCAGGGGCCTGCCTGGGCGGGGGCAGCGCCGCCCCCTGCCGGGTTGTAGACTGAGGATCCAGCTCGAGGCCGCTGGTCAGGACTGGCCGGGTAGCCAGGAGCGTTGGAGCGCCGCAGTACCTCGATGCATGCGGGCAAACACGCCCGCCCGCCCGCTTGTTTCTCCCGACGTCTTTCTTTGTGAGATAACAGGGCAATGAAGGCCACCACCGTGACGCCTTCGGCGGCTCAGGACGCACGCCAGACTCTCCTGGCCCGCTCAGCAGGGATGGTCAGGTTGCAGCGATCGATCACCCTTGCACGCCCGAGCGCCGGGGCGCGCGGGGCACCAGCCCCCGGAAAGCCAGGGTGCAGCTCCAGGCGCACCACCGTTGACGAGTCAGGCAACCCCAGGCACCGGCCTGCAGCACCGGACCGATCAGCGCAGGGGTTGGCGTTCGTCATGCTTTCGGTGCGGCTGGAGCTGGCATCCTATCGCTGAGCAGTGGAGGCGGCCTGGTTACAGCCGCGTAGGCTGGATGTTCACTGCAGGGTGCGCAGATCAAGCCGCCGCAGGCTGGGGAATCCAGGCCCGACGTGCCGAAGGTCACGTACCCGTTGGGGTGGAGATGGTCGGAGTGGAGCCGGAGGCTCAAGGCAGCCGCTGCGCTGGGAACGGGTGTAGCGGACGCTGAATTTCAGCATCGGTGCTTGGACAGACCAGTGGCCGACGTGGGGCCGCTGCCGGGTGCGATCAAGCGCTTTCGGAGGCTTGACGTAGGAGGCTCCTGCTGGCCGGCCTGGTTGGGTTCGACGGGATGCCGCCAATCGACACCGTGCCGTTGCGTCGGGCAGGAAGTGGAACCACAGCCCACCTCCTTGACGCGTTGACCGCGCCAGAGCGGTAGGCGTGGCGGCGGCGGCGGGCCGGCATAGCCTTTCGCAAACCGCAGGACATTGTTGTAGGGGCTGGCTGCCGCTTACCTGAATGCACCGCTTTGATGCCGGTTGGGTCGTGCATCCATGCTTGCGCAAGGGCAGGCTGCGGACTGCACCTCCGAAGGCCGCGTCGCCTTGTATCTCCACGCGGGGAGCATGCGGAGGGTGTGGCCTCGTAACGGGCAGCTCGGCCTGCGGGTGCAGCCACAGCATCGCGCCGGTCCACGAGCAGCCAGGGCCCCAGGGCCATCGGGGATCCGACCCAGCGCTGGCCCTTGGGCCCGGCCGCCGCTCGGGCGCGCGTCTATCCGCATTTCCAGCGACGCACACCCGCCGGATCGGACGCAACACAGAGCGGCGCGACGGGCCGCAGGGGGGAGGGACCCGCGCCTCGCTTGAGGGCTAAGGGCAGCAGATGGAGGGGTGCTCTGGAACTCCCTCCAGCCGGCGGGTTCAGCTCCACGGTGCTGCGCGCCGCAGCTCCGCCAGCGTGATGACAAAAAGATGCGGGTTGCTAGCGGTTCGCTGCGAGATCACCGAGCGCGAGGGCCTGCGACGCCAGCCTCGTGTCTCGAGGGATCCGGAGGTCCGGATCGGCGGTCGTGGCGGGGCTTGGAGGACAGGGTCATGGCATGGCGGCAGCCCAATCGTTCAACAGGTCGCGCAGGCCGGGGTATCAGGCCCTTGGCGGCGCATGCGGTTTTCGACGCGCTCTGCGGGAGGGGCAGCCTGCAGCTCGGCTGCGAAATCGCGAACCTGCTGAGCCCCTCGTAGTACGCCCAGCTCGACGCACCCTGGCCGTGGCGGGGGGGAATGGTGCAAGGAGTCGGCCCGCACCGGCTCGGCCAGGGTTGTCCGGTCTACGTGGCGCATTCCTTTGCGGGACGCGTGGAGGTCCCGCGGCAGCAGCCTTGGCTTTCGACACTTGCTGCAACTGTTTCTGCCCAGCGCGTCGATTTGCCCCCGCTGAACTTGAGGCGATTGAGGGCCATCGAGCGGCGTCAACAAGAGCGACGGATAGGCACCACCGCGCGGGCCGCGGGTCGCTAGCGGCCTGGCGCCAGTAGCGGAGGTAAGACGTCATGGGTGAGATTCCTCCGGCTTTCCGTGGGGGGACGCAGAGCACTACGCTTCTCAGTCAGCAGCAGGTAGACTCGGCCGGGCTGGTGGCGTTCGTACAGCTGGCCAGAATCACCATTGAAACTGTTGCGCCAGCTCCATCGGAGTGAGCCTGTGGTTCTCTTCAAGGGGCGCGTCACGATGGCCACGGGTAGGACGGAGCACCAGGGGCGGCAGGGGCCATGGAGATGGCCGGAAGAGGCAGCGGTGGAGGCGGCATCAATCGTGCAACGGCCAGCACCACACGGTATCGGCCACCAACGGCGATTGGATGTGCCTCCCCGCTCGCGCGGCTCCCGCGTCGTTTCATGCAGCAGATCAGCACTTTGGCGGGCGATCTCTTCAGCTGAGATTGAGGATTCAGGTCACATTGTCTGCATACCAGGAATCTAGAGACATTGCCCTCACCAGCTCACGCCATGGAGCTCGGCAGCGGTGCGGTCTGGGCTGGTGGTGGGTCGACACCAGGCCGGGGGATGCGGTTCGCTGTTTGTAGACCCTGGAAATTTCCTCACCAGGCTCACTCCTTCCTTGCGGACCGCCTCTGGTCTGGAGCACAGAGAGTCCATCGGCATCGCGAGACCGACAGCGGTGGAAAGGGTGGCCGGCGGGATCGCGAGGCTGTCCGCCACTGGTGTCGAGGCGGACGCACTGTGGAACGGGTTAGTTCCAGGCCAGATTCACCAACAACGAAGGTGCCGGCCACCGTGCATGGCCAAAGCAGGTTGTCCTCCTGGTGGGGATGGCAGAGGTTCAAAAACGACTCGCCAGTGCTCCGGATTCCGGAATCATCGGGGGGCTCACCGCCGCCCCCCGATGTGAAACACCAGCGTCGCGGCGTTGGGGAAGGTGGAACTGGTGAGTATCGAAGAAAGCGCACCGAAGGCGCTTTCGCGCGAACTTTTCGTTTTAGGGGATGAGCTCGAAACAGTCGCGCCGGACGCGGGCACTCTTGACCTCGTCTCGGCTGAGGACGGAAGGCTTGGACATCCGCGAACAGAACGCCGTCAGGAAGAGACGCTTTGAAAGTCGATCAACCTACACCGGAGGGAAGTTCCGGCCAAGGCACTGTGCGCACCGCTACGCAAGCACGCGGCTGGTGTCCGAATTAAAAGCAATCCCCGGCTGATGGGACTCTTTAGGCGGTTGATTGAGCTACAGCGGCGCAACGGCTTCAAAACTCCCCAGCAGAAAACCCGTCTGGCGGCCATTAGCTATTAATGCGCGGGGAATACCCCGTGATTTTGGCAGCCCGAAGTCATGGCGATCGCTCCCCTGCCGTTCATTGCCGCCCTGGCGGCCGTGCTGGTGGCCGCCGGGCCTCGTGGGACTCTGCAAGACCTGTGCCTCGCTTCTGCCGCAGACAGGCCGGACTCCGCGGCCCCACCGTGTCGGTGCCCAACTTCAAAGAACACGTGAGCCAGCAGGCCTGGTGGTGGCAAGGGCGCCCGGGTGGCAGAGGATCTCGCCGCCCATGTGGGGCCCAATAGAAGCTGGCGGACTGAAGGCGATCTGCAGGTGGATGGAGCGCAAGCAATCTCAATGGACGCTGCGCTCTCGGGAGCAGGATGGCTCAACCCGACCTGGAATGTGCGCTCAGAGCCCAGAAATGCGGGCCCAGCGGGGCCAGATGACGCGGGCGCCCGCTAGACAATCGTGCTCGGGCACCGTGAAGCTCCTACGGACTCCACGTGGAGAACACAAGCTCAGGGCCAGCATTTTCGGCCTGCTCGGCTTCCGGCACAAGAAGGCAGCAGGGTGAAACCAAGGATTCGGTGGCGATCGAACATCGTTGTCCGTCCGACAGCCGAACCCACCGAGTGACGGGTTGGTGGGGACGCCGACCGTTGGGCCAGGGCGCGCACCAGCAGCCGCTGAACCCAGGGAGCCAGGGGGCAGGCCTGCTGCCGTTGGCCCGCCGGGGCGCCCTGCTGGCTGGCCCCGAACATGGGGCCGCACCGCCTCAGGCTTGCTCACCGGTGCGCCCGCCGGCCACCTTCGAACTTCGGCTCCAACGAAGCCAGTCGCAGCGCACCCCGGGCGGCGCAAAGGCATTCCGCCGCCGCCCTGAGTTCGACGCTGCCGACTACGTGACCATGCCTGCTTGGTCCCGCCGGGAACCTCGCATGCCGCCTTCGACGCACCAGACCAGCAACGTCGAGTCAACGTACCGGGCAACTTCAACTGGAGTGAAACCGGTGCGCCAGTCAGCCGGCCTGACCCTGGGCAAAGGAATCAAGACACGTGATCGCCGGCATTTCCGCATCAAGCCGGCCTGCGCGCACTGCCGCGAATCCGCTCCTCCCCACCTGGAACGTACCACAATCGAAGGGGAACAATAGCCTTCGCGGCCTCCACCCGATCGGCCAAACCCCCAGGTAGCTCACCCAGGATCGCGCTGAGCGTTATCTGGGGACCGAATCGGGTGGCCAGGGGCTCGCGACGCGCTTTGCGACTTCGCTCCCTGGGCGATTGGGTGGTGTCAATTACGGCGTGGCGGGAGCGCGGAAGTGTGCGCTGGGGGCGCCCCGGGCCTCGCACTTCCTCCTTCCGGGCCAGGCACCGGGCCGATCAGCTGCCCCGCACGAATTCCGGCGGCAGGGTTGTGCACAGCGCCAGTAAATCACCAGCCCGTCCGCTGCTGACGGGCCAGCCCCCGCCCAGTCGACCCCGGCGGCGGCCCTTGGTCGAATTCCTTCTGGCCGGTGCACGAAAGGTGACGCTGGAGCCAGCGCGCGATGGATGCCGGGGCAGGCCGAGTGGCGGAGCCGGGCGGATTTATCCAGGCGGTCACCGATAGGCAACACACATAGCAAAACCAGAGCAACCCCACGGCACGCCACACAAGAGTGGGAGAGCACCTAACTAACCGCCCAGCCCGCCAGGACAAAAACCAGGCCGAACAGAAAGGGATCGCACCCTTGAGACCGCACAGATGCATCGCAGCGGGGGCCAGCGTCACCAGGCACGGGCCATTTGGTGCTCGGCTGAGGCACGAAGGGGGCCGCGCGCTTGCCAACGAAATGCGCGCTCAACAACCTTGCTGGGCGTAGGGATCAGGCAAAGGGCCGCCGGAAACCAGAGACGTTCGTAGACGAGCGCATTCACACTGGCGCAGCAGAGGTGGGCCTGAGGGTGAGCAGCTCCGGGTCACCAGTCCGGCTCCCCCAGGTTACACCCGTTGCCGGTCACGCAAGGGCCCAAGGGCGACCCCCACGCCTGGAGTTAGGTTGTCGTGGCGGTCGCCAGCTTTCCGGTCCTTTAACATCTGCAGCAGTGTATGGAGTGGTTCAGCCCACTCGCCTTGCTGACCTCATGGAGCGGAGTGATGTGAGGCGGCTGAGCGTCCAGGGGGTGAGGTCAAGAGCAACGGTCTGGAAAGATCATCTATCCTAAGCTCGACCGTTCTTTACGGGGACCCTCACCACGACTCGTTTGCCAACCTGCCACGCCAAGGCGACTTGGGGCGGAGCCTCTCCTGAACAGGCCAAAGACGGCGGCCGATGGCTGCGGATTATGCCGCTGGCGTTTTCGGCTGAGTTGCTCGCCAAGGTGGGCAGCGCGTTGAGCACACCAGCCAAGGGCCTGCAGCACCGGCCGATGGGCCCGTGGAGCGACTGGACTGATTTGGCTGGGCCGGCGAGGGTTGGGGAGGTCCCAGCTCCGCCGCTTTCTGATCGCCCATCGGATCCGGCGGCCTTCCGCGCGGATTGAGCTCGCCGGCATGTCGGGACAGTTACCGGCGCCACGCGGCCGCGGGTCTTGCGCAGTCGGTGTTGCCTCAGTCCGGGAGAAGCCGCTCTGATTTTGGTGGGGTGCCCTCGGCGGGCCGCTAAGCCGACGGCGCCCCTGCTACCCTTGCTGGCGTGATGTCCTGCGCGGCCCCCGCGGGCAGGCCGGGTGTAGCTGCACGGCCCGGCGATCGATGCCGGTGAAGTACGGCATACCTCCCTCCCGGGTCCGATCCTCAAGCTACGTTTGCGGCCTGGATCCGGAATTGCGGGAACCTCCGCTGCCGGCGGTGCCCAGGCAGGGCCTTGCCGCAAGACGCACACCTGGCCCTCTCCACCCACCAGCCTCTGCCATCGGCCGCCCGCGCGCATCCTCGGGGCCTTGCGCCGGTGCGCGAACGGCGATACGGCAACACGCCCGCCCCGGGGTGCGCAGCCTGGAGCTTCTCTGCGACTTCCCCATCCAAGGTTGAGGCACCTGCTGACCCCCCTGTGCGCGGTCCTTCGGTCTCACCAGCCCTACGAGACAGATATGCGGAGGCCCTCGCCATGGCAGGCGAGATACCGGCGCCGATCCCCTGCTCATTTCAAACGGCCTGGAGGCGTCACACCCGACCTGCCACCATCCCGGCCGGCGGGCATCACCGCCTCGGGTGCGCGTGACTGGGCGCCCGCCCTGACTGATCCCGACTCCTGCTCCATCCCGCGACCCATGGGATCAGCAGCCCATGAACCAGCGCCCTGCGGAAGACCTCGAGCCCAAATGGCGAAGGATGCACTTGCGGCCCTGGTCGGGGAGGGGGCCCCTGCGTCCGAAGGCCTGCTTCCTGGGCGTATAAATCTTGGGGGCCTACCTCTGGCTGGGCCGATCAGGTGGCAGCAGCTCGATAGCCGCCGCTGGACCAGGCCAGGGCCCTGCTTGCTGGGCCCGTAGCGGCTCGAAAAAAGACTTCGCTACAGGAGGCTGGCGGCATGAACCAACACAACCAATTGCTTTGGCTTTCGAGGGCCGATTTTCGTCGCTCCCTGCGCTGCCTGCCGAGGGCCTGTGCGCTGCAAGTTCGATGCTCAGTCTCGGCGTCAAGCTCAACTCATGCCACTGGCACGCCTTGAGCAAACGACGAGCGGCTTACAGCTTTGGAGTGGCCGAATCAGCCTCGCGCGATAGACCCTGCGGCAGTTGGTGACGGCCGCACGCCTTCATTGGGCCGATGGACCGGCACAGCCCCTGGAGCGCACACCCGGCGGAGAGCTGGGCAAACAAAAAGCCGCAGGCAGCTACCGAATCGGGCTGCGCTCTCTTGCGCGCAATTGGGGCTGCTCAATTCCCTTGTGCGGCCGGGGCGGGAGCGTGGGTGATACTTGCATACGCTTCGCCTTAGTCAAAACTCAGCCACCCTGGGCACGGAACACCGCAGCCTACCTGGGGCATCCTTTTAGTCTCTCGGGCTTCGCGCGATTTAGCCATCGACCTCAAGGACCTCGGGCGTGGCCGACGCTGCCAAGCCTGGTGCACGCAAAGCCAATGGAACTCAATTCCAGACTGCTGGATGTAGAGACGTTCGATCAGAAAAGCTTTTGCTGAGGATGGTTATTAGGCCCGGCGCTCGATCGGCAGAATCAACCGCGCGCGCGAGCCTCGACGCGAACGCCGCCGCCTTCAGCTCCGGCTTGGCGGAGATTCGGGCAGGCCAAAACTATGCATGAGGCGAACTTGGCCTCGCAGGCCCAACTCCTGCCTTGAACCCCAGTGCATTCCGGCAGAAAACACCGTGCGGCGCGGATTCGCAGATCGCTGATCGACAAGCCGGGCCGTGATCTGGATAATGGCGTCGGAGGTGGATCCCGGCCAGCGCGCCCTGTCCGCAGGCCAGATGACCAAGGGACGGTCCTCGCGATATGTGGTGGCGCTCGTGGCGGCTCTCGCTGCTGCGCGACCTCTGAGAACCTGTGGCGTGCGGGTCATGGGTTGAGTGCTGCCTCACTTGGACTCAGCATAACGCCCAACAGTGAAGTACAAGGGATAAAGCCTCGAGATCGGCTCGGCCCAGGCCGAGCGCGCAGATTCGGCCCCCGCGGCCAACACCCGGTTCCGCGGGCGTTGGGCAGTTGGCTGGGAAGAGGCAGGATCGTGTGTAGATGGGAGTGGCGTTTCCTTCCCAGCTCGCCGAAAGCTCTCCGTATCGTTCCAGTGTCGGGGGCCTTTGGGTAGCGGGCCATTGCTGCGGGCCGTGGTCGCGCCGAAGTAGCTCGTGGCTTGAGGCCTCGGAGACGCGCAAAGGGCGGCGCCGGGATGAGTTGGGCCGTGCCCTCGTGCATAGACCTCGGCTGCGGGGTGTAGTGTTGAACTGATGCCTCGAAACCCAGCCGCCGTCTTCCACAGCGGCGAAGATCTCCCAGTCGGGACGGGCTCTTGCCTGGGGGGCGGGCGGAAGGCGGCGACAGAGGTGACCGCCGCTCGAATGGTCATCGTTTCCCTGACTTCTCGCTCCACTGGGCGGCCGGACCTTATGCCAGCTGACAGGCAAATATGCGTTTGGTGTGTCTCCCTCGGGTGTGGATGCGGTTTCGCGGCGTGACACCTCGCAATCTATCCTGATGCGTGCCTTCATCCTCGCGTAGGCAGCGATCAAGCGGGCAGAGGGACATAACATGGCGGCCTTGACCCCTCCGTTCCAGGCTGGGGCATACTAACCAGAGTGTTGGTGGCGCCACCGCACCACAGTATCAAATCCTGCGCTCGGCTCCATGGCCTCCAGCTGCTGCCATGCCGCCTAATCCAGGACTTGGCAGGGCTGATCAGGGCCGGCTTGTCTTTCCAGACTCTCCAGGCTCATCTAGAGTGCGTGCCCAGTCAAGCTATGCACCCTGTCGCCGATTACAGACAGACGCCTCCAGTCAATTAGCATGAAGCTCCTCTTTAGTCTCACCATATACAGTTCAGCACTGCGGGTAGTCCCAGCAGACAGGCTGGGCCAGACGCGCCGCGTCGGGCGTCTGGCCCGGTGCGATGTCGATTTCTCGTGCGAGCCGAAAGTCTGGCCTTGGGCTAGTGGTGCTGCATCTATGCACGTGGGAGGTGCCGACCGCAGAGATATCGCTTCGCCGCGGCCGGCATCTGACCGGTTGAGCAGATGCCAGGTTGATTCAGGCCGCACCGCTAGCCGTGCCTCCACGACTCTCGCATTGACCCCATCGACCAGAGGATGGCGCGGCCCCGGCGCCTCCCCAGAGCTCGGCCACCCCGCAGCTTGTCCTCGCTTGAGCCCCACAGATGGCAAGCAAAAACCTTTGTGGCGGTCCACTCCTTCAGCACGAGCGGTCGAGAAGGCGGAAAGCCATCGGTGGCCTCCGTCGATGAACTTCGTAGATTTCGATGGTCTACGCCGGGCCATGCAAAAGTATGGCAAGGCCATAGCAGGAAGTGCCAGGTCTCGCCATTCATATCGACCGGTGGCTGAATGGCCAATGATGCAAATCAGCGGCGTCTTTGAGGTGGCTGTTGGCTGTTTTCTGTGGCCTGCGGATTCGACCACAACGATCTTGAGCTGCTGGGTTTTTCTTGCGACGTTTAACTAGTCGCTGAGAAACAAACCCACCGGAGCAGGGCAAGCCGTGTTGGTTTGATCAAGAAGCACAGATCCGCAATGATCAAGGGGTCGTCGTAACAAAAGGGGGGCCATCGGGCCCAG
>Ga0163217_1021031_pt1 | contig 11793 bp, 11 predicted proteins | sample SynspAceP_FD_185933 | JGI IMG/M metagenome (GOLD analysis project Ga0163217, IMG submission 185933) | Saline lake microbial communities from Ace Lake in Antarctica - Synechococcus sp. Ace-P (PacBio error correction) | ecosystem: Environmental > Aquatic > Non-marine Saline and Alkaline > Saline ... | reverse complement strand
CAACGCTACAAGATCAATTCTGACGGGCGAATCCATGGCGAAAACAGCAGGGCAAGTTGACGGGCACTGAGACTTCGGAGAAGTAAGAGAGAACACCCCGCGTCGCTCGCTCCGATTGGGTGGCAGCCTTGCTCGGTCCGGGTGGCAGGCTTCAGTGGAATGGTGGCAACTTCAGCGGGTTTACGCAAGTCAAGCGATATGGAAAACAATTTGGAGAACCTGACCATTTGGCGTTTTCGCCAGGACGGCCGGAGTCAATGTGGAGACCATTCCGGTTCTATCAGCGCAGGGCTTGCTCCCGGACGGAACAAAGCCTTACGGCAGCATTCGCCGCATGGCGAGACGGATGTACGCGGGTTGCGCTTCCGTGAAATCAGCCAGCGGTGGGCTCAGCCTGGATGAGATCGCCGAGCTTGCTGCGGGCTGGAGGATTGGCACCCATTGCGAGGAAGCCAGCAGCCTGGCCGAGCCACAAGCTCAAGGGACGTGCGCGAGAGGGATGCTGACCTGGCGCGCATGGAGGCCGTGCTGTCTGATCTTGAGTGTGCAGCCTGCCATGGCGGCAAGGGGGAGTTTTTCCTTGCTCCGCTGATTGGCGTCACTGCAAGGAAGAAAGAACCGCGCAGTGCGGACGCGGTTTGAGCCCGAGGGAACTACGCCTTAGCGTTGCGTGGTATTTTTGCCGTTTTTCTGAGGCGGACTCCAACGTCAGAAAGAACGTGCGGTCGACTTGATATTTTCGTGCTGTCGCTTCTGGGAAAGTGACAACATGGATCGGTGCTCAATGCCACTTGGGTGGGTCAAAATTTGTTGGCCAGATGTGGGTCAGTTTAATTGGCCATTAACACTTCAGGGTTTTTCACTAGAATTGAAATAGCAATTGGCGCGCGGCTACCACTATCAAAAATCTTTCACCCTCTCTGCAGAGATAGCTCTCCGAGGTACGCTGATTTGGCCCCGCAAATGAAACACATGAATTCTGGAAACTCTTCGGGGCAAAGACACCATTTGCGCAAGCCATCAGCCGTGGCTTGGGCCTCAAGAAAACCGCCATTAGTCACAAGCAATTACGCTGCATCACCAATGCGGTCGATGCCCAGCGAATAGCTCCGAATGTAACTGTCGTATAAAGCGTTCTTTGTTTGTTTGCGTCCGTCCGCTTGCGCATTAGGTACTGCGACAATGCGCTCATGCCAGCTTGGGGTAGTGACGTTGGCGTTGTTATCGTTTGGCACTGGCCTGGACCGCTCGAATACGGATGGGATTGCCCATAATCACCGAATATCCAGTTCTTTTCTGGCGTTTGCGCTAGTGAACTGTTTTCAACTAGCAGTGCCTCAACCATGTCCTCACTTTCGTACATTCTGGAATGTATCGGTGAGGCAAATGCGGTGAACGGCTCGTTTTAGGGAACCTCAAAAATCTGATCGCTTTCTTCCAGGGCGGTCGCTAGCGTTGTCATTCATGATGCCCGTGGTAGGTGGCCTCGATACTTGATAGCCGCCATGTAATAGGCCGCAAACACCAGCTCGTTGGCAGTTGTTAATCTTCATCTTGTATTTGTGCTCAAGCTTATTTTTGGAAATGATGCCGCTTTCTGTGCAGCCTGTACCGGGAAACGTCCAGTGCCAGTGAAGCCGTCCGATTAGATGCCGTTCTCATCGGCCTGCTCTGCCAAACTCAGCCTTGACGCACGTCTTCAAAATGCTGTGAATTGATGAAATCCCACCTCGACGGGGGTGTAGACAATGCCCAGACGATCAGTATTCGAGGAAATCGTTTTGAAGAACTCTATCGTACAGCTCAACAAATAATGCGCTTCGCTTTGGCCCTCAGCAGCTTTTCAAATGCCAGGCTGCTCGCATCTCACCGACTCGTAGAACGAACGAGGTGTCTGCTTCTTTGCGATATTGTGCGCTTCAAGCTTGCTCGGTAACGGGCTGCCATTTCCGGCCCAATGACATGGGGGTTATGCTGGGTTGAAAAATGTACCCCTTTCAAACAACGCATCAAATTACCGGCTTGGTGATCAGATGCTGAGCCAGCATTTCAACGATGTCTGCCTCACTGATGCGTTGTTCAGGTCATACGTATTCTCTTTTAGAAAGTCTTCAAAGGCGGCGATTCAGCGGTGTTGTCTGGGTTCTCCAAAATGGTTGGATGCGGCTCGATGTGGGCGTATTGGCGATTTGGGCAATGTCGTTGGCCCAGTCTTCCAGTGTGGCGGTTGCGCACTTTTGACCACCTGGGCGATTACAGGGCGCGCTCGATTCACCGACTTAAAATTGCAGGCTTGCCTGGTCAGGATCGGGTCTCAGCGCTGGAGCCAATGGTAACTGCCACCACGAGCTTTTTTTCCGCGGGCGTTTGATGCTGCTGGATTTACTGCGCTGTTGTTACTTTGTCGCTAACGCTTTGATGACTTCCTCTTGTTTACATCGCGGACCTGTTGACTCCCAGGACTTGTTAATCATTCCGCGTCAAAGCGGGTCATGTGGAGGCGCAAAGGTTCAAGCACCTGCCAGACGACCCTATTAAGTGTTGGGTTATCGTCCAAGCGCTTTCTCCGGCTTCTACACCGGCTGGGATAACCATGGCAAAATAACGATAGCCTTTGTTTCTTGCCAGGCGACGACGCATGGACCCGTCCAACGGACTGCACTACAATCACCTGGGAGCTACGGGGTGTCAAGAACAAACACCGGCATCGAGGGAGGGCACATCAAACCTCGGAGAGGCAGCGCACGGGTAGACAGGTTGGACAGGTGTTTTCGGGTGCTTCTGCTTTTAAGCCATTCCAGCTTTGAGCCCTTTTCGCTGGCATTCATCGAAGCCATCAACATGCTGAGCTTTCACAGTCTGAGCAGCAAGAGCTGGATTCAATTTCTGCGTCTGGGTTTGTCCTCTAAAAGCTGCGCGACCTCCAGCGTTGATTATTTCAGCCACCACCTCGCCCAACATATCGGAGATCGCTTTGGAGCTTGACTTTATTTTTTAGCCTTTGTAGTCTTTTTTCGATAAATCATTGAAGAAGGCAAACGGGCGCGTTGCATGGGGCTCTTCATCAACCGATGAGCGTTCATTCCTTGCTTGGCCGAGTGCTTTCAAAAAGCCAATGATCTTGGCGCAATCGTCTACCTTCAGTTTCGTTGCCTTCGCCCTTGAGTATGGTTGCAGGCGGCTATTGTGTGGCTTTTCTTCGTACAGCCAAGCACGATCACCTTGTTATCGACAGCGAGACACGAGAGACGGCCTTCCGAGAAATTGATGACGAACAGTTCACGGCCCAAAGATGCGTTTCGTTGTCCATTGGAGAACAGAACAACACCCTCAGTTTCTGCATTTGGCTGGCTTCCCGTAAATGCGTGGGGTGGTGTCATTTAGAGCCGTTTTTGTGTGCCTGGATGTAGTCGTTGATCGTGAACCCGCGACAAAATTCGGACTCATCATCGCCATCAATCACTGCACCAGTAGTACGGTGCGCCTCATCGCAAATGACCAGATCAAAGCAGGAAGCCCAAAGTGGCTTCTGCGCTTCACTGATACAGGCAATGAATGGTAGGTACGCAAAAACAAACACTTCATGTGTGTGTCGCCATGACGTGCGACTAATGCCATGGGCCAGACTTTAGAACGTTGGTTCGTGCCGGGGTTACTGAAGATCGCTTGGACGGGTCGCTTGGAATCCGGTCATCTTCTTGCGTTGTCCACCTCCGGAGTAATACTTGAACCACCGCGCCGACTTAAATTGGACCCATCTGGGCAAAATGCGCCTAATTCAGTATGATCAGAGCGAGCGGCCGATGTTGACTCAGGAGGGCACTTGTGGAAAAATTCATGTATTGCACCGCCAGGGCGGAAAGTATTCGCTAGCACGCTCAAGAAGCTAAAATCTGTCGCGTAACACTGTACGCCGTAACTTGCGGGATCTGAAGCGCGGTGCCAGCTATCCAGGACGCCGCAGAGAGCGTCAAGCTGGATCCTATAAAGGACTATGGTTGGCGCGTGTCGAGCGGCGAAGCCGCACTTGGCATACCCGCAACAGTACTGTAAGAGAGATTCACGATTCGCGGTTCACGCTGGTCGGGATCAGCCAGCTCAAGTGCATACGTTAATTCGCAAACGCTGAGCCTGACCCAAGTGGTTCGCTTTGAGGGGACGCTCGGGCAAACAGATGGCAGGGGCTTTACGGGACCATTAGTCGCCATCGGCGCACGATTAAGCCTTTGTCGCACTGCTGGATTCCCTAGTCGCGCCACATATGTCGGTTCTCCGAGCATTTGAGCGCCAGGAAGCTGGTTAAGTGGCATCGGAGATGGCCTGCCATGATTTCGTGGAGTCCTCAGGGAAAAATCCTGTTGACAACCAAGGCCATCATGATCGAGCGCGATGCTTCGGCGAAGGTCGTCATGCGCGAATGCTTCAGCTGTTGGGCCAGGCCCAGGATTAATGGCTTCGTCGCCGCGGCTTGCCGGCCCGACCGTTAGCTCGCACCAAGGAGCAAGGTTGAGACGTTTCCAATGGTTATTTGGAAGAGTAGGCTTCATCACACCTCTGGCGGCCACTGCGAATCAGCTGGCTTGCGGTTTTGGAGTGGCCACGCAATGCGCACATTAGGCCTTTGGCTGGGAACGGGTGGCACATCCAGCGCCATCATGGCACCACCGGGCGTATCAAGCCTCAGATTCTGCTGGATCAGGAACGCTTGAACTCATGCCACTGCTGCATTCACGGTACAGCGGCTGGCTCAGGCATGGCCGATATCCACTCGACCCGTTCCGAGGGAAAGCTTTCAGATCGCTGAGTGTCTACGACGGTGCTGGAGGTCCGCCCGTCGAACCTGCAGCATCAGCGTAATCCAGCACGCCTGTGCAAAGTCTCAAAGCTCGACACCTTGGCCAGCGAATGGGCGGCTATCGCCGACCACACTGCCCTCGCAGGAGGCCCACATTAGCTGGACTTTCTGGAAACAGCTATTGAGCCTGAATTGAATGCCCGCTCACAACGATCCCGAGAGACCTTGCTGAAGTTCGCGGGCTTCCGGGACGGAAAAGCTCTTGGAAGGATTAAGTGACTTCAAGTTCACCAGCGGCGCCCCGCGCAACAACTGAATGAGCTGACCGAACCTGGCCTTCGTAGAGCGAGCAGAGAACTGGTGGTCTTCTCGGCTCTAGCGGCGTCGGCAAAGCCACCTAGCATCAGGCCTTGGGTTCAAGGCCATCAGCAATGGCTCAAAGACGCGCTTCATTGCCGCTGCCGACATAGGATGCTGCAGCTTGGTCATTGACCCGGAAACAGGAGAGGGTCTGGTCAGTACTAAGGCGCAGCATCCTGGCGCCACGGCTGCTGATCATAGGACGAAATTGGGGCTATCTGCCATTTGGCCGCGAGGAAGCCAATTCTGTTCTTCCAATGTCATCGCCAAACGCTACGAGCAAGCAGCGTCATCCGTCACAGCAACCTTCCCATTCTCACAGTGGCCAGCGCCCTTCGATAATGACACGACGTTACGCGGCGGCTGTTGGATCGGCTGTTTTACACCATGCGCACATCGTCCAGATTCCGGAGAGAAAGCTAAGACTGAAAGGGGACCAACGAAAGCGGCTGGTATTCGCACCGATCTCGGCAGCAGCCAGAATTATTAAACAAACACGTACGCCAAGGGGGGTTCAGTTTTTTGGATCGGCGATTTGCTTGATAATGGTGGGTCAGTTTTAACCGGCGTGGACAGCGTTGCGGGTTTTCCCTACCATCGCTATCAGAGCAACACGGCATAGCTTGTTGCAGCGGTTTCGCTTTCTGCGTCCACTCGGTCGAAGGTCTGACCTCAAAAGCGCAATACTGCCGGGGGTACCAGGAACAGTACCTGCTTGCCCTTGCCCGCCATGTCTTCGGCAAATCTTTCAAGGAAGTGAATGTTTCCAGTTACGCAGGCCATGATTGAAGCTTGCCGCGATTCCGCAGCCTGCCAAAAACCGGCTTTGGTGGCTTTCAGCGGCGTTTTACTTTGGTGCTCCGGCGTATGTTTTCTTTGACGCAAAAACAGGGGCTTTCTGGATTGGAACTGCGACTCAGTGGCGATCAGGCTGTTTTCCAGATCGGCAGCGTTGATTGTGCTGACAGGTGAGGTGCTGGCCCCTCTAAGGCAGCGCTGGCATTCTTGTGTCCAGTTGTTAGCCGGTGGTTGATGATGATTCCGGTTTCGGGAATATCGTTTTACCCGAGCGGTGAAAAAAAGCTGTCTAATGTTTCAGCCTGGTGATCTGTAGTCTGCTGGCATAGTTCTTGCACTGGATAGCGTGTACCTATCCTGATGAGTCACGCCGTACCAGGTCGATACCAGTGTCTTTTTGGTCAGGCCGTTCTGCTCTGCCACATCACCCGTATGTCATGACTCTCGGATTACAGGTCACGGTGGGTAGCTGCGTTAGCGCAGATACACCAATGGACAGGTGCTCGAAGTCAGGTACTTTGTCCGTTCGGACAGTGCTTCTCGCGGAAGCTTGGCAGGAATCTGGATATAAACTGATGGCATCATGCGTTCCTTATTTATCGTGATGCTTTCTAGGCAATCACAGAGCCTGACGCTACGCTTCCAGATCCGTCCTGAAACTTCCAATACTGCATGGGCACCGGGTGACGCTAGCACATGAGGAGCTACACACTCAGTTCCGGTTTATAGAAAAGGATTGCTTTTAGGACGCATGATTCACATGCAATTCGTTTTACAGGCTTATTATGTTACGCCGCGACTGGAAAGGATTTTACATTACTCAGTTCCGGATTACCAGTTTCTTTGTTAGATAGCAGACAAATGGCTCACGGGTGACTCGATGGAAGCTTCATCGCAAGCAGAGCACACCAATGACGAACTTGGCCATGCCGGAGGCTTGCGTACAGCTCGTAAATGGAGCGTAGGTAGACGTAGGTCGTTGCCCGTTCCTGTTTCCATTTCCACGTGCAAGTGCATAATTCGTTGCTGTCCGATGGCAAAACGCTGAGTTGCGGGGCCGTCTTTTGGGCTGAACCTGGTTTGAGGTTATTGAACAGTCACCGTGTGGCTCAACACCAGCCGGTTAACCATTCCTTGCTGGACACCCCAGCCCCAGCGCACCTGGCCGCTGCCAACCATTGAGCGGGTTGGGGTGGCGTAAAGCCCCTTTTCCTGCCGGCAAACGAGAGCACCACCCCTTCCACGCCGCCTTCTGGTGCGCGGTAGGTTTGTGTCAAATGTAAGCTTTATTTCTTCTTCTGTGCCTGTTTTTTGAGTTTTCAGTGCTGTATTATCCAACAACTTTGGCCGTCTATCTGCCCACCACTAATCCCTTGTACCGTACTTGATTGGCCTTCTCACGGCTAACTGTGTGAACGATTGCAGTGGGCTGTGGCAGTAATTTCCTGCTTCAGGCTCCTCTCGAAAATTGAGTCTGAACACTCATTTGTTTACTCCTTTTCAGGCAGCAAAATCGGCTTCATTGCAGAAGTTATCATACAGCAGCACTCGTTTACCGATGCTTGTAGTTACTGTTGTAGCAGTTCCGCCCCGCTTGAAAACGCCGCCGGATGACCGGTCGGGAATATTGTTGTCCGCCTGAACAAAACACGACGCGCCACACGTTCGATAGAAATTACTGACATCATCAAGAGACAGAAACATCAGCGTGACCCGGTAGCCCGTTCACGCAGCGCTTGATATGTTTCAGGTAACCCCTGCCAGATAGAGTAGTTCAATGGCAAGCTCTCGCCACGTTGAAAGCATGCCTCCAGCTCTTCCATCATGATTTTTCCAAGCCCGCACGGCTACCCAGCTCCGGGTAAAGGCGATAAGCCAGACAGTCGATATAATCCGCATTGACTTAAATAAGTTACCTGATCTTCAAGAGGTGCCAAAAATGTTACGGGGCAATAGGTTGGTTTTAACCCGCACCGTTTGGGCCAGCATTACGATCAACACCTGCTTCGCTTGCAGCGCATGCTCTATTCTTCGATGCATGGTAAGCGTTTGTTTTATAGACATTAACTGACGAAACTTGATTCGTGCCGATTCTTCAGGCGCCGTGTAGCCTTTGGTATTTCAGGCTCAGTTACCACACTCCACATCGAACATACGCCTGTAGAAATTCGGCTAATACACCGGCGTGGGCTATCGGGCTATCACCCTGCATATAGCACCAGGCTCTCACCGCCGTGAAGGTTGCCTGCGGCGGGCATAAAAGCTACGTACCCTCAGCCTTGCTCCTTTGTATTTCAGCACTTATTCATGCCCGTTACAGAGAGCAACTCAGTTACAAACTCCTTCAGCCATAAAGAACGTCACCACACCCTAATCTCCTCCTCTGTGGACGTTCTGATTACTAGGCCAGCGTCCTGGTAAATATCGGCCAGGGGCACGCTTCAGTGCCTATAACACCGCAGGCTCTATTCACTCGGCACCCAAGCAGATCATAGCGCTGGCATGTAAATGCAGTCCGGTCAACAGGCCAGTTGTACGCCCCTTGCGCCCTCAGTTGCCAGCCAGTCAAGCATATCTCCTGACCATTTATGTATCCCAATAAGCCGGCTCTTGTATCGCTAATACAATAAGTTAGGCAGCTCAATCACCTCTGCTCCGCCTGCACAGTCATTGACAGGGCCCTCCGCTCTTTATTGTGCGCGCGCAGCAATTGATAGAAAAAATCTGTCTGCTTTACTGAACCCCACATTTCTGTTGCTCATTCTCAAGGGTGAGCCGGCCAATCCTGAAAAAATCGGGGACTGGCAATCAGGTGTGAGCTGCAAGCCCGGTGCGATCGGCGAAACACATCCCCCACCCGTTTAAACCAGGTCTCTTGAGTCGCGCTTGGCGGTAGCGGAGAGTACCTGCCTGACTAACCTAATTAAAGTGTCTGCGGATAAACCTCCATCACAGCGCTCACGTATTCCGCAGTTCGTCGACTGGATTCCAACGTCATGGGCTTCGATCCCACTAACTTACGAAGCGTAGCGTCCATCCTGGCCATTCTTCCTAATACGCTTAATCAGCAGATTTGAAGGCACTTCCCGTTCCGACAGATACCGGTCGCGATCATCGGAGGTCAGGCAAAGTGAAATGAGCCCCAGTAGCCACAAGCCGAACTCTCTGCGGTCTCGATTGACAGTTTTTTCAGGGGCTCGCTGAAGTCGTAGCAACCCGCCCGTCAAACACATTTCAACAATGGCAGGCAGAAACAGCCTGTAGCTCTGTAGCCTCCCCATTACCCCTTTCTGCTGAATGCTGAGACGGTTTTTATTATGCCAAGGCCGGGGTTGTGCTTCAGCCACCTTGACTAACTACAAATCGTCGCTATCATGCATGGTTGCTCCGTCAGAACTGTGAAAGGCTTTGTGTTGAGTAGACTGTGGTGTATGCATCGCCATGCTCTTTGTTATTGGCATACACTACTCGATTGGGTTATTGTGTGATTATTCTTCATTTAATGAACCGTCCCAGCTATTCGTTCGATCTCTCGTCTCACGCCGCTCCTGCTGCTTAAACCAAAGGAATGGCCGATGGCCCCAGGCACCCTTACGTAGGAACTGGTGTCGCACAATGGTAAACTGACCCGTAGCATAGAAATCAATCCTGGCTCTCCTGCTGTCAAATCAGCATCGATTTTTCGTAAAGTAGCGTGTGTCCAGAGCCGGCCACAGCACCAGCCCTAGTTTAGCATCCCCAGCGGCTATCCCCAACAGACACTGGCCAGGCTTCTTCCAGAATTTCCTGCAATTTGCTTACAGGTTATTCGCCTCCAACAGGCGCAGGACCTACCTCAGTACTGCACACCATCACCCTGTACGCACTCAACGGTTGAGCAATTGCCACTGACCTAAAATATTGGTAGTGCGGCCTTCACCGATCCCTAGCTGCCTCCTCACTACGACCTCTCTAGGCCAGAAATAAGAGAAATAACGCCTCTGATTCGATGGACTCCTGCCCGCTTCGGTAGCTGGTCTTGGCTGCTCTGCGCCTGGCACACACGCCTATTTCGTCCTCTCCAGCGAGTTCATTAAGGCCGATTGACTTAGCTTATGAGCTATCTAGTGCCACTCACACACTTGAGTATTCTGTAGATCAACCGCAAACACTGGCAAACACGCTCATTGTGCATGTGCTTCCAGTTCAGTCGTCTCCGATATCATCTATGTTCGATCAAGGTCACTGGACTAAGAAAGAACAGGCCCCTGAGTCTCTGCGGATTGCATCCGGCGTTCTCTCTGTAGCAAGTAGCCCAGAAAATAGCCAGGATTACATCCTGCATTTAAGACCTTTACGGGTTGGTAAAGGTCTTCAATATATTCATGATTGATTTTCCTTCCAACAACCCATGACCCGCTATCTGTCAGGCACAGGCAAGCACACCGGCTGCTTGGGCAGCTGAGGTAGTGTTAGGAGTTGTTTGGTTTATAAGTGGATGAGAATGAACTAGCAGGGTACAGAGGTGCTATGCTATTCTGCTAGGGGCTGCTGGTAGGATAGGTTGTAGCCCCATGGGATGACTACGACACTGAGTAGCCTTTGTAGGCTGCTTGTGTATCAGCCTTTAGCGTGGGTATGCTGTGTGTCTAAAAGCATAGTTACTACTCCCGGACAAAAACAGCATCACGGACAGCCTTTCTCATGAGATACAGGCATCGGGAAAACGTGATCTGCGCGGCGCACTCCCTCGTGCGCTGGACAAACCAACATCCAACATCAACATTATCTTGGATACTGAGCCGAACAATCAGCCTCTCGTAAAAAATCCAGTCCGCGCAGAGCCGAAGGGAAGATGGCCTCGCGCTAACCGGGCTGTATTCACGGCTCGGCTATTCGAGGCTTGGCAATTTCCATTACGACCACCGCTCACTCTCCACAGAAGCGCCCATGCGGACGCTAGTTTACCCCCAAAGAAACGATACCTGCTTCGGAAAGTTCGCTACTTTCCGTAATACGTCCCAAAATTTCATGCTAAAGTTGTAAAGTGTGGAGTACCAAAGCTGGTAATCACCATTGACTTCACGCGTTTGACGATTTCATTTTTTTATCTCGGCTGATATGAACATACCAAGGTCCAATTTCTGTATATTTTTTAAAGCCCCCCAGAACTCCCATGCTGAGCAGGAGATCCTGTGGCAGAGGGAGACCGTGAGCCGAACCTGGTCACCGCCAGGATAGCTCTAATACTGATCCACCCTATCAAACTAGTCCATATCTCGGACCTGCTCCCCTACAAAAAGCCAAGAGGCAAAGTCTGGTCGTCTACTCTCAGAGGGACATTTACGCAACACGACGCACCACTACATACTTACCCTACCAAGCTCTGTCACCCCATACTACGTCTATTCTAAGGACAACAATTGCTCGACATCCTATTGAAAAAACAACATGGTTCAGCCTTAATGCTTGCATATATTTTGTATGACTTTTTTGCTATTCCAAAGAATACATAACGATACATAAATCGGCCAAGATCAGTGGTCCCGCCATTTCTGAAAAAAAATTGATTAAAGAAAAGGGGACAACCCTTTCCGCAGGTCTTAGGAGGCTATCCATTGACGCAGAGGAAAGAGAAGTCGACGAAAGGGGTTGACCTACTGTCAGGTTCTACTAACAGATGCCTGGTCTCCTTGAGATTGAAGCGGGACGCCTACGCTTAAAGTCTGCAAACGATCCTCAACATCAGAGCATCGCCCCCTCTCGCGGTGCCACCGCAGGGAAAAAAAAGCTGTTGACGCAAAAAGTTGCAGCCATCAAAAATGTAAGTCAGAGTGAGCTGGAATATCGAAATATACTTT
>Ga0163217_1116391_pt1 | contig 11794 bp, 15 predicted proteins | sample SynspAceP_FD_185933 | JGI IMG/M metagenome (GOLD analysis project Ga0163217, IMG submission 185933) | Saline lake microbial communities from Ace Lake in Antarctica - Synechococcus sp. Ace-P (PacBio error correction) | ecosystem: Environmental > Aquatic > Non-marine Saline and Alkaline > Saline ... | reverse complement strand
GGCGCAGGTCGATGCCTTCGTTGCCTTGAAGGTTGGCAGCAGGTGATCGCCGACACCTTGTCGAAGTCATCGCCGCCCAGAATGGGTGTCGCCGCTGGTGGAGCACTCGAATACGGCCATCGCCCACCTCCGCACCGAGACGTCGAAGGTGCCGCCGCCGAGGTCGAGACCAGGATTGCGGCTGGCGTTGCTCTTGCGATCGAGCCATAGGCCAGAGCGCCGCCTGGGCTCGTTGATCGATCCGCAGCACTTCGAGGCCGCAATTTTGCCGGCCGTCCTTGGTAGGCCTTGACCGCGGGAGGTCGTTGAAATAGGCGGGGACGTGATCACCCGCCTGGTGACAGTTTTTCACCGAGTACGTACCGGCGTCTTTGCGGGCGGATAGCTTGCGCAGCACTTCTGCTTTGATACTTCCTCAGGGCCGCGAACTGTTTGCCAGCACCGGGCAACTTCACCTTCCACGTTGGAGCCGGCCTTCCGACGCCCGTAGCTCACTTCTTTGGATTCTCGATTTTTTTTTCAACCGTCATCCACCCGGCGGCCGATGAAACCGTTTCACCGAATAGAAGTGTTCTCCGGTTCATCACCCGCCCTGGGCGCTTGGCGATTCTGACCCACCAGCTTTGTCCTGGTTCTTTGGTGTACGCGACCACCGACGGGTGGTGCGAAAGCCTTCGGCGTTTTGGCAATCCACCGTGGGCTTGCCGCCCTCCATCAACCGCCACGCAGCTGTTCGTGGTGCCGAGGATCAATGCCTAACAACTTTGCCCCATGGGTTGCTTCCCGCTTGGATCGAATTGAGGTTCTTCCGTGGCCATCCCTCATCAGCAGAGGCCATCATGAGGCGAGGGTGGTTTTCCGAAACCGCTGCCCGACCGTGCCGCCCATTGATCGCGGGCGAGTTCGCGGCCAAGAGCGCCAGGATTCATGCCGTTTCGATTTCAGGCCAGACCAGCCCTGGTTGGGGCTTCTCGGGCGTCCGGTGGCTCCACTCACATTTCGCCGGCCATGCACAAACGCAGCCCTCGCTTGAGCTGGGCCTGAACTGGCCGCTACCTGGCCTTTCCGGGGCCGCAGCGGAAAGCTTGGGCACCGGCCCCTGGCGGGGTCTTGAGGGGGCCCTGGGGCTTGCCGTGGTCTGAACCGGGACCCTGCCGCGCACAAACAGGCGGCGGCGGCGGCCGCGGCCGAGCTCCACCACCGGCTGGCCGAGCGACCTGGGCGCCGGCGAACACCCTGGTTGCGCCGCGCCGAAGGGGGGCTGGCTCGGGGCCAACACCGATGTGGAGGGCTTTTGGCCCCCCTGGGCCGACCTTGCGAGCGGAGGCCAGGGCCGCTGGTGCTTGGGGCTGCGGCCGCGGGCAGTGCCCGGGCGGTGGGTGGGCGGGCGGTCTGGTTGGAGCGGGAATCTGGAGTTGATCGAGCTGGCCGCCCCGCGACCCCCAAACGGCGCCGCAGCCTTCCTCTCCAAGCTTTGCCAGGCCTGGGCCCCCCAACTGCGCGGCCTTAATTGGACCAGCGAGCTGTGCTTGGCCGGCCCTTCGCCGGCAAGGCCGATCTGGTTCGTGAACACCACCCCGGTGGCATGGCGGCTGGACCGCCTAGCCCGCTGGCTTCCAGCGGAGCCTGGAAGGCCTTGCGCCCCGAGGACCTTGATCTACGACTTGATCACACGCCGCGGGCCGAGTCCGCCCTGCTGCGGGGAAGCCCGCGAGCGTGGCTGCCAAGGGTCTGGACGGCCTGGAGATGCTGGGGCAGCGGGAGGGCCGCAGCGCTACGGCTCTTTGGTTGCCGCCGCCTGGCGACGAAATACCACCGTTCCGGTGGCAGACGATGCGGCAGGCCCGCCCTTTCAAACCAAGCTCGGGCCGACCCCTAACCTTGGAAGACGCGGTCTGCCTCAATTGCAAAATCCCCCCTTGGCAACCCGCTGGCGCTGCTGGGGCCTACCTGTTTGCCGTGGAGCGACGGCTCAACGGTGATGTTCGGCGAATCGGCTGTTCACGCTCTTTCCCGCCCTGCAGTTGGACGGTTCTTGCCGGCCCTGCCGCTTTGCTCAAGCCTGCAGCGGCTGTGCCGTTCGGCGGGCTTCCTGCTGTTCCTGGCCCTGTTCCTGGGGTGGTGCGCAAACCAGCGCGTCCTTACTTCATCCGCTTCAACGTCCTGCAGGCGATCCCATTTGCTGGACATCGTTGCTGATCCTGCTGTCCCTTGGCATTCCGGCTTGCGCTGGCTCCCGCTCGGCGGCAGTTTCCGCCCTGCGCACGCTCAGCAACCACCCTCTTCCTTCGCACCCTGCTGCTGGTTGCTGTTCGCCGGTGGTCCAGTGCGTACGGCAAGGAGGCCATTATTCCGACCCGGTCCGAGGCGGTGCGATCCAGCTTGTACTGGAGGCGTTGGACGACGGCGTACCGGTTGCCGCGTTACGGTGGGTTATCGAGTTCCGTTTTCGGCTGGCCAGTCCGCAGGGCCGCTGGCCTCACTCTGAGCCCGTTCACGGAGGTTTTCAAAGCCCGTCATTGTCGCAGCAGCCCTACTACGAAACGATTACCCATCCTTCGCCCGGACATTCGCGGAGGAAGAAGAAGTCGGAAGGCCATGTCAACAATAGTACCCCGCGATCTGGGTCACCGAGGCCGGGCGCCGAAGTGCCGACACCCAGATGCGTGGGCAAGGCGCCGTTCTGGCCTACCCACGATGCGCCAAAAGCACCGCGAAGGCATCTACGTGCAGCTGAACCACAGCGCATGGCCAGCAAAGGTGGAGCGGCCCTGGAGCGGGCCATGCGGGCTGAGCGAGGATTGTGAATTCGCTATCTCACCGTCAAGCAAGGACGGCCCCCTGCCCGCCCCCGCTGTGGCGGCGGCGAGCGGTCAGCGCTAAGCCTGAAGCTTAGCCACAAAACACCTCCCCATTTCGGTGGTCAAAAGGCCAGGCATCCCCCAAACGGATGGCCTGGCTTTGGTTTTGAGATGGTTCGTCTGATCAGGCGCTCTTTGAAGATGAGCTGTTCTTGGCCAGCGTGACTCCGCTGATTGGCCCTAGCGGCGAAGCTGGCCGGCACAGAGCCGGGCCGGCAGGCCCCAGATATAGATGATCCTTCAGAGGCGCGTGATCAAAACGATCGTCGCCGCCATAGGTGGGCCATGGTGGGCAGTATGAGGCTGTCCAAAAGCTGACTCCTGCCGATCACGGTGGCATTGCCCTTGTTGCAGGCCGGATTCCGCACCGTGCCGTTCACCGTGGCCCTGGGTGGCATCGAGGAAGCCATCGAGGGCCGGCCTTGAGCGGGCCGAAACCAGAGGCCCTGATACAACCAGATGCCGGCCCAGCTGGACTCGATTCTGGCGCTTGTTAGCGCTGCACACGCCGCCAGGGTGAGGCTTTCGAGTTCTGGTGAGCGCGAATCAACAGCAAACAGCCGGAGTTTTCATAGATCTCCCTCGACGTTGATGCCCAACACCCGGTTTCTCGGATGATGTCCAGGCCGACGAAGCCGGGGGCTGCCAGTCCAAGGTCATTGGCGCCCGGACCCAGGCTGGACCGGATCGAGCATCTCGCCATTGGAGGGCTGACGGGATGCCCTCACGAAGCCGATTCTCCACCAACCTCGGGCTCTTCGGGGGCCGCCGCATCGAAGCGGTCATGGCAAACACCTCCTTCGGGTGGCTCCACCTGCGGATCCTCGAGGGCCGCTTCAACCACTTCGCCCCGAGCAGGTTGAGGTCGATCGAATAAGGATTGGCCTTGCTCACCGGTGCCGGCATCCCGAAAGCGCTCGCCGTAGGCGATCGTTTCCTCCCGGGCTCATTACCCCCACTCCCGCCGCCGGGGTGAGCAAACCTTGAGCCGGGACGCCAGGCAAGGCGTTCGCCACGTCGAAGCGGAACCTGGCGTTGCCCTGCGTGGCAAGCCAGTGGGCGACGGCATCGCGGCCCCCACCAGGCGAGCCACCGCCCCACCAGCTCCCGGGGCGATCAGCGGGCCGGCCAGGGCTGTGGAGAAGGGAATAGCGAACCCTATAGAGGGCGTTGGCGCGAATGGCGGGGAAGGCGAACTCCTGATGAACGGCTCAATTCAGATCCCCACCAGCGGATTGGCTGGCGCCGGCTTCGGAGGGCCTTGGACGGATCGGTTCGAGCTCGATCGCCCTGGCCAGATCGGCGGGCGAAGGTGATCACCTCCTCGACACCCCACTCCTCCGCAGATAGGGATTGGCAAGACGCTGGTATTGGGACCCACCCGGGAGTAGGCCAACACCACCTTGCGGGGCACGGCCCGACCCTTGCCCCGCCCAAACTCTCTTCCATCCCGCTCAGTCCTGACTCGTGAATGCCGTTGGAGGATTGTCCCCTGTCGCCGTTCAAGTGCCGTTCGAAAATGGCGCCAGCCGCGGGCCAGCCCACCAGGGCCAGGCAGGCCAGGAGGCCCCAGCGACCAGGCCCAGACCAGGTTGCGGTCTGAATTCGCCAACGGCGCGGGTCCGCGTTTCACCGCCGCGCACCAAGCAGGGCGGCAGAGCGGCAGAAGCGGCGGCCCCCCAGGTTGATCAGCAGCTGAAGGCTTTTTGGGCCAGTTCACAGAGGAAGATCAAGCAGCATGACCTAATCGTGATGGATTGGCGGTTGCCCGCTTCGGCAGGCTTTGCTGCGCCCCAAGGCCGTCCATGAGCACACTCGACAGCATCCAATCCTTCCTTAACCCCGGGCTAACCGGGCAGGGGATGAGCCCGCCCCGGTGCTGGCCCCTGCGCGATGAGCCCGGACCTGCTCAGCTGGCTGGGAGACCAGCGGCCCGCCTTGGTGGCCGATGAAGAGGCCGCCGCTCCATGTGAGCTCACGGTAGGAAGAGGAAGGAACTTTCAGGCTTCTGATGGGCGAGGAAAGAGGGAATACAAAACGCCGCCGTACGAGCAGACCGAGGAGACTGGGAAGACTGAGCCCTGTGCATACCCAGACCACACAGGCCCCCTCAACACCTGCCCTTGGCCTGACCGTGAACAGGGTGGCTGGCGCTGGCTGGCCCTGCTTGTTCTTGGCGTCTGCTTGCTGGACGGACGCACTGAGTCGCGCACCCCAGCTGACACCCCCCTGCTGGTGGCGGGCTTGGTCCAGCTGGGTCTCGGCCGCTGGGGGGTGCCGGAATCTGCGGGCCCCTCAAGCTCGGCCCAGGTGATCGCCAGAAGGGCCCCAGCCCATCACAGCAGGCCGGCACTTCCCACGGATGGGGGGGCCTGCTGCGTACCGGTTGGGTGATTGTCGGCAGTTTGGTCGCCCCGAGCGCATTCCCCCCGCCTGCCAGCGGTGGCCGCTCACCCTGGCCTTCATGGCCTCGGCGGCTTCGACGAACTGGCGGCAGCCTGACCCGCCGCACCCAACACCGAGCCTAGCCCCCCGCGGGCAAATTGGCTGCTTCAGGCCCTTTGCTGCCCGCCTTCTTTCTGTGGTGGCAGCCTGGAACGGACTGGATTTCCCGCAGTGTGGGCTGCCGTTTCGGGCTCGCCCTGTCGCTCGGCTTGCTTGGATCCTGCCGCTCGGCCTGGTTCGTGTTTCTGGCCGGAAAGGCTCAACGCCACCAACCTCACTGGACGGGGCCGATGGGCTGGCGGCAGGCTGCGGGGCCGTGGTGTTCGCTGGCTTCGGGGTGCAGTTGATGCTGCGGGGCCAATTCTGGGCGATTCCGGCCCTGGCCGGTTTCTGTGCCGCCATGGCCGGCCACCCTGGCTGGGTTTTCCTGGCCCATAAACCGCCATCCGCCAGGATGTTCAATGGGTGACACTGGCTCCCTGGCATGGGGGCGGGCCCTTGAGCGGCCGTGGCCCTGCTCAGCGACAGCCTCTGGCCCTTGTGTGATGGGCGGCGTTTCTGTTCGTGGCCGGAATCTCTCTCGGTGATCCTGGCGGTTGGGGGTGTTCAAGGCACCAAGGGGGCGTGTCCAGGGCCGCCGCTGTTGCGGATGGCCCCCACTCCACCACCACTTCGAGGGCTGGCCGTCACTCCGAGCAACGGGTGGTGGTGGGATTTTGGAATGATCAGCTTTTGCTGCTGGTGGCCTCGGCCTGCTGGGCTGCTTTCCCCTGAATCGGGTGGCTGCTGTGCGCTGGGTCCAAGCTGATGGCATGGCTTCAAGTTTGGGTGGTTATGGCTTTATTTTCACCTGGAAAAGAAAAAAGGGGCTGGACGCCGATTGGCGGCCAGCTCCGCGGCGATGGCTTCCACGGTTTGAGGAGGCTGCGGCCCTTGATGCGCCGCGATGGCCGACGAAGGCTTCGGTTGGAAACGCCACAGCGATGGTCAGGCACATCAACCCACCCCGACGACCAGTGTTCGAGGCTACGGTTTCATCATGAGAGACCGCCCGTTGCGCCAGCTCCTGATGCGGACTCCCCGTCGGCCGCAGAAGGGACTGTCCGACCCTGCATTCCGAACAAAAAACAGTCAGGAGCGGCCGCAAGCAGGCCCAGTCCCCCAGACGAGCACGAAGGCGAGGGAGGGAAATCCCCAGATAGATCCAACACCCCCGCTGGCAGGCCCGCCACAGTTCCAGCCAAAACGGCGGCCGTTGGCCAACATCGCCGGCCGTTTCGAGAAGGGCCAGAACGGCCTGGAGGATAATCAACACGGCGGGCCGTTGCAAGCGGAGTGGGTCGCGAGCACTCTAGGCAGGCCCGTCAGCAGCAGGATCGGAGCCTCCGCAACCGCGCGCCCATGCCCGCCCGCCACCTCCTTTTCCCCGGCCCCTGATTGCTTGCGGGCAGCGGGTGAACTGGGCAAGGAAGGTGGCCAATCGCCGCCCAGCCGCCTGGGTTGCCGGCGTGATCGCCGTCGGACCGCTACCCCGGCGCCCCGGCCATGCAGGTGGCCGATGCCGCCGAGGTGATCGCCATGACCGATTCCCGAAAGCGCTCAAGGCCGTGGATGCGCGCCACCCGGCCCGATTCTGCTTGATTCCGAGATGAGGCCCTGGCCTCGATGCCCTGGCGGAACTTGAAGCGGAAGGTTCACCGTGAATCCCCACCGGCCCGGGCCCACGGCGTGACGATTGAACCGCGGACCGGATCGCGACCTGCCGCCGTGCATGGCCGTCGGCCTGCTCGCCACCGCCCGGCCCCTTCGGCCCCATATGCCGTGCTAGTTGCCGCCGGATTTCTGGCTCGAGGGCCGGTCCGCGCTCCTGGCGCGTCTGGGCCTGCGGGGGTGGTGTCAAGCCGGTGATGCAGCTCCTGCGGGCAAGGGCCAGAGCGTGGTGGAGGGGCCTGAGGGAATCACAGGCCGCCTGGGAGGCCGCCCTGGCCGGCGCCCGCGGCGCCAGGGGCGCGGGGTGATTCGTCCGGGAGTTTTTGCGTTTCGAGGCAGGAGATCCACCCTGTTGACCGTGAAGCAGTGGGATGGGCCCCACTGTTCTGCCCGGCCGATCCGGCCACCTCCAGGAGCGGGGCGGATACCGTGCAGCTGGCAGGCCGGCGGACCTGGGTGCCAGCGCCCTGGCCACGGCGAAAGCGATGGCCCGCGCGGTTCACCGACAACTGGGTGGGGCCGGACTGTTTTGGCGTTGAGTTTTTTCCTCTGCGGGCCACGCGGGCCAGGAGGAGGTGGTGTTCTCGGAACTCCTCGCCGCGGAGGGGGCCACACGACACCGGGCGTGGTACACCCTCAGGGGGCCACGAAGGCCTCAGCGGAGTTTCACCCTGCACCCTCGACGGGCTGTGGCTGGGGGCTTGCTCGTTTCCCCGGCCACCTCCACTCCTCGCGGCGCGGGGCCGGTCCGGGGTAGCCCGGGTCATCCTGGCCACAGGCAAACCTCGCCAAGACGTCGCCTATGAGGGGCGTTGCTTGCGGCCCCGGCCGAGCCTGGACAACCCCAGGTGCTGCGTTCGGGCAAACCGGAGGCTCGGCCCCAGCGACGGATGGGCGTTGGTGGGGCGGTGGCGAAGATCTTGGCCGAAGCCAGAGGGCGCGCGGATCCGGGGCCGCCAGCAAGTGTCAACCCGGGTGGTCGCCGGGGAGCCCAACAGACTGGCCTGACCGGGGATGGGTTTTAAGCTGCGCCCAAAAACAGGACACGTCTCATAGGCCCAGGGCCCTCACACCGCGGATCGGTCCTCGTCCAACCCCTTCCCGGCAACCGTGGTCCCGACTTTGGGACCGGCGTGAATGCGGGTGACCAGCCCCCGCGCCCCACCCGAGCTGCCGCTGGCGGCCCAAGAAGGCCCCGACTCTCCCGTCGCAGCCCTGGCTGATCTCGGCCTTCGGTTTGCGGGGCATTGTGCTTTCGGCTTACGCCCTGGCCGGCCCGATTGCCGGGCCTGCTCGGCGGCGCCTTGGGCCAATTCCGTGCAGCGCTCCAGCCCTGGCGCTTTGACCCGCTGGTCCAACCCTCTCAGGGCCTGGATAATCGCCGCTGCCTGGTGTCTGGGCACGATTTCAGCACTCAGCAGTGCAGGGCTCCGATGGTGATGTCACCGTTGAGGTTTCTCGACGGTGTCACCCAGGATCACCAGGTTCCGCGGGACACTTCATCGAGTCTGTGAATCGTTCGGTGTGATCAAGGCCAACGCCCCTCTATGGCGGCGTGGGCGGGAGTGAACGTGGCCAACTAGGGAGGTCTTCGAGCCCCTGCTCCACGGACAGACATCGATCGCTACTGATTCGTCAACGTTCGACGCGGTCGAGAAGCTGGCTGGAAGCCTCGGTGGCGATCGGAAATCGATGTTCCCCAAGAGCATGTATACGTCGGACAGTCGCCAGGGATCCTCTACATCGATCTCACCCGGGTCCCAATGCTCAAGGGCCGGGACCTGAAGGCTTTCCGCGCTATCGCAAACGACGAGCAAGGCGACCGTGGGCCGCATGGAACGCCAGCAGATTTGGTGTTGCGCCGAGGCCTTCAAGAAAACCCTGGTTTTCAACCCTCCCACCATTTGCCAGGGCCTGCCGTCGTTGCTGCCAGTCGCCGACGAGGACATTCACGACGACCTGTCGCCGGTGGAGCTGGCCAGGGCTTGCTCTCCGTGATGGGCAAACAGCAAAGCTGAGCAAGCCAACGCCTGAACGGCAGGGCTGTTCTGGCACGGCGGACCCTGAGCTACTGGGATGCCCGATATCAACACCCCGCTATTATGCCGCCAGGACAGCGCCGATCCTTGAGTACTAGCCGCGAGGGTTCAGCCCCAGCCAGCCCGCCAAGGCACAGGATAGGGCATTCTCCGATCACGGAACTGGCTTGCAATCGCTCCGGTCACATCGAAGAAGCGGGACTGCTGGTATTTTCCCCCAGCCGTTGGCGGGAAGGAGGCATGGGGGCGGCCCGGTGCCTGGAGCGGCGGGGCGGCACCTGCGGCAAAGGCCCCGGTCACCAGGCCACAGCAGGCCACCGAGCGCGCCCGCCGCCCTCCTCCCCGTAGCGGGAGCCGAGTTGAAATGATCAACCACGCCTTCTCGGCATACCACAACAGACCGTGGGACCACCACCGGCAGCACCGGCTTCTCTCAGCAGCTCCAGCGGCCTGTGATCGCGCGTCGGCCAGGGACGGCTCACGACCTCGGTCCCGCGGCTGCCAAACTGGGAACCACCCAGGGCGCGGCGCCATCAAGTCATGCCCAGGGCAGCGCCGTAGTTGAATCAAGCAACCGGACATCGGTGGACTCACCGCCACCAACCGCCCTGACGCCGCTTGGTCGCCAGCGACATCCGCCTCGCTGGGGCCGAAACTGATGAACTGCACTGCAGCAACCCAGGCTGAGGTTGCGGGCCGGATCCTTGACATTCGCCGCAGTGTTCCCCCGGCAGAAGGGTGGCGCTGGGTGGGGGCCGCCGGGGCGAAGCTGCAGGCACGTTCCGGTAAGGTGGCACCCCCCCGACGGGACGACAAGCCACCGGCGACGAAATCGGTGCGCATGGCCGCCGCCATACCCCGAGGCTTCTGGCCGGCCGGCGGGCACCGTTCGCATCAACGACGAGACATGAGGGGCCGCAAACCTCAGCTCTGCGCGGGGCTTCGGTGGTGGGGCGGTGCCGGAGAGCATGGCCCCGCTGCTGGCTGAGGTCACTGGCCCGGGGGATGGCGTGGCAACAGACGGGTGTAGCCATGGCAATGGCCAATGCTCGGTGCCCAGCCTCGAAGCTTTCCGTCTATCCCAGAGCCCCCCCCAAAAATTTTTTGGGGGGGGAAAAAAAAATTCAGAGACCAAACGGCTCCGTTGCCACGCCCGGCCGGGGGCTCACCACCACACCTGGAGAGGAAATCGGGGCGATGGCTGACCACCAGGCTTCGTGCTCGCGCCGCTCCACCGCCAGGGGCCGGGCGAAACCAGGGAGGGAGCCCTGGCGGGCCGCGCCCCCGGCGGCGGATCAGGCCTGTCGGCCGGTTGCAGCTAGGCGGGCTGAGGCGCTGTAGACAGGCGAAACAGGGCCAGCTCAGGTAACGGAGGGCCGTCTGGCGGGCAAGGCCCTGGGAGCACCGTGGAGCTATGTGTGCAGCGGACCCCTGGGGGGGGGGGGGATGCGGGCCGCGATCGAGAACGCGGCGGAGCTCTTCCACCACCTTTGACCTGGCGGGCAGGCAGGCCATCGCTCGATTAAAGCCGGGCCGATGGCCGAAAACCAGCTGCAGGGGCTGTGGACGTGGGCCAGTGGCGAATCAAGCCGCTTCTCGGCGCACCGACCGCCCCCAGCCGACTGAATCGGCAGGGGTAATTGAGAACTCCAGCAGGGACGGCCGTGCCCGATCGCCCCGGTTGTGGCTCGGATCGAGCTCGCCAGTCACTGGGTGCCGCGACATGCCCCGCATCAGCGTCCAAGTACCGAAACATGGTGTCCAGCACCGAGTTCAGATCGATCTGCTCGTAAGGGCAGCCGCCGGCCTGGGCGCCCCCCCATCGTGGCTATGCACGCTGCTGCCACGACCAGCCAACGGGGTCGGCAGTGAGCGTATAAACTGGGGCGGGGCGCACGGTGGCTGGCGTAGCTCGCCCATTTGATCCCCGACAGGGCACCCATTTCGACCGATTTTCCAACCACTCCAACTGAACCCGTACGCCAGAAGACCGCTTTATTGGGACGGACGGTCGAGGATTGGATGAAAACCTTTTTTGCGCCTAGTCCCTGGCGTCGCCGCTCTGATTGGCAATTATGCGCGTCCGTTTTGCCGCCGTAGCGCGTGCACCTTTTCTGCGCCATGTCGGCGGCGATGGCACGACAACCGATCTTGAACAAAGCAGGTTGAGCCCGCGCCAAACTTCTCGGGCAAGACAAGCTGGGAAACACCCACATCCGACCGCCTGGATATTACCTAGTTTCAGGTTTCTTCTCACCGCCAAGACTCCTCCGATCCAGGCGGCAAATACCCTTGTGGAAGGTTCATGAAGTTCAGCGATTGGCTCCTACCTCCATGGTGATTCAATGAGTGAAATGAATCACCGATCGGCCAAAGGCGCGCTGTTTCGGCCCGGTTTGCGGCGTGTGCGAAGGCGCAGGCCAGCAGATGAATTCCCGAAGGTGGGCGCCAGCGCCGAACCCCAAGCGCCTTGGATTCAGCTATCGCCTTTCCGTTCAGGGCTGCAAGGGTGACGCCGGGGTTTCAGGACCGTCGCGCAGCCAACGCGCAGGGGGTTGGGCCCAGCACCTGCTTTGAGGTAGCGGGCCGGTGTGGCTGCTTGGGGGTGCGCGGAACCTGCGTCGGGCGTGCCCGGCCGCCACGATCTCCGGCCACCCGTTGTTGCCCCCCTCGGGGGCCGAGGTCGATCCAGCCCAGTTCAGGCAGCGGATACATTTCGGAGGTTGTGCTCGATCACCA
>Ga0163217_1084774_pt1 | contig 11795 bp, 11 predicted proteins | sample SynspAceP_FD_185933 | JGI IMG/M metagenome (GOLD analysis project Ga0163217, IMG submission 185933) | Saline lake microbial communities from Ace Lake in Antarctica - Synechococcus sp. Ace-P (PacBio error correction) | ecosystem: Environmental > Aquatic > Non-marine Saline and Alkaline > Saline ... | reverse complement strand
GACGCGCCGCCCTCTCCGGCAGCGCAGGGGCTGGGTTTTCGATCGGGGGGGGCGGCCGTCGGGGTCGTAGCAGACGCAGGGTCACTGGACGCGCCGCGCGCAATAGGGCGCAGAAACATTCCACCGTCTCGGCGACAGCGGGCAGCGTCATGCCCCCCCCACAGGCAAAGCGCGATCACAGCAGGACCCAAGAACACGCGCGGCGAGCCCCATTCGCGGCCGCAGTCCTTTTGCGGGCACTATTCTTTACAGAACATTTGTCCCCCACTCGTATTCGCGCCACACAGGTAGCGCGTTCCCGCGCCCATGTCCCAGTCTTTGAACAATCAGGCATTATTCAGCCTGTAAAACTGCTTTTCCAGCGGTGGGAAAATCCAGACTGACACCGCGATGCCATTCTTGGTGCCTAAATATTCCCGCCCGTTTCATCAGCAGAAGACGGGACTTACCCAAGACTGGGACAGGACGATGCTTGGCACCTCAAAGAATTCTATTTCAAACGCAAAGCATGCCCAACGCTTGCTTTGGAAAACAGGACCGGACCTGGGGTTGGCCACCGCGGTCGCCGCGAACCCCGTGCGCAGGGGCTAGAAAACGCCTGCCCCCTCTGCCCCTGCAGCGCGGCCGACACTGTCCCGGCCTCACCGCAAGAGAATGCTTTGCATCGACTGCCCCGATCCTACCGCCGAAGAACGCTATGCGATGAAAACCACCAACTTGGGCAAAAGCTTGTGCGACAGGAAAAACTTGCGGGCTGGCTGTCCAAGCAATTCGCCGCGCTGACGCCAGGACAAACACCCTTTACCCCCGGATATATGCCTGTGCCGAGGCGATGGCCCTTGGTGGCGCGCTGAGTTGTGATGGCACAGGAACACGCGATCGAAGATGTCGACAGCGCTTTGCCAAAGCGTTGCTCAGCGGGATTCCGAGGATTTCGGAACATTGCATGTGCTGGATTGCGCATTCAAGACGATTTTGTCGTCGCCTGTGTCGTCGCCCAGGCCCATATCGACATCGGCTGGGCCTGGCGCGGCAAGGGCGAAAAGCACCGTGCTGCCCCAACGCAACCGCGGACGGGCCTGCCATTCGCCCACTTTAGCGCGCCGGAGAGATTATCGCGCCTTATCGAAACAGCACCCAAACCAGCGCGCTGGTGGTTGCGGCGACCCGTTTGTTGCTTCATGTCAGGCGGCCCGCTTCACCACCAAGCGGGGGCTACGCGAAAAGCTACGAGCAGCTCATTCTGGCTCAACCCGTCAAACCCTCGCCCGATGCGCGCCGTTGGGCAAAACCAATGCTGCCTCGCCACCACGGTGCTATACCGAGATGAGCTTTGAGGCCGCGCCGCACCGCCGCACGCGTGCAGAATGTCTGGGTGCGGTGGCTTACCTGGGTTATGTTGACGCATCTGGCGCCGATGACACGCTTGCGCCAATCTGAACGTTGATTATTTCATCGACGGGGCTGCGGATATTCCTAAGACCATCATCGAGACCGCGTCTATTTGTTGCGAACCTACTGGCTGCCTATTGCGCAATTGCCAAGCTTTGGCGTGGCGGGGATGAACGCGCCGACAATATCCGCGCCCAAATCGGGGCCTGCACCGACTGGATCATCCGGCGCACATCTGAACCGAACTCCACCCGATGATCTGGGCCCACGCGGCCCACGGGTTCAACAATAACCTGCGACATCCGGTCGCGCAAAATTCGCAGCCTCGGGCCGCTGACGACGCGATGCCAAGTCATAAAACAGACCTTTTCGCTCCGAACTCGCATCGGGGCAACGTATTGTGATTCCACCAGCACGGCCGCAAGGCAATGGACCGCCGTAACACCGACATCAAAGCGATCAGCACACGCATTTGCGCTGCCCCCCTCGCAGACCCCTGGGGGCCCCCCCCCACCTGATTCTTATGACCCAGGCGTTCTGTTTCTGACGCCAAAGGTGCCCCCATGCTTTGACCTGGACCTATGACACCCCAAAAGTGCGCACCAATTGCGGGTTGCCAAAACAATTGATGGGGAACTGGTCATCGGGATGGAGGTTCACGCGCAGGTATGTCGAACGCGGAAAAAAACTCATTTTCCGCCGCATTCGACAAAATTCGGCGCAGAGCCCCAACAACAACGTTTCCTTCGTGGATGCGGCCATGCTGGCATGCATGCCCACCATCAATGAATTTCTGTGTCGAAAAAACAGGCCGTGCGCACGGGTCTGGGCCTCAAGGCCGAGATCAACCGCACAGCGCTTTGACCGCCAAGGAACTACTTTTACCCCGATCTACCGCAGGGCTATCAGATTTTTCGCAGCTGTACCACCCCATTGTGGCGAAGGCGAAGTGCTGGTGGAGATGGGCGGGCCGGGTCTCAGGGAAAATCCTTACTGCGCGCGCCTGGTGCGGTGAGAACGCAATCCACCTGGAACAGGGACGCGGCAAAATCGATTCACGATATGGACCCGAACATGTCCTTGTGGACCTGAACCGTTACCGGTTGATCGCGCTGATGGAATCGTTCAGCAAGCCCGACATCGCGGCCCCGAAGAGGCTTGCTGGCCTATCTGACCCAAGCTGCGTCAGATCTTGCGGTATCTTGGTACGTGCAATGGCGACATGCAGTCGGGGCGCGATGCGTGCGGATGTGACGTGTCGACATTCTGCCTTGCCTGGCCCCATACGAAAAATATCAGGCGGACAGCAGACTTTAGCCATTCTCGGGGGACGCGCTGTGAACATAATGAACATGAACTCAGCGGTTCATCAACAAAGCGATCGACGTTCGAAGCCAAAAGCGCCAGTTGCCATCGTCGAAGCCGGCGGCGAAGTGGTCCGCAGCGAAACCCGTTTTGTTCGATCCCGACAAAGCAGGAAACCCGCTCCATGCGGTTCAAAGAAGAGAGCGCCATGCAAACTAACCGCCTATTTCGCCGACCCGATCTGCTGCCACTGCGAGTCGAAACAGGCGTGGGTTGATGACATCCGGTGCCCAACCTGCCCCGAATCTGCCCGGCACGCCAAAGAAAAGCGCGCTTTATCAATGACTTTGGCCTCAGGCGACTATGATGCGTCCGGTTCTGGACCTCAGATCTGGCGGACAGCGCGGGCATTACTTCGAGGGCGGACCGCACAGGGCCGAGATGGCAAGATGACGGCGGACTGGGTAATCAACGCAACTCTTCGGCCGCCTCAAGAAAGGGACGAAGAAAGCCATCACCGGACAGCCCCGGTCCCACCCTGCCCAGCTGGGCGGCGTTATTGGACCTGCATCGCGTCTGATGCGATTTATCCGGCAAAAGATCGCCAAGGACCTGGTTTTTGAAATCGTCTATACCGAAGGCGGTGACCCTGCCTGATCGTCGAAGAACGCGGAATGAAGCAGGTCACAGGAACCAGTGCTTATCGACGGCCGCGTGGACGAGATCAGCCGCCAAGACGAACACCCGATTCAAGTTGGCCAAAGCGCGCGAAAATATCCGAAGCCTAAGCGGGGCTGGTTCGTCGGCGAAAAAAACGATGAAGCCACCGGCCGCAAGGCGAATCCGAAAGCGGTGAACCAGAATCGTTGGCACAAAAACTTGAACGGCTAAAGACGTCGGGGCCGGTTTACCAAAGCCCCGGGCCCTTTTTTCTCGCCCCACGCTCCCCCTCTGACCACGGCTTTGAAAGGTCTTTTATGGATACGCCCTCTCCGGTCATCGCCGCGCCTTGTACAAGCCCGAATGGATCGACTTTAACGGCCAATTTGAACATGCGCTTAATTATTCGGTGTTGATGGATAAACGCGTCATGATTTTGCCTACCATCAGATCGGGTTCGGACCAGAGTATAGAGGACTGGCCACACCACTTATGTTGGCCGAAATTCCACGTCTGCTATCTGCGCGAGTTGCACCGTAGGGGGGCGTCGACCTATCTGCACGTTCCAAAACTGGCCGACTTTGATAGAAAAGCGTTTCCATTCGTTTACGCAGCTCTGGCACGGAGACGGCTGGCTGGCTGCCACCGGGCGAAGCGCTGACGCTGCCATATCGACCAGTCTGGCCCCCGTTGTGCCCCGAGATAGGCCTCGCCGATATTATGGCCCGGGCAGAAGCGATGGAAATCGGCCCACGCGACGCTTTAACCTATATTCCTGAAACCAGGCGGCCCGCCAAAGCACTCGGACTGAAACGCTGATCGCGCACCCCTTGTTTGACCTCCTTATTGCCGAAAAGCCCAGCTCACATTGCCACGCTATGAATACCAAGTGTACCCGCCCCCACCAAAGGGCTGAAGTGTTAAGACACATCAAAGGGTTGGCTGAAGGCGTTTTCCCATGCACTATTCATTGAGTTATGAATGGTCTTTCAGGTTTACGGCTGGGATAGTATCAGCGGGCAGGAGGACCTGCCATTCAACTGAACGGTGGGGCCTGACGGGCAGCACGACGGCAATGGCGCAATGTACTGGTGTTTCGCCGCCTACGCGAGGAGGCGCCGGACACGGCCCCTACTGGCGCTCCCCCCACCGTCAGACCGCCATGGAAGAGCCGAAGCCACTTGCCTTGAACGCCGGACACGGACAAGACAAGAGGACGAAAGCTATTTCCGAGGATCAGCACGGTGAAAACCGACGAGGACGAGGAAACGGCGGATGGATTGCTCCGTCAATGCTGAACGCGCTGGCGTCGCCGGCGCCAAATCCAGCACGGTTGAAATACCCGCCGCAGACCAAACCCGAGGCGCGAACAGGCAAGCATCAAAGACGGAAGCCAAGAGCCGACACCCAGACCAAAAGCAAACGAACGCGACCGAGGAAAAACCCGCAAGGCGATCCCACAGACAAAGGTCGTGGACGAAAAAGGCGCGAAGCTTCGGATGAAACACGAAGCGCCCCCGCCCCCAAGGGTCGATAAGACCCGGGACTAAGGGGCCCCTGTCAGACGTCGGATCAGCGCCAGTGCATGAATGCTGGCCGATCAAGTCGGACAAAGCGGCCTTCATGCACGGCGCGGTTGCCGCGCACCCGGGGACACCCTTGAAATGGGCGGCCCGAATTTCACATTAAAGATGACTTTCACCCCCCTCGCGGAAGACCGCCATGTGCCACGGTGGCTTTCACTATCGTCAACGACGCTTAACTTCGACGTGCAAACGCCTCTTCCAGCGGTCGGCCGATTCTTGTGTCACTGACATTTATTTTAGCTTAGGCCCCCTTTTCAATCTCACAGCCCAAGGTCTTGAAACTTGACCGGCCTGAGTCGGGAAGGTCCATATCATTGCCCCAAACGTGCATTCCCTTTGGATTCGACATGTCTGTGTCGTCTTTCAAAAAAGAAAATCCCCGGCGGCCGTCGCGGGAATGTCCGTGCGTCCGAGGGACATCACAAACGCGTCTGTTCGCACGAAGGCTGCGAGGAAGCCGGCAAATTTACTGCTGCGCCAAAAGCACCTGACGTGCTGGAATGACTATTTTCTGGTTTCTTGCCCAGCAAGCACGTTGCGCGAACTACAACCTCAAGTAGGAACTTCCTTTGACGGCACCACAGAGCGCCGAATTGAACGCCCGCAAATCCAAAGACAAAGTGTGGGAATACGCCCACCACAAGCCGCTTGGCGATCCCGGAACACGGGCCTGGCGCGTTTGGGCATCGAAGGACCCGCATCAGGTCTTGCGGCAAAAACGCGACGCAGAAACCCGGCAAGGGGCCAGCCTCCGGAACGCCGCCTCCCCCCCACGGGAAAACGTCGCGCGCTGGAATCCTCGAGGCCAAGGGAACACCTGAGAAGCAAGCCAGAAGCTGCGCAAGGCGTATAAGGCGCTCATTCAAGGGTACCCACCCGATATGAACGGCGGTGATCGCAGTCAGGGAGAGCAGTTGCAGCTGGCGTCTGGGCTGGGACCAAGCTCAAAGGGCAGCCGCAACTTTCAGGGACTGACGCCGCCGCCATTCCGGCAGGCCGGGCTACGGCCCACCGCGTGAAGCGCGTGCATAGACAGAGAGACGGGCGGTGCAGAAGGTGCGCCGCCCTTTTCCGCTTCCCCCGCAGGGCTTTTGCGACTTTGCCGCTCAGGTGCGAATTGCCCCTTTTTCCCTCGCGCTCAGGAAAAGATAATGTTGCTCCGTGGACGGCCACCCCTGATCCGCAGGCGGTGCGCAGGACAGGAAGCCAATGAAGACGTACAGAATTATGGCGAGCCTCATTGGACACAAACCCAACCCACCAAAGAGATCTCCGTTCGCGATGTCTTGGATCGGACACAGACATCGGTCTGTTGCACGGCTTTGGCGAAACGTTACAAGGCCGCGTTCCTGAGCTGGGACAAGGCACCCTTATAAATTCGACCCTGACACCACAGATTGGCGATGACTTGCGGGGTTTCAACCACCAATCCGCCGAATACCGTTGATGGTTCAGGGCTACCACGGGGACGGGTAAGTCCCCCACATCGAACATGGTGGCAAGGGCCTGTTGAACTGCGCCCTTGTGTTACGGCGTCAACCTTGATAGCCACATCAGCCGGATCAGCTGATCGGTAAGGATGCGATCAAGCTGAAAGACGGCAAGCAGGTTACGATTTTCCAGAAGGCTTTCCTGGCCTTGGGCGCTGCGCAACCCGACTAGCGATTGTGTTTCGACGAACTATGAGCGGGCGTCCGACGTGCATGTTCGTGATCCAAGCGCGTGCTGGAAGTTGACGGGCAAGGCATGACGCTGCTTGGACCCAGACAAAGTGATCGGGAAAAACCCACCCCCTTATTTCCGGCATTATTTGCAAAACCCGCCAAACACTTTGGTCTGGGCGATACCACGGGTTCTCTATCACGGCACGCAGCAGGATCAACAAGGTCAGAACTGGAACGTTGGTCGCTGGGTCGCCACGTTGAAACTATCTCAGCATCGATGCGGAAAACGCAGATCGATTCTGTCCAAAGAACCCGACATTACAACACGGACAAGGGCCGCAGACGATCCAAGCAGATGGTCACTGGTCGCCACCTGACGCGGGACCGCTTTTTGAACGGTGAACTGTCGACCGTCATGTTCGCCTCGACCGTGATTGCCTGGGCCCAAAACGGCCGAGCATCTTCCGCGATGTCAGCTAGCCTTCCGTCTTCTCGTTCCTCAACAAAGTGATGAACTTGAAACGCACAGACCGTCGCCGAGTGTCTATTCAGCGCCTGTTCGACGAGAGCTGCGGAATCCCGCCGCAAGCTCTGAGCCTCTGGCTGAGGCACAACCCGCCCTGTGCCAACGTCGGCAGGGGTGAATAAACACGACGTTCACCGCACTTGGGTCGGTGAAACGGCAGTTTACACAAGTGCCAGTTATACGTGGCCGCGGTGACAAAAGCCGGCATACCCGGCCGCACTCGGATGGAGAATGAACATGGAGCAAACAATCAGATAACCCCGCCGACGCGTATCAAAAAAGGCTTTGGCCGACAGCAAACCAAAGTTCATGATCGAAGGACCCGATCTTACGGTGAGCTTTTTCGTCGATCCTCGGGGTCTGAGCGGGCGATTCCAATGCGCTTGCACAGGTCAGGCCGCCCGCCATGACCGCGAAAAGAGCCTGCTTGCCCGGGCACCCGCCGATGCGCTGGCGCGAACCGCGCTATCACAACGGGCCAGACCCATTTAAATACATGCCCGCGGTTGACATGGCCGCGACCTATATGAGGCGATGGAACGCACCGGGCTGCTTACATTGCCGTAGGGCGCCTACGTGACATGCCCGGCACCGCGGGAACATCGACGCGAAGATCAAATATGACTCCCTGCGGCAAAGGGTACGATCAGGCGAAACAGCCCTCGGATGTGCCTTTGGCCACGGCAGCAGGCCTATCTTGTGCGCCATCTGGCGACGGGGCGCGATATGCCCGGGCCGGTGCCGCCAACGGGCAATGGAGCGGCGCGTGCTATATCGGATCAGGCCGGCGGACGCTCGAGACAGTTGAAACGACACGCTAGACGATCAGGCCGCCCTTTTGCCCGCCTTTGCCCGCAAGATGATCTCGATCTGGGCAACCTCTCGGCGACCAAATGCTCGGCGACGATGCATCAGGACATAGCCGAGGAGAAGCACCGAAGAAGAGCAAGAGCCCGATAAGCACCGCGTCAAGACGAGACAGACGAGGACGAGGCAGAGCCTCTCCGGAACAGTCGCAAGAAACAACAGCAAGATGAATCCCAAGCGAGGTGTCAATGGATGATACGCCGACCAAGAGCTTGCGAAGAAGCCAGAAAATGCCCGACTCGGCCGACGGCCCCGATTGGAGCCCCCCGCCCCGCCGCAGGCATTCGGAATGCGGACCCCGAATTATCTTGTGTACCGACCGACCCGACGAGGTGATCGGTGGGCCGCAGATTTGCGCCGGAACCGGCCAAGAGCTTTGAACGGTGCGCGCCTATCTCAGACCAGCAAGCTTGAACCATTGAAGGGCGCGCGCTGAGCCGACTGCGCGAACAGCTTGCAGCGCCGCTTGCAGGCGCCAGCAAAACCGGTCATGGAATTTGATCTTCGAAGAAGCACGCTGGACGCCGGTGTCTGGCCCGCGTGGTGGCCAACCCCACGACGCCACTGTCATTTAAGGCTCGACAGGACAACCTGAATTCCGCGATACCTGCGTGACGCTGCGTGACTCGACAACTCCGGGCTCGATTGCGCGGGCGTCCGGATCTCTATCGCCGCGATTTGCGCCGATGTTCTGGCCCGCACGCTGGAGCGCCTGCAACGTTCAAAGGTCCGATCTTATGGGGCTTTACCACCGGCGCATGGAAAGGCGGCCAAGCCCGTGAGCGATGGCTGAACGATAGGCCGTCCGTACAACCAGGCCGTTTCTGAATTGATTTGCGCCACATACATCTATAAATTCCCGCAGACGGCCCCCTGGCGCGTTACGCGGCCCAATCTGGGGTGATGATGAAGTAAGGCCTAGCTGAAAGAGAATACATCGACGGCGAGCGCTGAATGGGCCCACTCGCCGGTGATCGCACGACACGAATCCCGCAAAATCTTGATGGGATCAAGCGACGAGCGCGCCGTGATGACAGCACCCTGTCGGTGAACCCCGCCAACTAATCTGGAAAAAACACTTGCGCGACGTGATCCGCCATGGTCGAAAAAGCGTAAGGCCGTCGAACTGCTGGCCATCGGCATCGGCCACGACGTGACCCGCTAATTTTATTGACCGGCGCCGTTCACGATCACGGAGTGGACCAGTTGGCCGAGTGCCATGACAGAGCAAGCTGGCCGCCCTTTTCGACACCGATCCGCCAAACGCGCCCGTTGTTCATGGGGCATTGCGCCGCGCAAGCTGAGGGTCAGGACCGCTCCGACGGGGAGTTTTTAAGAGCCAAAATGAAGAATGGGCTTGGTGACATGTTTCAATCGTTTCGAGGTGACCTCGCGGCCGGAACAAGGGCGGCCCCGGCTGGCCGCCTGCGCAAGCAATTGCGAACCGACGCGCTTGACGGGTTTCTGGGTGCCCCGCGCCGAATTGCCCATGCAGGGCGAATTATGTTGGCCCCGCGATGACCGGGCTGAAGTGGGCTGACAGGGTTTTTACCGGATCGGCTGGTTCTGTGCCGCCTTGGCGGCGATTGTGGCGGGGCTTGTTCATCGACGGGCGCTATCGCACGCAGGTCAAGGGCGCAGGGTGGCGGATGTCTATACGCCATGTCGCATGGCCGAGGTGTCACTTGGCAGATTGGCTGCGCACAGAGCTTGCCTCCAGGGGCGAATCGTGGGGATTCGATCGTTGCTTGCCATGCCGCCGGGACAGATCGAGCGAATTGGAGACAGCGCTGAGAGAAGGCAGCAGCGTGACGCTACGGCCGTACCGTATTAATTCTGGGACCGCATCTGGCAGACCAGCCCCGCACTGCCGTTTGCAGCCCGCCAAAATTGCATCCGATCGAATTTTGCCGGCGAGGACAATGGTGACAAAAATTCGCACGGCTTGCAGGATCGTTTGCGCGACAAGGCCGTGCCGCGGCAGTAATCACCCTGCCATAGCCCTGTGCTGGCTGCTTAATATTCGCGGGCTCCGATATTGCACGCATCCGGTCGTCCACGGCTTTGCCGTTGCTGGCCACGATGCGGTCATGTTGATCTGTTTCGCGCCCCCGCCCAAGGTGAGGGCTGGAGGCGCAATCTGGGCCCGCACGTGACCATTCATGCACCAGAGGCGTTTCTGGCTTCTCTCGCCGACCTATCTGGTGACCGTTTTCTGCGGAGAAAAGCGACTGTGCCGGTGGCTGTCGCGGATGGCTTTGGGCGACAAGAATCGTGGTGGGGCGACGACCCACTGCGCTACTGCCCAAGGCCACGCAAGAACGAGGCGAGATCCAAACGGATCTATCGGCCGCGCACTGCGCCGATGGGCGGACCTTGTCGAGGTGGCTGGGCCTGGGCTTGAGCACAGCCAGCGGGCAGCGTGACGGGAGACACAGGTCGTCACCAACTTCGAGACCGCACGCCGCCGCGATTCCCGCGCTTGCAAGAGATTCAGTTTGGAGACCATCGCGCACCGGCCCCAATGGCGCGGATAATGCTTACCGCGTGACCGCCAGACCCGATAATGTTCTCTGCAAGACGGCATCTGCTGGTGGTTGGACTCCGGTGGGGCAATATTCTGGTGGCACCACCGACATCAACCCGCACCATTGCCCATCGGCACGCCGCCGGCCGAGGCGAAAAGAGGCGTTTACCCGTTGTGCTCAACGGTTTGATCCGCCATGAGCCGCTGCGCTGGCCTTTAAGGTTGGTGGCCGTGATATCGAAGCACGTGGGCCGATTGCCCCTTGGATGGCATCGGCAGGATTAGCGATTCAGGGCTTGGGCCATGGCGTCGAGCCTATCTGAGCGTCCACGAAGGGCCGCAACGGACCTTCAGCAAGCTGAAGCACGGTGCCCCTGTTCCACGGTATGATTCCTGAGCATCGAGCCCGGCTATTACGCGAGGGGGCCTTTGCATTCGGACTGGAAAAGCCTTGCCGTTAGGTAACGGCCCTGCGGGGTTTGACATTGCCGGGCGGGGATGCGCACGCGCCATGCTCGCTTGGGAAAACGCTGAGCTTTGCCCCCATTGATTACGCGGTTGATCCGTGCGACATTCTGAGCATGGATGCGCCCGGGACTGGCTGAAACGCCTATCCCACCGCGACGTTGCGGAAATAGATCGGGACCCGCAGCTATTTCACCAGCGTTGCGAAACTTTGTGGTTGGATTGCGGCAAACAGCGCCGGTTTGAGCGCGATATAAATCAAGTTCATTCAGGGAGGACGTCAGCAATGCCAGACCATATCAAGAATTTTGAAGTCAAAACGGGGACATGACAGTGCCGCGCAGGCGGTGCGGTATTGTGCCGGAACACCGGCCCAATGCGGCTGGAAAAACTGCGCGGAGGGCGACCGCGACGCGGTTGAAACTATATCCCACGCCTCGGATATCGCGATTGGCGTTTCTGGACAAGGACCGGAACAAGGACCCCACCCACTGCCGCCCACCAAGGGCGACGCCGCATTTATTTCTTCGGTCGTGGGACAAAAAGCCGGGACCGCTTCGGAACAAACGTCGCATTGGGTTCTATGAGGGAACCCGAAACCAAAAAATTGGGCCGGTGGCCGGAGAGTTTCCCCCCCCCCCCCCCCCCCCCCCCCCCCCCCCAAAAAGGTCATTCTGGCCCTTTCTTTTTTACAGGGGGCTGGCCCGGAAAGGGGGGGGGGGTTTTTCGGGCCGGTAAGTAAGAGCGGGCCCCCCAAAAAATTCTAGGGGCCCCCGCGGAGGGGCCCCCATCTTTCCCTTCCT